>OGLI01001875.1_pt1 | contig 11731 bp, 8 predicted proteins | sample 1572661 | NCBI WGS metagenome assembly OGLI01 (sample SAMEA2581901, study PRJEB24529) | metagenome | biome: Human gut stool | place: China | collected 2011 | reverse complement strand
GAATTTACAGCAAATTTTTAAGGGTGTCTTTGACGGGGGTGGCTACGAAATACATAACCTTCGTTCGGAAGTGATATCGACCGGTGAGGCTTATTCCGGACTTTTCGGAGCTATTTATCAGGCACAGGTCACCCGTGTGGTTTTAGCGGAAGATTGTGAAATACGGACTTCCTATTATGGCGGCGGGGTTGTGGCTTATGCTCAGGAGTCGGAAATTGTTTCATGCGAAAATCGGGCTTCTGTTTCGTTTGAAGGCCCCGCCGGATATGTAGGTGGGATAGCCGGGTATGTTGTTTCGACTTCTTCGATCGATCGTTGTGAGAATCTCGGTATTGTAACCGGTACGGTTCAACCTTCCGATAATTATGCCTCTTGCCTTGTTTATGCCGGCGGTATTGCGGGAGTTAATCAAGAGTCCGCGATTATAAACAGCAGCAATCATGCAGTTGTCGCGGTAGAGGCTTTGCCGGAATATGATTCTTGTGCAGGGGGGATTGTCGGGTATAACTCCGGGAGTTCGACGTTTATTGCGAACTGTTATAATGTGGCAGGAGTGCAGCTGTCGGGATCTGGTTTTGCCGGAGGAATATTATCTTATACCGATAATGCCGATATTCGTGTGGCAAATTGTTATAATATAGGAACCGTATCGGGTGTCCCCGGAAAATCGTACCCGGTCGTACCGATTTTATCGGCCGATTCGGAGGATTGTTATTATCTGATGAATTGTGTGGAAGGGGAAGGCTCTTATGCCGGAACGGCGTTGACGGTCGACTATATGAAATCGACAGCTTTTGCCGCAAGATTGAACGATTGGTCCAAGACGAACAATTCCTCGGAAATAGGCTGGCAGACTCTATATTGGAAAATCGAGGATGCCGAGAACGACGGGTATCCGGTATTTACAGATCAGGATCCCGGTTATACTGGTGTAGAATCTGTGGCGTCGGGCGTGCGGATATATCCGACGACTGTATCGGGAGAGCTTTTCGTTTGTGGAGCCGAGAGTCCGATTTATATTTGTAACCTTGCCGGGCATATCGTTTCGATTATCGATCCGACAGAAGAAATTACAGTCGTGGATATGTCGAGACTGGTAGCCGGTGTTTATTTGTTGAGGACGGGAGGTAAAGTCGTGCGTTTGGTAAAACTATAAATAATTAGTCGTTATGAAAAAGGTTCCGATGAAAATCGGAACCTTTTTTGTTTTAGAACGGTTATAAGGTGTTGATATATTGTCGGTTGTAACTATATGTTTAAGAACATACCATTTTCACTGTCAAAATGTTTGCATTTTATTTTCCGTTATGTTAAATTCGTAACAATATTAATAGCTTATTTCAAATTCTTTGAAAACTTGTAAGCCGTGAACATTTACGATTGTAAGTTCGTTCGGGAATTTTTAGAAAGGAATAAGAGAAATTTGATTGTAGAGATATGAGTTATCTGAAATTTGACAAGAATCTGATGATAAATCTCGAATGGTCTTTGCCGAAAGAGATGTTGCGGACCAATAAGTCGGGGGCCTATCATTGTACGACAATCGTTGATTGCAATACTCGAAAACAGCATGGGTTGTTGGTTATCCCGATACCCGAGTTGGACAAGGATAATCACGTGATGCTGTCGTCTTTGGACGAAACCGTGATACAGCATGGAGCGGCCTTTAACTTGGGGTTGCATAAATATCAGGGAAACAACTTTAGTCCGAATGGACATAAGTATATCCGTGAATTCGATTGTGAGCATATCCCGGCGACAACTTACCGTGTTGGAGGAGTAGTGTTACGCAAAGAAAAAATCTTTGTACATCATGAAAACAGAATCCTGATTCGTTATACTTTGTTGGACGCACATTCGGCGACGACTTTGCGCTTCCGACCGTTCCTCGCTTTCCGGAGCGTGCGAGAGTACACTCACGAGAATGCGCAGGCAAGCCGCGATTATCAGCTTGTGGAAAATGGTATCAAGACTTGTATGTATCCCGGTTATCCAGAACTGTTCATGCAGTTGAACAAGGCTTGCGAGTTCCATTTCCAGCCCGACTGGTATCGTGGATTCGAATATCCGAAAGAACAAGAACGAGGCTATGACTTCAATGAAGACCTATATGTTCCGGGATATTTTGAAGTGGATATAAAGAAAGGAGAAAGCATCGTTTTCTCCGCGGGTACTTCCGAAGTGACTCCGCGCAGACTGAAGCAGACGTTCGAAGCCGAAGTGGCTGACCGTACGCCTCGCGATAGCTTCTATCACTGTCTGAAAAACTCAGCACATCAGTTCCACAACCAGCAGGAAGGAGAACATTATATCCTTGCCGGTTATCCGTGGTTCAAGTGCCGTGCCCGCGATATGTTTATATCCTTGCCGGGACTGACACTTGCGCTGGACGAGGTGGATCAGTTTGAAGATGTGATGAAGACAGCGGAAAAAGCGATTCGAAGCTTCATCAATGATGAGCCGGCAGGATACAAGATTTACGAGATGGAACATCCGGATGTACTGCTTTGGGCCGTATGGGCTTTGCAACAGTATGCCAAGGAGACCTCCCGCGAACAATGCCGTCAGAAATATGGCGAACTGCTGAAAGATATCATCGAATTTATCCGTCAGCGAAAACATAACAATCTCTTCTTACACGAAAATGGCCTGCTTTATGCCAACGGTACGGATAAGGCCATTACTTGGATGAATTCAACGGTTAATGGCCGTCCGGTGGTGCCCCGTACCGGATATATCGTAGAAATAAATGCTTTGTGGTATAATGCGCTTCGTTTCGTTGCCGATCTGGTTCGTGAAGATGGAAACGTTCTTTTGGCCGATGCGCTTGACGCACAGGCGGAAGTGACGGGAAAATCATTTATCGAAGTGTTCCGCAACGAATATGGATATTTACTTGACTATGTAGACGGAAATATGATGGACTGGAGCGTACGCCCCAACATGATATTTGCTGTAGCATTCGATTATTCTCCGTTGGATAGGGCACAAAAGAAGCAAGTGCTCGACATAGCAACCAAAGAGTTGCTTACCCCCAAGGGACTCCGTACCTTGAGTCCGAAGAGCGGGGGCTATAACCCTAACTATGTTGGTCCTCAGATACAGCGTGACTACGCTTACCACCAAGGCACAGCCTGGCCTTGGCTGATGGGATTCTATATGGAAGCCTATTTGCGAATTTATAAGATGAGTGGTCTGTCGTTCATTGAACGCCAGCTTATTGGTCTCGAAGATGAACTGACAATTCATTGTATCAGTTCGTTGCCTGAACTTTTCGATGGTAATCCGCCTTTTAAAGGACGCGGAGCTGTATCGTTTGCCATGAATGTCGCCGAAGTACTGCGTATTCTAAAGCTACTGTCTAAGTATTATTAAAAAGAGGAGGAACGAAAATGAAAGTTTTAATGTTTGGATGGGAGTTCCCCCCGCATATCTTAGGAGGGTTAGGGACTGCCAGTTATGGTCTGACAAAAGGAATGTCTCAGCAGGATGATCTGGAGATTACATTCTGTATTCCCAAACCATGGGGAGACGAAGATCAGAGCTTTTTAAGAATTATCGGCATGAACAGCACGCCGGTAGTGTGGAAAAATGTCGGTTGGGACTATGTGAAAGGACGCGTAGGCAGTTATATGGATCCGCAATTGTTCTATGACTTGCGCGATCATATCTATGCCGACTTCAACTATCTCAATACGAATGATCTGGGATGCATCGAGTTCTCCGGACGTTATCCGGACAACCTGCACGAAGAGATCAATAACTATTCGATCGTTGCCGGGGTGGTAGCACGTCAGCAGGAGTTTGATATCATTCATTCTCATGACTGGCTGACTTATCCGGCAGGGATACATGCCAAGCAAGTATCTGGTAAGCCATTGGTGATCCATGTGCATGCTACTGATTTCGACCGTAGTCGCGGCAATGTCAATCCGACAGTGTATGCCATTGAGAAGAATGGTATGGACAATGCCGACCACATCATGTGTGTGAGCGAACTGACCCGTCAGACTGTGATCCATAAGTATTTTCAGGACCCGAAGAAGGTGTCTACTGTGCATAATGCCGTTTCTCCTTTGTCACAAGAGATACAGGATATTGTTCCTCAAAAGAATCCGAGCGAAAAGGTCGTTACTTTCCTGGGACGTATTACCATGCAGAAAGGACCGGAATACTTTGTAGAGGCTGCAGCAATGGTATTGCACCGTACGCGCAATGTCCGTTTCGTAATGGCCGGTAGTGGTGATATGATGGATCAGATGATTCGTCTGGTAGCCGAACGCGGTATTGCGGACCGTTTCCATTTCCCCGGTTTTATGAAGGGAAAGCAGGTGTACGAAGTGCTGAAAGCCAGTGACGTATACATTATGCCTTCTGTATCTGAGCCATTCGGTATCTCTCCGTTGGAGGCCATGCAATGCAGTGTACCTTCCATTATATCCAAGCAATCCGGCTGTGCCGAAATTTTGGATAAATGTATTAAAACTGACTACTGGGATATTCACGCTATGGCGGATGCCATTTATTCTATCTGTACTTACCCGGCTATGTACGAGTACCTGAAAGAAGAGGGTAAGAAAGAAGTGGATGAGATTAAATGGGAGAACGTGGGATATAAAGTTCGCGGTATCTATGATGAGGTTATTAAAAATTATGGTAAACAATAAAATGATATAGACTATGAGAACGATCTGTCTTTATTTCGAAATACATCAGATTATACACTTGAAACGCTACCGTTTTTTCGATATCGGCACCGATCATTATTACTATGATGACTATGCAAATGAAACCGGTATGAATGAGGTTGCCGAACGATCTTATATACCTGCTCTCAGTACGTTGATTGAGATGGTGAAAAACTCGGGAGGAGCTTTCAAAGTGGCGCTTTCTATTTCCGGTGTGGCATTGGAGCAACTTGAAATTCATGCTCCGGCGGTGATTGACTTGCTGCACCAGTTGAATGATACCGGCTGTTGTGAGTTCCTTTGCGAACCTTATTCACACGGCTTGTCATCTTTGGCTAACGAAGACTGCTTCCGTGAAGAAGTGCTTCGCCAGCGTGATAAAATGAAACAGATGTTTGGCAAAGAACCGAAGGTGTTCCGCAACTCCAGCTTGATTTATTCGGATGAAATCGGTGGACTGGTAGCTTCTATGGGCTTTAAGGGAATGCTGACGGAAGGTGCAAAACATGTATTGGGATGGAAGAGCCCACACTATGTATATCACTGTAATCAGGCTCCGAGCCTCAAATTGCTATTGAGAGACTTTAAACTTTCTGATGATATAGGATTGCGTTTCTCCAATTCGGAATGGCCGGAATATCCATTATTTGCTGATAAGTATATTAACTGGATTGATGCGTTGCCACAAGAAGAGCAAGTGATTAATATCTTTATGGAATTAAGTGCATTGGGTATGGCTCAGCCGCTTTCTTCCAATATCCTGGAATTCCTGAAAGCATTGCCCGAATGTGCTAAATCAAAGGGTATCACGTTCTCTACTCCAACAGAGATTGTATCTAAATTGAAATCTGTATCTCAACTGGATGTTCCTTATCCAATGTCATGGGTGGACGAAGAAAGAGATACAAGCAGTTGGCTGGGTAATATCCTGCAGCGTGAGGCTTTCAACAAGTTGTATAGCGTAGCAGAACGTGTTCACCTGTGTGACGACCGTCGTATCAAGCAGGACTGGGATTATCTGCAAGCCAGCAACAACTTCCGTTTCATGACTACCAAGAATACAGGTATCTGGCTGAATCGTGGCATCTATGACTCTCCTTACGATGCCTTCACTAACTACATGAATATCTTGGGCGACTTTATCAAACGAGTAGATTCACTGTATCCTGTTGATGTAGATAATGAAGAGCTTAACTCTCTGCTGACTACTATTAAGAATCAGGGTGAGGAGATAGCCGAACTGCAAAAGGAAGTAACCAAATGGCAGGCAAAAGCTGAAAAAGGAGCTGCAAAAGCTACCAAGAAAGTAGCTGCGAAAAAGGAACCGGTAGCTAAAGCTACTCGCAAGAAAGCTACTGCAAAGAAAGAAGAATAAGATAATAATAAATTAACTGGTTGTAACCGTGGGGAGATGGGAATCACCTCACGGTTGTTTTTTTATATTGCGATGTTATATTGGAATGTTATATAGGAATGGGATTGTCCGAAAAGGGCTTGTTTGCTATTAATTCCAGTGACAGGTACATATAAAAAACAGCGCGAATTACCGAAGTAACCCGCGCTGTTTATTTTATATATCTTTTTAGTTTGACTTAGTTGTTAATCCGAAGTCTGTAGAAATAACTTCAAGTTTCAACTTGTAATTCTCACCACCTGGATTTTCTCCAGCTTCTCCACCTTTCAGACGTACATAACCAGGTTTTAAGTCATGTTGTATTCTAATAATATTAGCCTGACCGGTTGTAGTGTTTGAAGAGTCATAAGTCACAAGTACAGGTATAAGTACTACCTTATTCCAATCTGGATTTTTTTGTAACCAGTCAGCTTCATTCCATTCACTACCCTTTGCTTTCTTAGCCTCTTCCTTTTCTGCAATGCAGGCATTTACCAATTTGGTGATGTTGCTGAATACATATTGATTTGTACTACTTGTATGTGAAGTTAGATAAGAAGATACACCATCGCTCAACTTATTGTCTTTAAAGAAGCTATCCTGGAATTTCTTGCGTACAAGCATTACAGTAGATGGTATAGACATACCAAACTTCTTGTCACTTGATTGATTGTAATTAGTGAATGTCAGTTTTACTGCATTTAAGGTATCGCCAGTTAATTCGTTCTCTATGTCAGAAATTGGTAATGTAGCTTCAGTGAATATACCTGCCGGACTTTTTAAATAAGTACAGGTTTTTTCATTTATTCTTTCATTAATGGCTTGTTCGTCATTACTTAATTGATTAGCCTGAATAATTTCTCTGGTAGAAGCAAATTGACGCCAAGTATAATAGGTTGAATCGTTAACTCCATCTTGCTTTTTTAATTTAATGCCTGTGATGGAATCTGTAGCATAACATTTGTATACTACTCTCATTTGTACTTGATCTACATAAAGTACTGTTCCGTCACCATAATCGCTTTTTACGTAAATCCCTGGAAAGGCTTTTCCAAATAACTGATTATTAAATTTTTTTCCAGCTGCTCTTGATGCTTCTAGAATATTTTTGCCCACTTCTTTAGCTCTGTCTTCTTTAAAAGCAACGTGAATATAGGGTACGTATGTACTTGAATTACGGTCTTCTTCAGATAGGGAGTAGTCTACGGCTGTATAAGCTTTTGTTCCTAAAAGATTCTGGCTATCATAGAATTCTTCAGGAATAATATTTGTATAATACGCATTATCTGTGTTTAGTGTTTCTTTATTATCTCCACCTAATTCATAAACACTCAATCTACAAGCAGTCAGTGAGTCACCGAAATAGTTATCATACAATAAGAAAAGTTCGGTAGTACGTATGTTGCCAATAGGATTACCTTGGTCATCCTTAATGATTTCAATCGTTTCGTCATCTTCATTAGTTATAACCATTTTTCCTGTAGCTGAGATAACTTTACCGCTAGCATCTTTCTTTTCTGTATATACTTCAGGAAAAGTTAAGCCATCCGGACAATTCAGTTGAGCAAGGAAGCCTGCCTGATAAGTACCGAATGTTTCATCAGTGAACTTTCCAACATATCCGATGTTGGTTTTGGCATAGATCTTTCCAGTAGGAATTGATTTAGTAGTTACATCAAACGTGGATAACTTTCCTTTGATATTTTGGTCATTGCCCGGGAACATTCCTAATCCCAGTCCGCCTGTATTATCATCGCATCCGAAAAATGTGATTGCCAATAAAGCTATCAAGGCATATTTTGCTTTCATGATTGTCGTATCTAGATTTTTATTCTTCTTCTTTATTTGTAGTGGTTTCCCATACCTGATCGTAGAATTCGTTGCAAGCGTTTGCGTAGTTTTCCGGATCCTGATAATCAAGTACCAGTTTGCCTGATTGACGGGCGTACTCAATGATTGATTCGTCTACCTTTGCGCTGTTTTGTATGATTCCGTCAGAATAATCAACGGCAAGTTTACAAAGTGCCGCATAGTCTACCGGTTCCTTCAAACCAGCCAAATCCTTCTTGGTGATGCCTTTCAACATCAGTTTGGTTGCAAAATCTTCACTGAGCGTATTCTTGAAATCATCTTCATATACCGAGAATACAACTTTAGCATCACGGAACGAGGGTTCGTCCTTGTAGGCCTTCTTAATATAAAGAGGAGCCAATGCCGTCATCCATCCATGACAGTGGATTACGTCGGGACACCAGCGAAGTTTCTTCACTGTTTCCAGCACACCGCGTGCATAAAAGATAGCACGACTGTCGTTGTCATCGTATTCCACACCATTTTCATCCGCTGTCTGCAAGCGATTCTGGAAATAATCATCATTATCGATGAAATATACCTGCATACGTGCGGATTGGATAGAAGCTACTTTTATAATAAGGGGGTGATCAGTATCGTCGATGATCAGGTTCATACCGGAGAGGCGAATTACTTCATGCAGTTGATTTCTGCGTTCGTTAATGTTTCCCCATTTAGGCATAAATGTCCTGATTTCACGGCCTTTTTCTTGTATTGCCTGTGGAAGGTTTCTACCTATATTGGCCATTTCGGATTCTGAAACGTAAGGTGTAATCTCTTGAGTAATAAATAAAACTTTATTCGCCTTTGTCATAATAACAATAGTTCACTATAATATTCTGCAAAGATAGCAAAAAAAAGGAACTTTAAATACCATATTCTTTCTTTATGTGGCAAATATTAGTTTATTTTGCAGAGTTTTTGCAAACGACCAAAACATAAACCAATTAACAAAAATGAAAGTAATACACACTATCAAGGACTTACAGGCCGAATTGACGGCACTGAGAGCCCAGGGTAAGAAGGTAGGACTGGTACCCACAATGGGTGCTTTACATGCAGGACACGCATCACTGGTAAAGCGCAGCGTAAGTGAGAATGGTGTAACAGTAGTGAGTGTTTTTGTAAATCCCACTCAGTTTAACGATAAAAACGATTTAGCAAAGTATCCGCGTACACTGGATGCTGACTGCCGCTTGTTGGAAGATTGCGGTGCAGCATTTGCCTTTGCTCCTTCAGTAGAAGAGATGTATCCGCAGCCGGATACGCGTGAATTCAGCTATGCTCCGTTGGATACGGTGATGGAAGGGGCTTTCCGTCCGGGGCATTTCAACGGAGTTTGCCAGATTGTCAGCAAGTTGTTTGACGCGGTGCAACCGGATCGTGCTTATTTCGGAGAGAAAGATTTCCAGCAACTGGCGATTATTCGGGAGATGGTTCGTCAGATGGATTATAAACTGGAAATTGTAGGTTGTCCTATCGTTCGTGAGGAAGACGGACTGGCTCTGAGCAGTCGGAATAAACGTTTATCGGCACAAGAACGTGAAAATGCTTTAAATATTTCTCAGACATTATTTAAAAGTCGTACCTTTGCAGCCAGCCATTCGGTGAAAGAGACTATCGATGAAGTAATCTCTACCATCGATGCAATACCGGAAATGAGAGTAGAATACTACGAAATAGTCGATGGGAACACGTTACAGCCTATCGCAGACTGGAACGACAGCGATTATATAGTAGGTTGTATTACCGTATATAACGGAGAGGTGAGATTAATCGACAACATCGCATATCGACGCCCCGAACAATAACTTATAAAACCATGTTTATAGAGGTCGTAAAATCAAAAATTCACAGAGTCACCGTCACCCAAGCAAATCTGAATTATATCGGAAGTATCACGATCGACGAAGATTTAATGGATGCGGCGAACATTATTGCCAATGAAAAAGTCTCCATCGTAAACAACAACAACGGAGAACGATTCGAGACTTATGTCATAAAAGGCGAACGAGGTTCAGGAGTAATATGTCTTAACGGAGCCGCCGCCCGAAAAGTACAACCGGGAGACATCGTCATCATTATGGCCTATGCCCTAATGACTCCCGAAGAGGCAAAAAGTTTTACGCCGGCTGTTATCTTCCCAGATACAGCGACCAATAAACTCATATAATAAGGAATATAGCTTGCGAATGCCTACCCGATTCGTCAGGTGGGCTTTTTTAATATATAATCATCTTCACCTCCTGCATGTATAGTCGTAAAGAAATTTGGAGAATCTCTCTCCCCATATTAGTAAGCCTTTTTGTACAAAATCTCATCAACATCACCGATACGGCTTTTATGGGGCGAGTCGGACAAGTAGAATTAGGAGCCTCCGCCCTAGCCGGAGTATTGTCTTGCTTTCTACATGGTCACTTTCGGATTTAGCACCGGAGCACAAATTCTCATGGCTCGTAGAAACGGTGAAGCCCAATATAGGACTTTGGGCCCTATCATGGGGCAAGGGATTCTCTTTTTGGAAATATTTTCAATAATCCTCATCTTCGCTTCTCTTATAGGGACCCCACAGATGTTGAAAGTCCTCATCTCCTCCACTGCCGTATGTCAAGCCGGAGAAGATTACATGCAATATCGGATATTCGGTCTCCTGTTCACTTCTATCGGTGTGATGTTCCGGGCCTTTTTCGTAGCTGTCACCCGCACCAAAGTACTGATGATAAATGCAGTCATCATGACTGTCGCCAATGTCGTATTCAACTACATTTTTGTATTCGGGCACTTCGGTGCACCCGAAATGGGTATTGCCGGAGCTGCACTTGGATCCGTTTTGGCAGAAGCGACAGCCGCATTGCACTTTTTCCTCTACACGTTCTTTTATATAGATCGGGGAAAATACCAGCTGTTCCGATTTCGTTCCGGAGGATTCGGCCTCATTCGCGAAATACTGAATGTATCGGTATGGAGCATGATTCTCTACTTTCTCACCATAGGCACATGGTTTCTCTTTTTCGTAGCCGTCGAACACTTGGGAGAACTTCCACTGGCCATTTCCAACATTATCCGCAGCACCTCTACCCTGCTGTTCATGCCAGTCAATGCTTTTGGAGCGACAGCCTGTACCCTCGTGAGCAATGCTATGGGAGCCCGCCGAGCCGACGATGTAATTCCAATCGTGCGGCGTATCGTCAAAATGTGTTACGCCATAGTATTACCCCTCATTGCCTTGCTATGCTTAGCTCCTCATTGGATACTCCTCATCTATACCAACGATAGCTCGCTTATCGCAGAATGTACACATTCGGTCTATGTCATGTCGTCGTTCTACCTTATAGCCCTACCGGGAAATATCCTCTTTCAATCTGTATCGGGAACCGGCGACACTCGCACGGCTTTTCTCATCGAAATGATCACGATCGTTTTCTATACGCTGGCTATTTATTGGATTATCGTTACCCTTCGGGTAGACATAGCCTTTTGTTGGACAGTAGAGTACATCTATTGGGGATTCAAACTACTCCTATCTTTCCTCTTTTTCAAAAAAATGAACTGGAAAGTGAAGAAGATATAATGGTTCGGAATCACCTATTTTCATATAATTACACATATTCTATTCTCAAACAGAGTATGATAATATTTATACAATAGATTATCTATAACGATACTCTATATGTACCCTTTCTTGACCGTCTTTTTCATAAGTATAAACAGAAGTTATAATAACATCACCTTGACGGTACAATTCATAAATTTCTGGGAAATTAGCTTTCATCAAACGAATTTGCTCCCTGTAATCACT
>OGLI01001874.1_pt1 | contig 11732 bp, 9 predicted proteins | sample 1572661 | NCBI WGS metagenome assembly OGLI01 (sample SAMEA2581901, study PRJEB24529) | metagenome | biome: Human gut stool | place: China | collected 2011 | reverse complement strand
CTTGTCTATCATCTCCATACTGTTCAGCAGAAGGCTGACAAACGCCATCATAAAACAAAGCCCCAAGACACCACCCACCAAATGGTTCAGGACGCTCAACGGCGTCGCTCCCACGACACGAGTCAGAATCTCACCCGCCAGCAATATGACACCCACGATCAACAGGAAACCCGCCACGTAGCTGAGCACCGTCACTCCTTGTTCGGGAAACCAGCCCAATGCCAATATATATCCACGCAGCCAAAGTGCCGCCTTCGTACAAAAAAAGATCCCGACCAAAAGGGCTATAAGCGAAACAACCTGTTTGATGACTCCATCAAACAGGCCTTTCACAAATCCTATTCCTGCCAGACATAGCAATGTAATGTCCAACCAGTTCATGTTTACAATGTCTTCTTGATTTCCGTTTCTTCGTATGCCTCGATGATATCACCAACCTGAATATCATTGTAGTTGACAATGTTCAAACCACAATCCAAACCGGCAACCACTTCCTTCACATCATCCTTGAAACGTTTCAAAGATTCCAACTCTCCGGAATGAACCACGATACCGTCACGGATCACGCGCACCTTGTTCGAACGCTTGATCTTACCTTCACGTACCATACACCCGGCAATCGTACCCACTTTCGTGATCTTGAAGACCTGAAGCACTTCCACGTTCGCAGTGATCTCTTCCTTGATTTCCGGTGAAAGCATACCTTCCATAGCTGATTTCAATTCTTCGATCGCCTGGTAGATGACAGAATAAAGCCGGATATCTATCTGTTCTTTTTCAGCCAGTTTACGGGCGCCCATAGACGGACGTACCTGGAACCCGCCGGTGATTGCATTCTAGGCTGCAGCCAGTAGTACATCTCCTTCTGTAATCTGTCCGACAGCTTTGTGAATGATGTTCACCTGGATCTCATCTGTAGACAGCTTGATCAGTGAATCGGACAACGCTTCGATAGAACCGTCGACGTCGCCTTTAACAATCACATTCAATTCCTGGAAATTACCGATAGCGATACGGCGTCCGATTTCGTCCAGAGTGATGTGTTTCTGAGTACGCAGACCTTGTTCACGCTGGAGCTGTTCCCGTTTATTGGCAAGTTGCCGCGCTTCTTTCTCGTTCCCCATTACATTGAATTTGTCCCCTGCCTGTGGAGCACCGTTCAAACCTAATATTAAAGCCGGTTCGGAAGGACCTGCCTTCTCCATTTTTTCTCCCCGTTCGTTGAACATGGCTTTGACGTGTCCGAAATACTGGCCGGCAAGCACAATATCACCTACTTTAAGCGTTCCGGATTGTACGAGCACTGTAGCTACATATCCACGTCCTTTGTCCAAAGACGATTCGATGATAGAACCGGTAGCTTTCTTATGAGGATTGGCTTTCATATCCAGAAGTTCGGCTTCTAACAATACCTTCTCCAGCAACTCTTCGATATTTAAGCCTTTCTTAGCTGCGATTTCCTGACATTGGTATTTTCCTCCCCATTCTTCCACCAGATAATTCATATTGGCCAGTTCTTCCCGGATTTTGTCCGGATTCGCTCCCGGTTTATCTATTTTGTTGATGGCAAACACAATAGGTACTCCCGCAGCACTGGCGTGGTTGATCGCCTCGATGGTTTGAGGCATGACGTTATCGTCGGCAGCGACGATGATGATAGCGATATCGGTCACTTGAGCACCACGGGCACGCATCGCTGTAAATGCTTCGTGCCCCGGAGTATCCAGGAAAGTGATCGTCCGGCCGTCACTCAATTTTACGTTGTAAGCTCCGATATGCTGTGTGATACCACCGGCTTCACCTGCGATGACATTGGTTTTACGAATACTATCCAATAAAGAGGTTTTACCATGGTCGACGTGCCCCATAACAGTGACAATCGGCGGACGTGGCAACAGGTTCTCTTCGGAATCTTCTTCCTCTTCGTCGATGGCTTCCTGAATTTCAATGCTTACAAATTCAACCGAATAGCCGAATTCATCGGCAACAATATTGATCGTTTCTGCATCCAAGCGTTGGTTGATAGATACAAAAAGTCCGAGCGACATACAAGCAGAGATAACCTCTGTCACACTAATATTCATCATGGTTGCCAATTCGGCTACCGTCACGAATTCCGTTAGTTTCAGAATGCTCTTTTCCTTTTCTTCTTGTTCCAGTTCGGCCTGTAACTTTTGCTGTGCAGCATCCCGCTTATCCCGACGGTGTTTTGCAGTCTGTGATTTTCCTTTGCTTCCTAAGCGGGCAAAAGTATCTTTGATTTGCTTGTCGATATCTTCATCGGAGATTTCAGTCTTTTCGTTTTTCTTTTTCTTCAGCTTTTTCAGTTTCCGCTTATTTTCTTCAATTTTGGCATTTTTGGCCGGAATGGTAGCTGCTTCCACCTGAATTTTTTCATCCTGACGATGAATTCTTTTCCGTTTTTTACGGATATCTGCATCCTCTTCTCCCTTATTAACGATATCTGTCGATGGGCTTGCTACCGGCTGTTCGGTTTTAGCGGCCGATACGAAAGGCTTGTTGGCTTTTTTCTGTTCACGGCGATCCCGTTCCCGTTCCTGTTTACTTTTTTTCGGAGGTCTGGTACGTTGGTTGATGGCGTCCAGGTCGATTGTACCCACTACTTTTACATCTTTCAGCGCAGGTTGTGCTACTTTGAAAGGAGTGGATTCGGAAGACTCTTCCATTTGTACGGAAATTTCGGGCTCCACTTCTGGTGTTACTTTTCTTTCTTCTTCCTGAGTTTCTTCTACTTCAACCCGGGTTACTTTCGGTTCTTCCACTTTTTCGGTTATTTCTTCCTGAGTTTCTCTTTTCGGTTGTTCAACCTTTGCTTCTACCGGTTCCGGTTGTGTTTTTTTCTCCGGATTCAGATCGATATGATCGACAATCTTAATTTTATTTTCGAATCTCACTTCATCTTTAATCGAAATGAATTCCTCTTCCTCTTCTTCTGTATCTTCGTTTCCTGAAGAGATGTTGCCAGCGTTGTCTATTGTGACAGTCTCTTTTTTCTTTCTGGTATTTTTCAGATCAACCAGAGAGGACTCTTTTTTTACCTGGCTGTCAGATGAAAATTCTTTTGCAACCAAAGCATAATCTTCATCCGTTAACTTTGCATTCGGATCTGAGGATATTTTGATCCCCTTACTGTGCAGGAACTCTACAATAGTAGATAAACCTACGTTAAATTCTCGGGCTATTTTACTTAATCTTACTGCCATATTGAGATTACAAATTTACAAGCGTTAATACAGAATTATTCAAATTCTGCTTTTAAAATATTGAGAACCTCACGTATGGTCTCAATTTCAAGGTCTGTCCGGCTTTCCAGTTCTGACTCGCTGAGTTCTAATACACTCTTGGCAGTGTCACAGCCGACACGTTTCAGTTCGTCGATCACCCAACCTTCGATTTCATCGGCGAATTCATCCAGATTGACATCTTCTTCCTGGGCTTGATCGAGTTCGCGATATACGTCGATATCGTAACCGGTCAGCTGACTGGCCAATTTGATGTTCAATCCACCTTTACCGATAGCCAGTGATACTTCTTCCGGATCGAGGTAGACATTTGCTTTTTTATGGGCTTCGTCGATTTCGATATTTTTGATCTTAGCCGGATTTAAAGCACGAGTGATGTAGAGTTGTAAATTATTGGTATAATTGATCACATCGATATTTTCATTTCTCAACTCTCTGACAATACCATGTATTCTCGAACCTTTCATACCCACACAAGCACCCACCGGATCGATACGGTCGTCGTAGGATTCTACGGCAACTTTGGCTCTCTCTCCCGGTACCCGGACTACGTTCTTGATCGTGATCAGACCGTCGAAAATTTCGGGGACCTCCTGCTCGAAGAGCCGTTCGAGGAACTGGTTGGCCGTGCGCGAAAGGATGATGCGCGGCTGGTTGTTGTTCATCTCGACGCTCTTGACGATCGCCTTGATCGTGTCGCCCTTGCGGTAATAGTCGTTGGGAATCTGCTCGGTCTTGGGCAGGATCAGCTCGTTGCCCTCGTCGTCGAGGATCAGCACCTCTTTCTTCCATACCTGATATACCTCGCCGGTGATGATCTCGCCGACCTTCTCCGAATATTTTTCGTAAAGGTTGGCCTTCTCCAGATCGAGGATGCGCGAAGCGAGATTCTGACGCAGCGACAGCACGGCCCGACGTCCGAACGATTCAAGTTTGATCGGATCGACGTATTCGTCGCCCACTTCGTAGGTCGGATCGATGGCCTTAACCTCCGATACGGCGATTTGCATGTTCGGATTCTCCACCGCGCCGTCCTCCACGACCGTACGGTTTCGCCAGATCTCCAGGTCGCCCTTTTCCGGGTTGATGATCACGTCGAAATTCTCGTCCGTCTCGAACTGCTTCTGAAGCGCGTGGCGGAAAACGTCCTCGAGGACTCCGATCATCGTGGCCTTGTCGATGTTTTTAAGCTCCTTGAACTCTGCGAAATTGCTGATAAGATTAAGATTATCCATTGGTTTTTTATCTTGTTTATTTTTGAATTTCCACTATTTGAAATCGAGGTATTCCTTCGTGTATTTGATCTCTGAGAAAGGGTAGCGGCGCGTAACCCGCACCGTCTGTTTCCGCTTTTTACCCTCTACGGCCTGCTTCTCCTCGTAGGAGAGGGTGAGTCCCTCCTGGTCCGCCTCGTCGAGCGTCGCCAGAATCTTCACGCCGCTTTTGAGCAGCACTTCGACCGGCTTGCCGATCAGTTTGCGGTATTGGCGGAGGGGCTTGAGTTCCGAGCCGATGCCTGCCGAAGCTACCGTGAGAGAGAAATCCTCCGTGTCGCGGTCGAATTCGGCCTCGATCGCGCGGCTCAGCTCCACGCAGGTTTCGATACCTACCGAGGTGTCGCTGTCGATCAGCAGTTCCACTTCGTTGGCGGGCGAACAGGTGCAATCCACTACGAACAGGTCGGTGCCGACGAGTTTGGCATTGGCTATTTCGGTGATTTTCGTACAATCGATCATATTTGCTGATGTTATCAATAAAGTCGTTTTTCGGTGCGGGCGGTCCGTGCAAATCCGGACCTCTGTCCTTCCTCGGCGAAAACTTGAAGTTCGTTCAGTCGTTTTTGCGGCCGGCCCGGAGGCGTTCGGCTTTTTGACGAAAATGTAGGGAATCGTCGCTTCCCGTTCGTTTTCATCGTCTTGCGTCCTGCGTTTTCTTCGAACATTGCATCGCAAGGAGCACTATTCGCGCCCGAATCTTGTCCCTGTTGTAGCAGGAGCTGTAATCGGGTCCCCGCATGGCCCGCAACTGCCGGTTTCTCCCGACGGAATGGGCATGCGAGGGCATGCGGGTCGAGAAAATCGTGCGGATGATTCGCCGGTCGGGAGCGGTGAATATATCTACGAAATAAGGGGACTTGCTCGTCCCCTTACCTCTTTATACCCGTTTACGCTACAAATATAGCGAATGTTTTCCTATTTTCAAACCTTTGTGTTGAAAAATTATTCGTCTTTTTCGTTGCTCGGAGAGTAGGGCTTGATAATGCCGCGCTGCGATTCGCGGATGAACCGGATGAGTCGGTCGCGTTCGGGACTTTGCGGAATCTGTTTTTCGACCTCCTCACAGCCGTTCAGGTAGTTCAGGCCGCTTTGGAAGAGGATGCGGCAGGCGTCGTGAATTTGTGAGATCGTTTCCGGCGTGAATCCGCGGCGGCTCAGACCGACGCGATTGACGCAGGCGAAACGTACCGGATCGTTGTTGCTGACGGTGATGAAGGGGGGAATGTCCTTGCCCACCAACGCGCCGCCCTGAATCATCGTGTGCTCTCCGATGCGGGTCCACTGATGTACGGCTACGTGGCCGCCGATAACGGCCCAATCGCCGACTTCGACCTCTCCGGCGAGCGATACGCGGTTGGCCATGACGCAGTGGCTGCCTACCACGTCGTCGTGGGCGATATGCACGTAAGCCATAATCAGGTTGTGGCTGCCGACGACGGTCTTGCCCCGGGAGGCGGTGCCCCGGCTGATGGTGACGCATTCGCGGATTTCGTTGTAGTCGCCGATTTCGGCCGTCGTTTTTTCACCGACGAACTTCAGGTCCTGCGGGGTGCAGGCGATCGATGCGGCCGTATGGATCTTGCAGCCTTTGCCGATGCGGGCTCCGTCGTGGATCACGGCCCCGGGGCCGATCCAGCAGTCGTCGCCGATCACCACATCGCCGGCGATGTAGGCGAAAGGCTCCACCGTTACGTTCTTTCCGAGTTTCGCGTCGGGATGGATGTATGCCTGGTTGCTTATCATGTGCGGTTACTCTTTATTTTTAACGATCTGGGCCATCATCGTGGCTTCGCAGGCGAGCGTTTCGCCGACGAAGGCCTTGCCTTCGACTACGGCTACGCCTCGTCGGATGGGCTCCAGCAGTTGAACTTCGAAATGAAGGGTGTCGCCCGGAACCACCTTGCGCTTGAATTTTACGCCGTCGATCTTCATGAAATAGGTCGAGTAGTGCTCCGGATCAGGAATACTGCGTAATACCAGCATACCGCAACATTGCGCCATCGCTTCGACGATCAGCACACCCGGCATGACCGGCTCTTCGGGGAAATGTCCCACGAAGAACGGCTCGTTCATCGTGACGTTCTTGATGCCGGCTACCGTCGTGTCGTCGATGTAGAAGATGCGGTCCACCAGCAGGAACGGCGGACGGTGGGGCAGCATCCGCCGTATATCGTTGATGTCATAGACGGGCGGTTTGCGGCAGTCGTATTGGAAACGGGGCTTTTCGCCTTCGCGGCGGATGGTCCGTTTTACCTGTTTCATAAACTCCGTGTTGGCGAAATGGCCGGGACGAGTGGCCCATACGCGGCCCTTGATGCGTTTGCCCAGCAAGGCGAAGTCGCCCAGCAGGTCGAGGAGCTTGTGGCGGGCCAATTCGTTGTTGAAACGGAGCTCCAGGTTGTTCAGGTAGCCGCCCGTGATGCGGATATCCTGTTTGTTGAAAATTTTCTTGAGATGTTCGAGCTGATCGTCCGGGACGGGATTCTCCACGACGACGATCGCGTTGTCCAGGTCGCCGCCCTTGATCAGGTTCATCTTCATCAGAGGTTCCAGATCGTGCAGGAAGACAAAGGTGCGGCAGGGGGCGATCTTCGCGGCGTAATCGTCTTCGGGGTCGAATGTCGCATACTGGTTGCCGATCACCTTGGAGTTGTAGTCCACGTGCAGCGATACGGAAAATTCGTCGTCGGGGTAAAGGATGATGGCCACGCCTTTTTCCGGAATCGTATAGACCATTTTTTCGGTGACGTGGTAGTAGGTGCGTTCGGCTTCCTGATGTTGCAGGCCGGTTTCGACGATTGTTTTCGCATATTCTTTGGCCGAACCGTCCATGATCGGAGTTTCACCGGCATCGACATCGATCGTGGCGTTGTCCACGCCCAGGGTCCAGAGGGCCGACATGATATGTTCGATGGTCGCAACGCGTGCGCCATCCTTTTCGATGGTCGTACCCCGCGAGGTATCCGTGACATAGTCGCACAGGGCCGGAATTTCGGGTTTGCCTTCCAGGTCGATGCGGCGGAAAACGATGCCGCTGTTCTCCGGGGCGGGATGTACCGTCATCGTCACTTTGACGCCGGTGTGGAGGCCTGTACCTGAAAACGAGATCGGGGCTTTGAGGGTTTGTTGTTTGGCAGCCATAATCTGAATTTATTCAAATCGCAACATACATTCCCGCTGACTGCCGGGTCCCGACGTGTGTGGGGCCGACCGTCATTTTCGGAAATGTTTATCGCATTATTTGCGCGCAAATATAGGAAATATTATTCAAAAATCGTATTTTTGCCTAAATTATTGATAAACCGAAATTCCGTGGCATCACCCGACAGAACTCCTCGTCCTCCGAAATTGCAGCTTCCCTTCGAGCAGAAAAAAACCGATGCGGGAGAATGGGCTTACGACCATCGGATCGGATTGTGTGTCACGTTGATTGCCTATTTGGTGCTTGCGATCGCCTTTATGGTGGGAAAAATCGTCGTGGGGGCCAAACCTTCCGTGCAAGGCATAATCATTGATACGAAAACTTTAGCGGAGCTCGAGGCGGAGAAGATGCGTCTTGAACAGGAGGTACGGGCTCGCCAACAGGCGCAGGAAGGCGGCGATTGGCGGGATGTGCGCAACCAGTATTCCAACGAGAATGCGCTCGAGGAGCGGTCGCGTGACGACCGTGGCTCGATGTCCTCGTCGCTGAAAGAATCCGCCGAAGCGGTCGGCGAACGGATGCAGGCCAACCGGGACGCTTACGAGCAGGGATTGGCCGAGGAGCGTGCGATTCGGGAGCGTATGGGGCGCAGCGGCAAGGACGATCGGACACAGGACAGTCGGGCCAAGGGACGGGTCACGGTTTCCTTTTCGCTGACCGATCCCGTGCGGACGCGCCGTTATCTGGAGGTGCCGGCCTATCAGTGCGAGGGAGGCGGCGAAGTGGTCGTCGGTATTACGGTCAATCCCTCGGGAGAGGTCGTTGCTGCAAAAGTGGCCTCCGGAGGCGATGACTGTATGCGGGAGGCTGCGCTGGAAGCTGCACGCAACTCGCTTTTCAATATCGATGATTCGGCGCCTGCCCGACAGTCGGGAACGATTACTTACCTATTCATTCCTCAATAGGGTGCGGTGCCTGTCAGCGATTGTACGCGACAGGCATTTTTTTGTAAATTTATATAAGGATTTCCTATGCATAATATCATTACGACCGAAAACATTCTGTTGATCGGAGCCTTGCTTCTTTTCGTCGCTGTAATGGCCGGCAAGGCGGCCTATCGTTTCGGCGCCCCGGCCTTGCTCTTTTTTCTGGGGGTCGGTATGCTGTTCGGCATCAATTTCATTTCGTTCCATTCCGTCGAAGCGACCCAGTTCGTAGGTATGATCGCTCTTTGTATCATCCTTTTCACGGGCGGTATGGATACCAAGTTTTCGGAAATACGACCGGTGATCGGACCGGGTATCGTACTGGCGACCGCCGGAGTCGTCATGACGGCGGTGATCGTAGCGGGTTTCGTCACGCTCATTGCCCCATGGGTCGGGCTGGCCGTATCGTTTCCTGCGGCGCTGCTGCTGGCCGCGACGATGTCTTCGACGGATTCGGCTTCGGTTTTCTCCATCCTGCGAAGCAAGAAACAGGGGTTGAACGAGAACCTGCGCCCTCTGCTGGAGCTGGAGAGCGGTTCGAACGACCCGATGGCGTACGTGCTGACCATTGTGCTGATCGGCGTATTGTCCGGCGGCGCAGAAGCCGTGAGCGTACCGATGAGTATCGTAAAGTTCGTCATTCAGATGGTGCTCGGCGGTCTGATGGGCTACGCTATCGGCCGGATCGGTGTATGGACAATCAATCGGATCAATTTGAGCAATCATTCGCTCTATCCGGTGCTTTTGCTCGCTTTCGTTTTCTTTACCTTCTCGTTTACCGACCTGATTGGCGGGAACGGATACTTGGCTGTTTACCTGGCAGGATTGGTGTTGGGTAATAACCAGTTGACGCAGAAACGTTCGCTGACGATCTTCTTCGACGGCTTCACCTGGCTGGTACAGATCGTGATGTTTCTTACGCTGGGTCTTCTCGTCAACCTCGACGAACTCTTGCAGCCCGACGTGCTGATGCTGGGCTGTCTGGTAGGAGCCTTCATGATGTTCATTGCGCGTCCCGTCACGGTGTTCGCCTGTATGGCTCCTTTCCGCAAGTTTACGACCAAAGCCCGTCTTTATGTTTCCTGGGTCGGTCTGCGCGGTGCTGTGCCAATTATTTTTGCGACCTATCCTTTGCTGGCCGGTACGGAGGGAGCGCGGTTGTTGTTCAATGTGGTTTTTCTGGTGACGATTCTTTCGCTGCTGGTGCAGGGTACGACCGTAAGTTGGATGGCGAATCTGCTCGGGCTTGGGTATGCCGAAAAGAGTCCTGCCTTCGGGGTCGATGTCCACGAAGATATTCCGTCGATATTTACCGAGGTCCTTGTCAATGAATCGATGCTTCAGGGGGGCGCTACGCTCAAGGAGATCAACCTGCCGGAGAATACGCTGGTGATGATGGTCTATCGTGACGGAGATTATTTCGTTCCACAGGGCAATACCGAACTGAAGGTCGGTGACAAGCTCTTGGTTATTTCAGACCGGGGCGAGGAGCTGGAGTCCACCTATAAGGATATGGGAGTCGATGAAGTGCTGAAACTTTGAGATATTTCCTGCAGATCGGTTCTCTCTGTTATCGAAACAAAAAAGCTGTCGTTTTCGACAGCTTTTTTGTTTCGAATATATCTTGAAGATTAGATCTCCCAAGTAGCGCCCGAGTGGAGCAGGTCGTCCACGCAGTGGATCTTGCTCTGGGCTTTCACCTCTTCCACCTGCTTTTCAACGGCCTGATCGTAAACGATTTCGTCCTCGACCGAACGGATTACACCGAGTGCGACCGGATAGTCGGGATATTTCATTGCGGCCAGCATCGAGTGCAGCGTCGTGTCTTTGGTGTGGGCGTCGTGCGTCAGGATCTTGTCCAGCGTATAGCCGTCCTGTCCGACCGTTACGACTTTCAGGCGCATATCCTCGAACACCAGACCTTTTTCGTTGTTGGCGCCGAAGAGCATCTTCTCGCCGTGGCGCAGCGTGATGGTGTGCTCCTGGCGGGTAGCCTTGTCTCCGGCGAAAGCCGCATGGGTCTTGTCGTTGAAGATCACGCAGTTTTGCAGAACTTCGGTGACCGACATACCCTGATGTTTCGCCGCTGCGATCAGACACTCTTTGGTCAGATTCACCTCCATGTCGATCGAACGGGCGAAGAAGGTGCCTTTCGCGCCGATCACCAGTTCGCCGGGGTTGAACGGCTTTTCGACCGTACCGTAGGGCGAGGTCTTGGTGATTTTGCCCAGCTTCGAGGTCGGCGAGTACTGACCTTTGGTCAGACCGTAGATCTCGTTGTTGAACAGGATCGCGTTGAGGTTGATGTTGCGGCGGATCGCGTGGATGAAGTGGTTGCCGCCGATGGCCAGCGAGTCGCCGTCGCCCGAGGTAACCCAAACGTTCAGACGCGGATTCGCAGTCTTCACACCCGTAGCGATGGCATTGGCGCGTCCGTGTACGGAGTGGAAGCCGAAGGTCTTCATATAGTAAATGAAGCGCGACGAGCAGCCGATGCCCGAAATGAAGACGAACCGGTTGTGCGGCGTGTCGAGCGCATCGGCGATTTCGGGCATGGCGCGTTGCACGGCGTTCAGCACCGCGTGGTCGCCGCATCCGGGACACCATTTGACCTCTTGATCCGATTTGAAATCGGCGGGTGTGTAGTTGTATGTTGCCAAGAGCTTGTTATCTATTTCTCGTTCAAAATCCGGTTGAATTCCTCTTTCAGTTCCACGACGGTGAAGGGCAGGCCCTCGCATTTGTTGTACTGCCCGAAGCGGAATTCCTGGAACTGCTGGCGCAGGTAGGAGGCCAGCTGCCCTTCGTTGAGCTCGCAGACGACGATGCGGCGGAAACCGCCGAGGATCTCGCGCACGCCGTCCTCGTCGAGCTTCACGTCCTCGCCGGAGTGGAGCGTGACCTGATTGGAAATGCCGCTGCGGATCATGCCGAAGATGGTATCCTTGAGGTTGCGGCCGTCGAGCACCTGCTTGCGCTGCCCGTAGATGATCTCGCGCTGCTTGTTCATCACGTCGTCGTATTCAAGCGTCGCCTTACGGGACTGGAAGTTGCGGGACTCGAC
>OGLI01001872.1_pt1 | contig 11755 bp, 7 predicted proteins | sample 1572661 | NCBI WGS metagenome assembly OGLI01 (sample SAMEA2581901, study PRJEB24529) | metagenome | biome: Human gut stool | place: China | collected 2011 | reverse complement strand
GGAGTTCAAGCGGATGTTCGGGATGCGGGAGCTCATCGCCTATCTGGCTCAGTTCGAGATCAGCCCCCGCCGGGCGATGGAGGTCTTCCGCACCTTCGGGCCGGGGGCCATGCAGGCCATCCAGCAGAACCCCTACCTGCTCTGCGGCGAACCCTTGCAGCTGGACTTCCGCCATGCCGACAGCATCGCCCAGTATTACCAGATGGCAGGGGACTGCGCCCAGCGGCTGGAAGCCGCCCTCCTGCGCACCCTGCGCCACAACGCCGGCAACGGCCACACCTGTCTGCCCCGGGCGCAGCTGCTGGAAACAGCGTCGAACTTCATCCACCAGCCCCCCGAAAAGCTGGCGGCGGCGCTGGACAGCTGCATCCAGACCGGGAAACTGGCGGTGCGGATGTTCGACGGAACACCGTATATTTATCTGCCGGATCTGCTGGCCGCAGAGCAGGACATCGCCGACCGTCTGGCCATGCTGACCAGGCGCGGGAAGCAGACGGCCCGAAACCTCGACAAGAACATCCAGATCCTGGAACTGGCGCAGGGCTTTGCTTACGCGCCGCTCCAAAAGGGAGCCATCCGCAAGGCCATGACCGAGAACTGCCTTGTCCTCACCGGCGGCCCCGGCACCGGCAAGACCACCACGGTCAACGCCATCCTGCAGCTGCTGGAGAACGAGGCCGAACGGGTAGCCCTCTGCGCTCCCACAGGCCGCGCCGCCAAGCGTCTGAGCGAGCTGACGGGCCGGAAAGCCTCCACCATCCACCGCCTGCTGGAAGTGGACTACACCGGCGGTGTGGTCAGCTTCATCCACAACGACAAGAACCTGCTCAAGTGCGATGTCGTCATCCTCGACGAGATGAGCATGGTGGACGTCAAGCTGTTCCAGGCCCTCATTGCGGCACTGCGGTACAGCTGCCGTATTATTATGGTAGGCGACGCCGACCAGCTGCCCAGCGTCGGCCCGGGCAATATCCTCGGCGAGACCATCCGCTCCGGGCTGGTGCCGACGGTCTGCCTCAACGAGATATTCCGGCAGGCCGCTCAGAGCCTCATCGTGGAGAACGCCCACCACATCATCTCAGGCGAACCGCTGAAAAAGGGCGGAAAGACGGACGATTTCTTCTTCCTCGAAGCCGACGGCGACGCAGCCCAGAAGCTGGTCTGCGACCTTGTGACCACCCGTCTGCCCCGCAGCTACCAGTTCGACCCGGTGAAGGATATTCAGGTGCTCTGTCCCACGAAGCTCGGCCCCACCGGCACCCAGGCCCTCAACGCGGAGCTGCAGGCCATGCTCAACCCGCCAAAGAAGGGCAAGCCGGAGCTGCAGAGCGCGGCCCGGGTCTTCCGGGTGGGGGACAAAGTGATGCAGGTGCGCAATAACTACGAGATCACGTGGCAGCGCATCGGCGGGGAACAGGGTGTGGGTGCCTACAACGGCGACATCGGCATCGTGGAGTCCATCGACGTGCGCAGCCGCTCCATGGTGGTGCGGATGGACGACCGGCGGCTGGTCTACCCGGCGGAGAACCTCAACGAGCTGGAAATTGCGTATGCCATCACGGTACACAAAAGCCAGGGCAGCGAGTTCCCGGCGGTCATCCTCCCGGCGGCGCAGGTGCCGCCCCGCCTGTGCTACCGCAACCTCTTCTATACCGGCGTCACCCGCGGGCGGAAGCTCTGCATCGTGGTGGGCCGGCGGGACGTGGTGAACCGGATGATGTCCAACATCCGCCAGAACCTGCGCTACAGCGGCCTGGCAGCCCTGCTGGCCCAGGCTCTGCCGCCGGAGCAGGAGAACCTTTAAGGGTTTCTTTTTGGATACACCTGTGTTATACTATAATATGTTTTGATGACCCGCGCCCGGAGATGGGCGATGGAAATAGAGAATGGGCAGCAGAGAAAGGAAATATCACGATTATGGCACAGAATGACATCGGTATCGATCTTGGTACGACGACCATCATCATCGCGCAGGAGGGGCAGGGCGTCGTGCTCAACCAGCCCAGCGTGGTGGCGGTGGATACCCGCAAGAACTGCGTGCTTGAGGCCGGCGACAAGGCCCTTGCAATGGTGGGCCGCACGCCCAACTACATCTCCGCCATCTTCCCGCTGAAGGATGGCGTCATCAGCGACCACACCATGACCCGGGAGCTCATCTGCCGCTTCGTCAATCAGGTCTACAGCTCCCACATGGTCAAGCCCCGTGTGGCCGTCTGTGTGCCTGCCGCCATCACCGGCATCGAGAGCGACGCCGTGGTGGAGGCCGTCATGGCCGCCGGTGCGCGTCAGGTCTACCTCATTGATGAGCCGATCGCCGCAGCTCTCGGCTCCGGCATCGACATCACCGTGCCGGACGGCCGGATGATCATCGACATCGGCGGCGGCACCACCGACATCGCCGTGCTGAGCCTCGGCGGCAAGGTCAAGGCCACCAGCGTCCGCGTGGCCGGCAACCACTACGACGAAGAGATCCTGAAGTTCGTGCGCAACAAGTTCAGCATCGCCATCGGCCAGCGCACCGCTGAGAACCTGAAAAAGAACGTGGCCTGCTGCCCCCAGAAGGCAGATTTCAACGAGACCATGGAGATCAAGGGCCGCAGCCTGCTCACCGGCCTGCCCGTGCGTGTCAATGTCTCCACCGCCGACCTCTACGAGCCGGTCATGCGCCTGAGCGAGCAGATCGGCACCGCCGCTCATCAGGTGCTGGAGAAAACTCCTCCGGAGCTGGCCGGCGACATCTACCGCAACGGCGTCGTCCTCACCGGCGGCGGCGCACAGCTCCACGGCCTGCCTGAGTACCTGAGCCAGGAGCTGAAGGTGGAAGTGACCGTCTCGCCTGACCCCGTCAACTGTGTCGCGCTGGGTACGGCCATGAGCCTGCGTCTGGGCGACAAGCTGGAGACCGGCTTCATGGACGCCACCCCCCGCATGGGCCGCCGCTGAGAGGAAAGCGCTGTTCACAGAGCCGTGAAAAACAACATGATTTTTGTTCATAGTTGTTGAATCGACCCGGAAAATATTGTATAATATCTTCAAATCGCTTTTTGCCGCCCGCCCCCCGGGCGGCAAAGAAAAAAGTAAATAGGAGGAAGACCATGGATTTAGGTTATGATGTGATCGTTACCATAACCGGTATTGTGCTGGTGTTTCTGATCCTCGTCCTGCTGATGGCTATCATCACGCTGGAGGGCAAGATCTTTGACGCCATGAACGGCAAGAAGGCAGCTGCCAAGGCTGCTTCTGCTGCAAAACCGGCTGCTCCTGTGAAACAGGCCGCTGCGCCCGCTCCTGCAAAGGCTGCTGCCCCGCAGGTCGAGGCCGGCATCCCCGGCGACGTTGTGGCAGCCATCATGGCAGCCATCTACTCTATGGGCAACGGCAAGTATGTGCTGAAGGCAGTCCGCCGCGGCAAGAATGGCTGGGGCAAGGCTGGCGTCAACGACACCACCGCACCCTTTTAACACAGGAGGAAAAACATGACTCAGTTTATTGAGACTCTGGTCGGTATTTTCCAGAGTTCCGGTTTTGCCAAGTTCGGTGAGCCGGGCGGCTGGCTGTACGCAGTGATGATCTGCGTAGGTTGCTTCCTGCTCTACCTCGCCATCGTCAAAGAGTTCGAGCCTCTGATCCTGCTGCCCATGGCTTTCGGCATGATCCTGGCCAACCTCCCCGGCAGCGGCGTCATCCACATGCAGTACTTTGTCGGTGACGGCCTCGAGCACCCGATGTGGGTCGAGATCCTGAACAACGGCGGTCTGGCCGATATGCTCTACATGGGCGTCAAGCTGGGCATCTACCCGCCGCTGATCTTCCTGGGCATCGGCACCATGACCGACTTCGCACCCCTGATCTCCAACCCCAAGAGCCTGCTGCTGGGCGCTGCAGCCCAGTTCGGCATCTTCGGCACCTACATGGGCGCCCGTCTGCTGGCAGCCACCGGCCTGGTGGACTTCACCCAGAAGCAGTCTGCTGCCATCGCCATCATCGGCGGTGCAGACGGCCCGACCGCGATCTTCGTCACCTCCCGTCTGGCACCGGAGCTGCTGGGCAGCATCGCCGTGGCAGCATACAGCTACATGGCGCTGGTGCCTGTCATCCAACCGCCCATCATGAAGGCTCTGACCACCAAGAAAGAGCGTACCGTCGTGATGAAGCAGCTGCGCACCGTGACCAAGACCGAGAAGATCGTCTTCCCCATCATGGTCACCATTATCGTTTCCCTGATCGTTCCGGATGCCGCCGTTCTGGTCGGTATGCTGATGCTGGGCAACCTGATGAAGGAGTCCGGTGTTGTGGATCGTATCCAGAAGACCGCTGGCAATGAGCTGATGAACATCATCACCATCTTCCTGGCGCTGTCTGTTGGCTGCACCACCTCTGCCAACACCTTCCTGAACACCCGTACCCTGTTCATCATCGTGTTGGGCCTGATCGCATTCTCCTTCGGTACCGCAGCCGGTGTTCTGTGCGGCAAGGTCATGTATGCACTGACCGGCGGCCAGGTCAACCCCCTGATCGGTTCCGCAGGCGTTTCCGCTGTTCCGATGGCGGCCCGCGTTTCTCAGAAGGTCGGCCAGAGCGAGAACCCCTCCAACTTCCTGCTGATGCACGCCATGGGCCCCAACGTCGCTGGCGTGATCGGTTCCGCCGTTGCTGCTGGTATTCTGATCAACATCTTCGGCTAAGCCCTGTTTTGGCAAATTGAAGATCCCAAACCGCCCATCTGTCGGCACTGCGCCGCAGATGGGCGGTTTTTTATGCGGGAAACTCTGTGCAATAGGGATGAAATGTGATATACTATACTTTAGTGATTCATGGAAAATAGCTTAAAGAACAGGTGAAACAATGGCAATTGATCTCAGGCAGGAATTTTGCGCGCTGCGCGATACCTACATTGAAAAACAGTTCGGCCGCCTGAACGCGATGCAGCGGGAGGCTGTGTTTGCCACCAACGGCCCGCTGCTGATCCTGGCAGGCGCCGGAAGCGGCAAGACGACCGTGCTGGTCAACCGCATCGCGAACCTCATCCGCTTTGGTGCGGCGCACGGCTCCCAGTGGGTGCCCCGCGAAGTGACCGAGGACGACGTCAAGGCGCTGCGGATGGCTATCATGACGAACACCGATGCCCCTTCCTGGCTGGACGGGATGCTCCGCAAGGATGCGGTGCGCAGCTGGAACGTGATGGCGATCACCTTTACGAACAAGGCGGCAGGGGAGCTGAAGGAGCGCCTGCGGAATATGCTGGGCGGCGAAGAGGGCGACGAGGTGTTCGCCTCCACCTTCCATTCGGCCTGTGTGCGCATCCTGCGCCGCTGGGCGGAGGAGCTCGGCTACCCCCGCAGCTTTACCATCTACGACACCGACGACGCCCAGCGCGTGATGAAGAGCGTGTACAAAGAGCTGAGCATCGACGACAAATTCTTTCCGGTCAAGAGCGCCATCAACCAGATGAGCCGCTGGAAAGACCAGCTCGTCAGCCCCGAAGAGGCTCTGCGCACCCCGGCGCGGGATACGAAAGGGGCGCTGGCGGCCAAGGTCTATGCGGCCTACGAAAAGAAGCTGAAGGATGCCGGTGCGTTCGATTTCGATGACCTCATCTACCAGACCGTCCAGCTGCTGGCCGGGCACGAGGAGGTGCGGCAGTTCTACCAGAACAAATACCGCTATCTGCTCGTGGACGAATACCAGGACACCAGCGTGGCACAGTTCCGCCTGGTCAGCCTGCTCACCGGGCCGGAAAAGAACATCTGCGTCGTCGGCGACGATGACCAGAGCATCTACCGGTTCCGCGGTGCCACCATCGAGAACATCCTCAACTTTGAGCGCATCTATCCCGGCACAAAGACCATTCGTCTGGAGCAGAATTACCGCTCGACCTCCAATATCCTCAACGCCGCCAACTGCGTCATCCAGCACAACACCGAGCGCAAGGGCAAGACCCTCTGGACGAAGAACGGCGAGGGCGACAAGGTGCAGGTCTACACCGCCGAGAACGAGCAGGACGAGGCCAGCCATATCGCGGAGGTCATCGGCCAGCACCTCAAAGAGGGCGGACATCTGGCCGACCACGCCATCCTCTACCGGATGAACGCCCAGTCAGCCCCCATCGAAAGCTACTTCACCCGTGCGGGCATCCCGCATAAGATCGTGGGCGGCCAGCGCTTCAACGACCGCAAGGAAGTCAAGGACATCCACTCCTATATGTCCATCGTGGCGAACCCCCGGGACGATGTCCGACTCCGCCGTATCATCAACGAGCCTGCGCGCAAAATCGGTGCGACGACCATCGAAGTCATCGCGGACTTGGCGGCTCAGCAGGGCATCAGTATGCTGGATGTCATCTCCCATGCCGACCAGTACGCCAAGCTCAGCCGCGCCATCGCGCCGCTGTTCAAGTTCTGGGACATCTACCAGAAACTGCAGGAATCGCTGGAAATGAAGACGCTGGACGAGTTCGCCTCCGATGTCATCGAGATCACCGGCTACCGCGCCATGCTGGAAGCCGACGCCGCCAAGGGCCACGAGGATGCCGCCGACCGTCTGCAGAACCTCGGCCAGCTGGTCAATAACGTCAAAAGTTACTGCGACCAGCACGGCGAAGAGGCTTCGCTGGAAGGCTATCTGGAGGACATCGCCCTCATCAGCGACATCGACAGCTACAACGAGAGCGCCGACCAGGTGGTGCTGATGACCATCCACTCGGCCAAGGGCCTTGAGTTTCCCTATGTATTCCTCATTGGCATGGAAGAGGGGGTCTTCCCCAGTGAGATGAGTAAGTATTCTGAGGCTGACCTCGAAGAGGAGCGCCGCCTGGCCTATGTCGGCATCACCCGCGCCAAGAAGGAGCTTTACATCTCCAACAGCGTCACCCGGATGCTCTATGGCCGCACCCAGCGCAACGAACCCAGCCGCTTTCTCCGGGAGATCGAGCCGGAGTACATCGAAGAGACCCGCAGCCCGGTGCTGGAGCAGCGCTCCCGTCTGGGCGGCTGGGGCAGCGGTTACGGCAGCGATACCGTGCCGGGCGGTGCGTCGGGTTACTCCGGCCCCTCCGGCTGGGGGCGTGCGGCCTCCGGTTACGGATCGGGCTATGGCAGCCGCAGCGGCTATCTGAATAGAGAATATAACGCACCAATGTCTAATAACCGAGGCTTTGGCTCCGATTACGCGGGCCGGGGAAGTGCTTCGTCGGGTCATGGCGGCTGCAGCTCCGGTTCGGGAAGCAGCGGCTTTGGCTCTGGCTATGGCCGTCCGGCAGCGCCCAAAGCGCCGGTCAGACCCGCAGGCGGCGGTGTGACCTCTTCGCCCCGTCCGGCAGCGGCATCCACCGGCCCCAAGCACTATGAGCCGGGCGACATCGTGGAGCACAAGGTCTTCGGGCGCGGCAAGGTGCTGAAAGTCAAGCCCGCCGCCGGCGACCAGATCGTGGAGATCAGCTTCGAGAAGGTGGGCGTGAAGAAGACCATGGCCAACTTTGCGCCCCTTGTGAAGATAACGACGGAGGAATGAGAAAAATGATGACTGTCCGATTGATAGCACATACGCCGGAGCCGGAGAAGGTCGTGGCGGCTGCGGCGAAGCTCTGCTACTCCGACGCCCACATCACCGACCTGCTGGACGGGCTGGATGAGGAAAAGACTGCCCGCTTCCTGACCATGCTCAGCGATCTGGGCCACGCCAGCCCCATCGAGCACGCAAGCTTCACCTTCGGCATCGAGGGCGTCAGCCGTACCCTGCTGGCCCAGATCACCCGCCACCGCATCGCGTCCTTCAGCGTCCAGAGTCAGCGGTACGTCCGTCTGGACGATTTCCGCTACGTCATCCCGCCCGAGATCGAGGCCATCCCCGAGGCAAAGGCAGCGTTCATCGAGAGCATGAACGAGGACGCCAAGCGTTACCTCGACCTCGTGCAGAAGCTGGAAGACGGCCACACCGCCCGCCTCATGGCCGAAGGTCTGCCCGAAAAGCAGGCCCGGGCCAAGGCTTCCAAGCAGGCCAACGAGGACGCCCGCTTCGTGCTGCCCAACGCCTGCGAGACCAAGATGGTGGTGACCATGAACGCCCGCAGCCTGCAGAACTTCTTCCACCTGCGCTGCTGCAGCCGCGCCCAGTGGGAGATACGGCAGCTGGCCGAAGAGATGCTGCGGCTGGTCTACCCGGTGGCACCCCATATCTTCCGCACCGCCGGCCCGGCCTGCGTGTCCGGCCCCTGCCCGGAGGGCAAGATGTGCTGCGGCCGCACCGCCGAAGTCCGCGCCCAGTACGCCGCGCTGAAAGGGGAGAGGGCAGAATGAGCAAGGGCAGGCTTCTTGTCATCGAAGGGCTGGACGGCTCCGGCAAGGCCACCCAGGCAAAGCTGCTGGCCTCCTATCTGGCCGAGAGCGGTCGAAGGGTGATGGAGATCACATTCCCGGACTACGAGAGCGATTCCAGTGCGCTGGTGAAGATGTACCTCTCCGGTCAGTTCGGCGACAAGCCCGACGACGTCAACCCTTATGCGGCGTCCAGCTTCTATGCGGTGGACCGGTACGCCAGCTATAAGACCAAGTGGGGCAGCTTCTACGAGGCGGGCGGCATCGTCATCGCCGACCGCTACACCACGTCGAACGCGGTGCATCAGTGCTCCAAGCTCCCGCCGGAGCAGTGGGACGACTTCCTCCGCTGGGCCTTTGACTACGAATACAGGCTGCTGGGCCTGCCCGCGCCGGACGCTGTGGTGTACTTACAGGTAGACCCCGCTGTGAGCCAGAAGCTCATGACCGGCCGCTATCATGGCGACGAGAGCAGGAAGGACGTCCACGAAAAGGACATCGAATATCTGGCCCGCAGCCGCCGTGCCGCCGAGTACTGTGCGGTGCATCTGGGCTGGGCCACCGTCCATTGCACGGAAAATGGAGCCATGCGCACCATCGAGGAGATTCAGGCCGAGGTGCGGGCGCTGGCGGAAAAAGAACTCGGATAACCGCGAAAATGGGAGGGATACTATCAATGTATCGTTTGATGCAGCCGTCGGATGAGGCGGCAGTCGTGGCACTGTGGCAGAAAGAACGCGGCGACAGCGCCGAGTTCATCAAGACTGCTCTGGAAAAGTTCGCCGGGGCGGAAAATATCTACGTCGCTGAGGAAAATGACGAGATCGTCGCTGCGGCGCTGGCGGTCCCCGTCACCCTCAAGGGACGCAGCGGCAGCTACCTCTACGGCCTCTGCGGGCAGGGAAGCCTGATTCTGGCAGGACTCGTGGACTATCTCTGTGCGCAGCAGAAGCTGCGGGGCGCGGGCTTCACCGTGGCCGTTCCGACCGGACAGGAGCAGGCCGCGCTGCTGGAAAACAAGGGTTTCCAGCGGGCTTTTGCCCTCCGCTGCCTGCCCCGGGAGGTGTCCCGCAACCTGTGGAGTCAGGCGGAGTTCGACTCCGTGACGGCCCGCAAGCTCTGTGAGCTGCGGGAGCGCTTCTATCCCGATACCGTCCAGTTCCCGCCGGAGCAGATGGCCGTCGTGCTGACCGACCTCTACGCCCGGGGCGCGACCATCGTGTCCAGCGAGAAGGGCTACGGCATCTACTTCCGCCGGGAGGACACCCTCTATTTTGTGGAGCTGATGGCCGATGATGACCGCTCTGCCGAGGTGCTGATGGAAGCGGCCCGGGAGAAGGAGGTCATCGTGGAGCGCGCCGTCATCACAGTGGGCGCGGCTCAGAACCTTTTCCTCGGCGAAGGCACCCGGCAGGACTACGGCATGATACGGTTCGACGCGGAGCCTTTCGATGTGGAAGAAAGCTATATGCGGCTGATGATGGAAAGCTGAACGGAATGGTAAAGGAGTGTGTACATGGCACACGATGCAAAACATAGAAAAAGCAGAAAAGGCGGCGCAGCGAAAATGATCCTGATCGTGCTGCTGATCCTGGTACTGGCGGCGGGCGGCTGTCTGCTGGCCATCCGAAAAGAGATCAACTGCAGTGCTTCCGCTGGCGAACCGGTGAGTGTGAGCATCCAGCAGGGCAGCGGCGTGGCAGCCATCGCCCAGAAGCTCAAGACAGCGGGCGTCATCAAGTACCCCCACGTCTTCCGCTGGTATGCAGGCAAGCAGGGCGCGGCAGGCAAGCTCCAATACGGTGAGTTCGACCTCGCCCCCGGCAGCTCCTACGACGACATCATTGAGGCGCTCTCCGCCTACGCGAAGGCCGACAGCGTCCGGCTGACCTTCCCCGAGGGTACGACGGCCATCGCCATTGCGAAAAAAATGGAGGATGCCGGGCTGTGCAGCGCCGAGGACTTCCTCAAGGAGGCCAACACCGGCGACTTCAGCCAGTACAGGTTCTGGCAGTACGTCCCCGACGACAAGGACGCCCCGGACCGGTTCCTCAAGTGCGAGGGTTATCTTTTCCCGGATACCTACGATTTCCTGAAGGATGACACCGTCCATCATTACGTTGAGACGTTCTATTCTCACTTCGACAAGCAGATCACCGATGAGATGTATGCCGAGATGGAAAAGCAGGGGATGACCCTCTCCGAGGTGGTCACTCTGGCGTCCTTCGTGCAGGAGGAGGCCGGCAACGACCAGGACGATAATGTGGCGCAGGTGTTCCGCAACCGTCTGGCCGAGGGTTCGCCCTACTCCAAACTGCAGAGCAACACCTCCAGCTACGTCCAGAGCGACGCCGACAACAACTACCTCTGGAACTGGGTCGCGCCCTACTACGGCGGCTGGGACAGCATCCCGGAGAACATTCGGGAAGCCTACGACACCTACACCTGCACCGGCCTCTCCGCCGGCCCCATCTCCAACCCCGGCATCGCGGCCATCCGTGCGGCGCTTGCCCCGCAGCCCGACGATGAGGCGAAGGACGCCTATTTCTTTGTCACGGACCTTGCCGGTCACTACTACTACGCCCGCACTTACGCAGACCACCAGAAAAACTGCGATGAGGCGGCGAAAGTTAATAAAAGTATGAAGTAAAAGAGGAATACCATGTTACAGATACCGGAACTTCTGGCCCCGGCAGGCGACCTCGAGCGCCTGCGGTATGCCATCAACTACGGCGCGGACGCCGTTTACTGCGCGCTGCCCGAGTTCGGGATGCGCTCTGCACCCACCAACTTCACCCCGGAGCAGCTGAGCGAGGGCGTCATCTATGCCCACGCCCGGGGCCGCAAGGTCTACCTGACCATGAACACCCTGCCCACCAACGAGGAGGCTGACCGTCTGCCTCAGGCCATCAAGGACGCTGCCGCCGCCGGTGTGGACGCCTTCATCGTGGCTGACCTCGGCGTGTTGGACGCCTGCAAGACGTTCGCGCCCGACATCGACGTCCACATGTCCACCCAGACCGGCATCACCAACTGGGCCGCTGCCCGCGCCGCCTACAATATGGGCGCGAAGCGGGTGGTGCTGGCCCGGGAGATGACCCTGCAGGACATCGCCACCCTCCGCGACAAGACCCCGCCGGAGCTGGAAATCGAGGCTTTCGTCCACGGCGCCATGTGCATGAGCGTCTCGGGCCGCTGCCTGCTCTCCAACTACATGGCAGGCCGCGACGCAAACCGCGGCCAGTGCGCCCAGCCCTGCCGCTGGAAGTACTATCTCAGCGAGGAGACCCGCTCGGGCCAGCTCTATGAGATCGGCGAGAACGAGAACGGCAGCTACATCCTCAACGCCAACGATCTGTGTACCGCGCCCTTCCTCGACCTCATCTGCAAGGCAGGCGTGGACAGCCTCAAGATCGAGGGCCGCGCCAAGACGTTTTACTACG
>OGLI01001863.1_pt1 | contig 11810 bp, 10 predicted proteins | sample 1572661 | NCBI WGS metagenome assembly OGLI01 (sample SAMEA2581901, study PRJEB24529) | metagenome | biome: Human gut stool | place: China | collected 2011 | reverse complement strand
AGCCTCTGGTGGTAACAGCAGGTGTACCAATGCGGACACCGGAAGTTACAAATGGGCTTCTTGGATCGTTTGGTACTGTGTTCTTGTTTAAGGTAATAAATACCTCGTCACAGCGGTTCTGCAGCTCTTTACCGGAAATATCCATGCCGCGCAGATCAACTAACATCAGGTGGTTATCGGTTCCGCCGGTCAGAATCTTGAATCCCTGCTTCTGAAGTGCGGCTGCCAGCGCTGCTGCATTCTTCTTTACCTGAAGCTGATACTCTTTAAATTCTGGTTTCAGCGCCTCGCCGAAGCAGACTGCCTTGCCAGCGATGATGTGCTCTAACGGACCGCCCTGGGTTCCCGGGAAAATCGCCTTGTTGAAGTTGAACTTCTCAGCTGCTTCCTTATTTGCCAGAATCAGACCGCCTCTCGGTCCGCGCAGTGTCTTATGAGTGGTTGTCGTAACAACATCTGCATACGGAATCGGGCTCTGGTGAAGACCGGCTGCTACCAGACCAGCGATATGAGCCATATCGACCATCAGGTATGCGCCTACTTTGTCTGCAATTTCACGTTTGAAATCAATCTCTCTTGCATAGGCACTTGCACCTGCAATGATCAGCTTCGGTTTTGCTTCCAGTGCAATGCGCTCTACCTCTTCGTAATCAATCACGCCATTGTCATCGACACCATACGGCACAATGTTGAAATATAAACCGGAGAAATTGACAGGGCTTCCGTGTGTCAGATGTCCACCGTGATCCAGGTTCATGCCCATAACAGTATCACCCGGTTTCAGCATTGCGATAAATACCGCCATGTTTGCCTGCGCGCCGGAATGCGGCTGTACGTTTGCATAATCACAGCCAAACAGTTTTTTCGCTCTCTCGATCGCGATGGACTCTACAACATCGACACACTGGCATCCGCCGTAGTAACGTTTTCCCGGATATCCCTCCGCATATTTGTTGGTTAATACCGATCCCATCGCCATCATAACCGGCTCCGATACAATATTCTCCGACGCGATCAGCTCCAGGTTTCTTCTCTGACGGGCTGCCTCTGCTTCAATGGCTTCTCCCACTTCCGGGTCTGCCTCTGTAATGAACTTCATTACCTCATCTACCATGTCTGTTTCTCCTATTCTTTTTCTGTCATCCATACAAAATCATCAAGTGGATTTTTCATATATAAATATAAAAACCACACTTTTGTCTCTCCGGATTTTTTATTTAAAAAAGCCTTTTTCAAGTCTCATTAAATACGCTCACTATTTCGCAATTTTTTGAATTTCTCTGCTCATTTACTTCGCCATCTGTCAAAAGCAAACAAGCTCATTCTGTCACCAGACGCTTCTTATGCCAGCAGCGCTTCCGCCATCTGCTCCAGCGACGGAATATCGCTCTCCTTGAGCGCCCCGCGAACCGTAACGACCGGTTCAACCACCGTGATCTCCTTCATCGCATCCAGCATTCCCTTCATCGTGCGCGCTGCACTCGGCGCCCAGGAACCGTTTTCAATCAGGGCAACGGTGCGTTTCTGGTAATTCTTGCTCTGTAAGTGGTGCAGGAAATCTGCCATAACCGGCATCACACCCGCGTCATAGGACGGTGCTGCCAATACAATTTTTCCATACCGGAATGCATCTTCCAGCGCCTCCGCCATATCACCGCGCGCCAGATCCGCGATTGCCACCTTCGGGCATCCTTTTTTCTCAAGAATTTCCTTGCATTTCTTCGCCGCATCCTCGGTGTTGCCATGCAGGGACGCATATGCGATAAATACACCCTCAGACTCGACGCCGTAGCTGCTCCAAATCTGGTATTTTTCAAGCACATGACCGATCGTCTCTTTCAGAACCGGTCCATGCAGCGGGCAGATAATCTGGATCTCAAGACCGGCTGCTTTCTTAAGAAGTGCCTGCACCTGCATTCCATATTTTCCTACAATATTGAAATAATACCGTCTCGCCTCGCAGTCCCAGTCCTCATCCACATCAAGCGCACCGAACTTGCCGAAACCGTCGGCGCTGAACAGCACCTTGTCGCAGGAATCATAGCTTACCATAACTTCCGGCCAGTGTACCATCGGTGCCATGATGAATGTCAGCTCATGGCGTCCCAGTTTCAGGGTATCGCCCTCCTTGACCGTCAGCACACGGCTGGTATCAAGATCAAAGTACAGTTTCAGCATCGGAAATGTCTTCGCATTGCCTACCAGTGTGATTTCCGGGTACCGTTCTACGACTGCCTGGATACTTGATGCATGATCCGGCTCCATGTGGCTGATTACCAGATAATCCGGGGTTCTTCCAGCCAGTGCGGTTTCCAGATTTCCCAGAAATTCCGTCTGTTTGCGCTTGTCTACCGTATCCATGATCGCGATCTTTTCATCCATAATCACGTATGAGTTATATGAAATACCATTTGGCACCTGATGCTGCCCCTCAAACAAGTCAATGTCATGGTCGTTTACACCGATGTAGCGAATATCTTCTGTGATCATTTCCTGCTTCCTCCTGTTCTTTTCGCAGCTGCTCCATCTCTTTACAGCTGCCTCTTTTTGTTCTCACAGGCATCCCGCATCCTGCTGTCAGCCTGCCTTATGATTTCATCCGTTACCTCTGACTCTGAATCAGTCTTTCTCCTCAATCGCCATAATCATATCCACGCGTCTCTGATGGCGTCCGCCCTCAAATTCTGCGTTGATCCACTCGTCAACGATCATCTTCGCAAGCTCACTTCCTACCACGCGGGCGCCGAAGCAGAGTACATTGGCATCGTTGTGGCGGCGGGTGTACTCACAGCTGAAGCTGTCGGAGCAGCAGCAGGCGCGGATGCCCTTGACCTTGTTGGCGGCCATGCTGATGCCGACACCGGTGCCGCAGAACAGCAGGGCCTTGCTGCACTGGCCGCTCACAACGGCGTCGCAGGCGGGCAGGGCCATATCGGGATAATCTACGCTGGCGGTGCTGTGGGTGCCGAAGTCGATGTACTCCAGCCCCAGCTCGTCCAGATGAGCCTTGACGGCTTCTTTCAGTTCAAATCCGCCGTGGTCAGCGGCGAGAGCAATGGGTTTTGCCATGGTCTTAGTCCTTTCCATTATCCGTTTTGACGTTCTGGGCGGCTTCGGCGGCAAGGCGCTCGGCGCGTTCCCGCTCGGCCTGGCTCAGCCGGTGGTAATCCGGCAGAAGGGCTTCGGGCAGGACGGCTTCGCCCCGCTCGGCCATCTGCTTTGCCACCAGCGCAACGGCTGCGGCCCGCCCGCCCCGCAGGGCAGGCGGCACACAGAGCACACCCGGAACATTGCTGTATTTATTATAGCACAGAGATGCGCCATCACCAACAAAAAACAGGGGCTTTTTGCAATTTTCTACAAATTGGGCAAGGTCAGCCACGGCGCGGGCGTCGTCGTCCAGCAGCCGTGCGTGGGTGGCCAGGTCGAACGCGGCGCTGTATACCTGTGCGCGGCGGGCATCCAGTGCGCAGAGCACGGTGCCCTCGCCGGTGTGGGCTGCGGCCAGCGCTTCCAGCGTCGAGACCGGGGCACAGAGCGTTTCACGCGGGAAGGCAAGGCCCTTGACCACAGCCAGCCCGATGCGCAGGCCGGTGAAGCTGCCGGGGCCGGCATTGACGCCGAACAGGTCGATGTCCCTGCAGGTCAGGCCGCAGAGCCGGAGGCAGCCGTCGATGAGGGGCATCAGCGTCTCGCTGTGGGTCATCCCGGCATCCAGATAGCACTCATACAGCAGGCGGTCGCCCTGCATCAGGGCCACGCCGACGGTCTTTCCGGCGGTGTCCACGGCTAAAATGTTCATAGTTCGACCCCCTCGATGGTGATGCGGCGGGTGGTATCGTCCAGCCGCTCGATGTGGATGCGAATCGGGTCTTCCAGCGCCAGCAGGTCGGCGAAGTTCTCGCTCCACTCGGCGGCGACGATGGCCCCCTGATCCAGATAATCGTAGAACCCGGCCGCGCACAGGTCGTTCTCGGTGGAGATGCGGTAGAGGTCAAAATGTGCGAACGGGCGCGGGCCGCGGTAATAGTTCACGATGGCAAAGGTGGGGCTGCTGACCGGGTCGGTGCAGCCAAGGCCCTCGGCCAGGCCCTCGCAGAAAGCGGTCTTGCCTGCGCCGAGACCGCCGGTAAACGCGATGAGGGAGCCGTCCGGCAGGGCAGCGGCCAGCCGCCTGCCCAGTGCCACGGTCTCCTCCCGCGAAGTCGTGATGAATTGAGACATAAGATGCACTCCCATCTGGAGGCTCAATCCGCCCCGGCGGACCGAAGGCGGGACTGAGGGTTTGAAAAAGAGGATGGCAGATTTCTGCCATCCCCCAGTATACTATAAATCGCCTCAAAGTGCAACGCTTACGCGGCCTGCTGCACGGGCGTCTCGTCGGCAGGCTCTTCGATGATGGGCAGGGCCGCATCGGCATCGCCCAGCAGCATGGTGTAGGCCGCCGCCGCATGGGGGCGCTTGCCGCCCTGCGCGGTGTACCAGACGAGGTCGTCTGTGCCATAGGTCGCCTGCGCGTGTGCTACGGCCTGCCCGATGCTCTGCCCCAGGATGAGGTAGTTGACCGTGTCCCACAGCATGCTGCGGGAGTAAACGGTGTAGACATTGTTGACATAGCCCACCACAGCGGAGGCTCCGCCTGCCAGCAGGGCGTTTGCCATCGAGAGGTCGATGCTGTCGTCCACACCCAGGAACTCGCAGGTCTCGGAGTAGACGAGGGTGTCCTTCAGCTGGCCAAAGCGGTAGGCATTCTTGAAGAAGCCCGCCGTGACGCAGTACCGGCCGTTGATCTTGATGACCCGGTGGGTCAGCAGGTCAAACCCATAGAAGAGATCCCGCGTCATGCTGGATTCCTCCGTCAGCAGGATGACCGGTTCGGTGCGCAGCTTCCGGAACAGGCCGCGCGCGTAGGTGTAGTAGGCACCATGGGCGCTCAGGATGCACAGGTCGTACCGGTCCATCCGGCGCAGGTCTGCCACTGTGACCATCGTGTCGATGCGGGTGTTCAGCCCCATGGCCGTCCAGAAGCCCTTCATATAGGAATAATAAGGATAGCGGGAGCTGTTGACCGTGTTGTCGAAGGCATAGTAGATCATGGCCGAACCAAGATTTCCGCGGGGGGCATTGGACATCTCCTGCAGATCGACCGAGGGCATCTGGGAGAGGGTCACAGCGGCGTTTTCCTCCTCCGGGTCATCCACGAGGATGCCGCCCTGCACACCGCAGCTGTAGGAGAAGCTGACCATGCCGTTCGCTTCGTCTATGTAGATCGAGCGCGCCGAAACAAGGCCCTGTTCCGCCAGCTGCCGGAGCTGGGCCTGTGCGGCGGCAAAGCGCTCGGCGCGGGAGAGGGCAGCAAAATCGCCGCTGTCCGTCAGGGCCGCAACGGCGCTGTCCGCCTTTTGCATCTGGGCCGCATCCTCGCGGGTCAGGGTGTTGGAAACGGCCAGGTCGTCCGCACCGGCTGCCAGTGCGGCAGTGGGGAAGAGGGCGACGAGCAAAAAGCTCAATGCGCAGAGCGCAGATAAAAATCGTTGAACGGGTGCTTTCATGCAAAAAGTCCTCCAGAGGGCCTGCCGGTCGGCAGGGCTTCCACGTCCATTGTAGAGGGTCTGTTCTGCTTTGTCAAGGCCGGTCGGCAGGATTTTGCAAAGCTGTCACAGCCGCACGAAAAATCTGTGAAAAATACACCCCGTCTTGCGCAGAATCACGCATTGCTGTATAATACACTAAAATGGGGGAGCAGCGAAAAAAAGCTCCCCCTGCTGGAACACGAAAGGGCGGTGCTTCTTTGGAGAGCATTCAACGATATTTCAAACGAACGGATAAAGTGTACCTGCTGCTGTGCATTTTCAGCAGCGTAATGGCCTGCGTGGCGCTGTCGTCCTGGGCGGCGAAGCAGGGCAATGGATTTGCCGTGGATGAGATCACGGGCCAGATCACCGGCATCGGCGACTACCGCCGCGCACTGGTGCAGGGCGTTTCGGCTCTCGTTGGCATCGTGGTGGCGCTGCTGCTGTCCAATGTTGACTACCGCAGCCTCGTCAAAGTGTGGCCGGTGCATGTGGCCCTGACCTGGGGCCTGGTGCTGCCGACGCTGTTCATCCGGAACGTGACCGTCGGCCCGCTGACCATTGGCTACAATGCAGGCGACACCGACAACTACTCCTGGTACAAGCTGGGCGGCTTCACCCTGCAGCCCACCGAGCTGGCCAAGATCAGCTTCATCCTGACCTTTGCGATGCACCTGAACAATGTGCGGGGGCACATCAACGAGCCGAAGGAGCTGGGCAAGCTGCTGCTGCATCTGGCCGTCCCCATCCTCATCATCCATGTGCAGGGCGACGACGGCACGGCCATCATCTATGCCATCATCGGGTGCAGCATGATGTTTGCGGCGGGCCTGAGCTGGAAGTATATCATCGGGGCGCTGGCGGCAGCGGGCATGGCAATGGCAGCGGCCTTTGCCTTTTTCAGCGATAAGATCGGCAAGGGCTACCAGTGGTACCGCATCCTGGCTGTGCTGGACCCGGAGAACAAGACCGGCTGGGCCCCCAGCGAGGCCGTCTGGAAGAACATCATCTACCAGCAGCAGCGCGGCGAGATCGCGCTGGGCAGCGGCGGCATCTTCGGCAACGGACTCTTTGGCGGCGGTTATTACAGTGTGCCCAACGCCCACAACGACTTCATCTTCAGCTGGATCGGCAACGTGACGGGCTTTGTGGGCTGCTGCGTGGTGCTGGGGGTGCTGTTCGCCATCGTCATCAAGACCTTTCTGACCGGTGCCCGCAGCGAAGATCTGCTGGGTACCTTCATCTGCGCCGGCATCGGCGGGGCGCTCATGGCCCAGATCGCGGTCAATGTGGGGATGAACCTGCGCGTCCTGCCCGTCATCGGCGTCACCCTGCCGTTCTATTCGGCGGGCGGCAGCTCGGTGATGATGCTGTATATCTGCGTCGGGCTGGTGCTGTCGGTCTATATCCACAATACGAAAAAACTGTTTGGTTGATCAGGAAAAAGGAAAAGAGAGTTTATGGAAACATCTGCGGAAATGACCCTGCGGGAAAAGGGGATGAAGTACGTCAAGCAGTACGTCCTCATCACACTGAGCATCTCCATCATGTCGGTGGGCGTGTACTTCTTCAAGTTCCCCAACAACTTCGTCTTTGGCGGCGTGACCGGTACGGCGGCTCTGGTGGCCAAGCTGACCCCGATGTCGGCCTCGGCCTTCTCCTCGGCGGCGAACCTCGTGCTGCTGGTGGTGGGCCTCATCTTTCTGGGCAAAGAGTTCGCCATGACCACGGGCTATGCGACCTTTGTGATGTCGGCGGAGCTGATGGCTTTTGAAAAGATTTGCCCCCTCAGCGGCCCGCTGTCCGACCAGCCCATGCTGGACCTGCTCTTCGCCATTGCGCTGCCGGCCATCGCCTCGGCACTGCTGTTCAATGTGGGCGCATCGTCCGGCGGCACCGATATCATCGCCCTCATCGTGGAGAAATACACCCACATCCACAGCATCGCGGTCGCGCTGTTCATCACCGACCTGTTCATGGTCATCGCGGCCTGCTTCGTCTTCGACCTGTACACGGCGCTCTATTCCTTCGTGGGTCTGACGGTCAAATCGCTGGTCATTGACGCTGTGCTGGAAAAGATCAAGATGTGCAAGGCCATCCTCATCGTCTGCGACGAAAAGCAACCCATCTGCGATTTCGTCATGCGCAAGCTGATGCGCGGCGCGACCTATACGCCCTGCTTCGGTGCCTACACCGATAAGCCCCACTACATCATCTACACCACCCTCACCCGCCACGAGGCCGACCAGCTGCAGGACTTCATCCACAAAGAGCATCTGAACGCCTTCATGTCCATGCTGAGCACCACCGAGGTCTTCGGCAAGGGCTTCAACCACGCATAAGAGAAAATGATCCTCCGGACGCTGATGCAGTGCGCTGCACCGACGTCTTTTTTTGGCCGCGATCCGGTGGGCCGCTGAATCGGGATGTACCACATCGAGGATGGAAGCGTAGAGTTCCTATAAGGACCAGACAAGGGGAGGGCCATGCGCCTTCCCCTTGCTTGTTTTTGCCGGTTATAGTATACTGACCCTGAAATCAAAACAGCGGAGGGGACAACGATGGTACAGGTAGATCTCATCACCGGCTTTCTGGGAGCCGGAAAGACCACATTTCTGCGCCGGTACGCGGCATATCTGGTGGAACAGGGGCACAATGTCTGCATTCTGGAAAACGACTTCGGCGCCGTGAACGTGGACGCTATGCTGGTGCAGGACCTTCTGGGCGACCACTGCGAGATCGAGACGATCAGCGGCGGGTGCGACTGCGACACCCACCAGCGCCGGATGCGCACCAAGCTCATCTCCATGGCGATGCGCGGCTTTGACCGGGTGCTCGTGGAGCCGAGCGGCATTTTTGACGTGGATGAGTTCTTCGATGTTCTGCGGGACGACCCGCTGGACCGGTGGTATCAGCTGGGCAATGTCATCGCCATCGTGGATGCGCTGCTGCCGGAGACCCTCTCGGCGCAGGCCGATTATATCCTGGCGTCCGAGGCGGCCAACGCAGGGAGGGTGGTGTTCAGCCGGAGCCAGCTGGCCGACGCTGCGGACATGCAGGCCGCACAGGAACATCTGCGCCGTGCATTGACCGCCTGCAAGTGCAGCCGGAGCTTCCAGCCCGGCGAGTTTCTGACCAAAGACTGGGCCGACCTGACGGATGCCGATTTCGCGGCCCTCGACTGCTGCGGCTATCGGCAGGCCAGCTGCGAAAAGCTGCGTTTTGACGAGCACAGGGCCTTTGGTTCGGCCTATTTTCTGAAATTGGGCCTGCCGCGGGAGCGGCTGGAACGGAACATTCCGTCGCTGTTCACCGACCCCACCTGCGGCCATGTGCTGCGGGTGAAGGGCTTCGTGCGGGATGCAGGCGGCTGGGTGGAGCTGAACGCCACCGCCGACGGCCTGACCGCTGCGGGCATTCCCAATGGGCAGGAGGTGCTCATCGTCATTGGCGAGGGGCTGGAGAAGGAGAAGATCGAAGAAAAGCTGAAACGGTGAGGTATGGCCCTCTCAGGCGCTTCGCGCCAGCTCCCCCAGCGGGAGGCGGATGATCGCTCTGGCTCCATGGGGGTGGCTCTGTTCGAACACGGCAGTTCCGCCGTGAGCGGCGGCGATCTGCTCCACGACATGCAGGCCGAGGATGTGGGGAGCATCCTCAGAGGATTCCGGCTCTTTGAGCGCGGCCAGCACGGCGGGCGGGTAGCCGACGCCGTCGTCGGTGAAGGTCAGGCAGAGCTGACGGCTGCGGACCTCGGCACACAGGCAGACGGTCACCGGCTGCGGGTTGTGCCGGACGCTGTTGCTGAGCAGGTTTTCCACCAGCCGCCCCAGAAGGGCGGGGTCTGCAGAGATTTGGGCCTGTTCGGCATCGAGGGTCTGGGTCAGCGAGAGGTCGCACTGGTCGGCTAGGGGGCTGTCGCAGAACTGGGCCACCAGCTGCCGCAGCAGCGGGCCGACGGTCAGCAGTTCCCGCCGGAGGGGCTGGGCTCCATATTGGAGCTTGCTGGTCAGGTTCAGATCGTCGATGAGGGTGCGCAGCCGCTCGCTCTGGGTGCGGATGCCACCGGCTTTCTGCCGTGCCGGGGCGGGCAGGGCTGCATCCTGCTCCAGCTGTTCGGCCCAGCCTAAGATCAGCGCCAGCGGGGTGCGCACATCGTGGCTGACGCCCGCGATCCACTGGGTGCGGGCATTGTCCCGCCGGGCAAGGGCCAGCAGTTCTCTGGCACCCCGCCAGCTGAGCAGAAAGCAGACGGCCAGTCCGGCCGCCAGCATCCCAAGCAGGCAGGGGAGGAAGAACCCGGCAACGTCGGTCAGCATCCCCGGCGAGGCGTAGGCCGTGTACTTCCACATGCTGCCCGGCTCCGTACCGGCCACGAACAGCCCGTAGTCCTCCGTCCAGCAGAAGACCGGGTAGTCGTCCAGATACCAGCGCGAGAACCGGGCCACATCGCTGGAGGTGTAGCGGCGGTCGAGCGTCCGGGGCAGTGCATAGCTCCAGATCACCCGGCCGTCGGCGTCCAGCACCATGGCCCAGGAGTAGCCGTCCATCCATTCTTCGGGGGTGTGCTGCGGGCCGAAGGCAAGGCCGTCGGCGGTCTGCACCATGGAATCGGCAATGTTGCTGTAAGAGTATTCCCGCTGGGGGCGCTGCCCTTCCCGCCAGAGCACCCAGCCCAAAAAGCTGGTGCCCAGCACGAACATCAGCAGCACGATGCCCACCGCCGCCAGCAGATACCGCCGGAGAAGGCGCGAAAAGGTTTTCATGAGCGTACCTCCCCGGCCAGTTTGTAGCCGATGCCCCGCACGGTGCGCAGAAACTGCGGCCTGCCGGGCAGGGGCTCCAGCTTTTCGCGCAGATGGCGGATGTGGACGTTCAAACTGTTTTCACAGCCGTAGTAATCCGCGCCCCAGACGGCTTCGCACAGGGCGTCATAGGTCACGATGTGGCCCCGATTCTCGGCCAGCTTGCGCAGCAGAGCCAGTTCAGTGGCGGTCAGGGGCAGGGCGGAACCGTCCGGAAGCTGGACCAGCGCATCATTGAGCTGGACGATACGGTTCCCCAGTGTCAGCTGCTGCGAAGCGCCCCGCGCCAGCTCGGTGCGGTAGGCCCGCTGCAAAATGTGCTGTACCCGCAAAAGAAGCTCCTGCATGAGGAAGGGTTTGGTCAGATAATCGTCTGCGCCAAGGCCCAGCCCGAACAGCCGGTCTGCATCGGCATCCCGTGCAGAGAGGAACAATGCCGGGACATCCGCTCTGGCCCGCAGCGCCCGGAACAGCGAAAAACCGTCGCCGTCCGGCAGGTTGATGTCCAGCACCATCAAGTGGGGCGGTGCGGCGTCGAAGGCAGCCCGCGCAGCGGCACAGGTGGCTGTGGTGCGGATGTGGTGATACCCGGCCCCGCTCAGCTGTTCGCAGAGCAGGCGGAGCAGGTCCGGGTTGTCGTCCACCAGAAGAAGTTCGGCATCATAGATGGAAGTCATAGCGTTCGTGTTCCTTTGTGCGTTTTTTCTTCACTATACCACAAATGGCCCGGCAGAGCAGCGCTTTGCCGAAAATTTAAGGCCAAATTAAGCTCGGCTTCCGGGTGGATTAAGGCAACGGGTGTATCCTGAACGTGTTCCGAACAACAGGAAACACGAAAAGGAGCGGATAGCATGAAATCTGTGATCGAAACGCACGACCTTTGCAAAAGCTACCATGGTCACCCGGTGGTGGACCATTTGAACCTGACCGTCCCGGAGGGCTGTGTCTACGGCTTTTTAGGACCCAACGGTGCGGGCAAATCCACCACCATGAAGATGCTGCTGGGGCTTGTGCACCCCACCGGCGGCAGTGTGGAACTGCTGGGGCACACCCTGAACGAATCGAGCCGCATTGCTCTGCTGCAGCAGACCGGAAGCCTGATCGAATCACCGTCCGGCTATCTCCACCTGACGGCGCGGGAGAATCTGGCCATCGTGGCCGACCTGAAGGAGGTGGAGCGGAAGGACATCGACCGGGTGCTGGACATCGTGCACCTGACCAAAGACGCTGACCGGAAGGTGGGGCAATATTCCCTTGGCATGAAGCAGCGGCTGGGCATTGCCATGGCGCTGCTGGGCAGCCCCAAACTGCTGATTTTAGACGAGCCCACCAACGGTCTGGACCCGGCGGGCATTCAGGAGATGCGCAGCCTCATCGCCGCCATGCCGCAGACCACCGGAGCCACCGTGCTGATCTCCAGCCACCTGCTGGGCGA
>OGLI01001860.1_pt1 | contig 11827 bp, 8 predicted proteins | sample 1572661 | NCBI WGS metagenome assembly OGLI01 (sample SAMEA2581901, study PRJEB24529) | metagenome | biome: Human gut stool | place: China | collected 2011 | reverse complement strand
CCGTGAAGTAGTAGTCCGTAGGCAGGCAGCGCATCAGCAGAAAGACGATGGTTGCGATCAATAAGATCGTGACGAGCGACTGAGCCAGCCGCTTGACGGTGTATTTTAACATGATAACCAAACCTTTATAAAATAATCATCAGGCTTTGGTTGCTGCATTGAAAGCAGCGGAGAAAGCCTCGTACTCCTCGGTGGTGTAGCCGTCGCCCTGACGGGTCTCCCAGTTGACGGCCTTGTAGTTGCAGGGACCGTACATGGCGTTGATCTTGGTGTACTCGTTGACGTGGGTCAGGCACCAGAGCACCTCGTACAGGCAGGGGATGCACAGTGCGTTGTTCAGCATGGAAGCCTCAGCCTTTGCGAATGCGGCATAGCGTGCATCGGTATCGGTGACGATGGCCTTTGCCTCAGTGACCAGATCGGTGAACTCCTGATAATCTGCCAGCAGCTCCTTCTGGTAATCCTTCGGGTCCTTCTCAACGGCTGCGATCCAGGAGGTGGTCTGAGCGTAGTAAGCGTTGTCGTCGCTCAGGACTTCCTGACCCAGGAAGTTGACGGGGTCGCCGAAGTCAGCGCCCCAGCCGTTCTGCAGGATGGAGTGCAGCTGGACGTTACGGACTTCCTTATAAAGAGAAGAGACGTAGGTGCCGATGTCCAGAACGACGAAGTCATCGCCCAGGCTCTCGGAGAAGCACTGCTTCAGAACGGTGGCGGTATCCAGAGCAGTGGTGTCGCCGCTCTTGATGTAGTGGTAGCAGTGGACGGGGAAGGTGACGCCGATAGCGCTCAGCTCTTCCATGGCCTGCTTCTTCAGGTCAGCGATGTCGCCGCCGTTGTCGCGGAGGCGGATCATGGTCTTGCCGTCGTAAGACTGACTGTCGAAGCCCATCTCCTTGGCGACCAGAGTGGTGTACTCCTCACCCTTGGTGTTGTAGCAGACACCGGGCATGGTGTAGTAGTCGTTCTCGCACTTCAGGGGGTTGATCTTGTTGGTACGTGCATACCAGTTGGTCAGCTCCAGGCCCTTGTAGAAGCACTGACGGAAGGCGGTGTTGGCGATGGCCTTGTTCCAGTTGTCGTCGGGGGTGCCGTCCTCGTTGTTCTTCTGGTAGTTGAAGTGCATCTGGTAGCTGAACTTCTTGGGGCGCTTCTCGCACAGCTGCTGATTGTACTCGCTGGAAGGATCGGCCTGGATGGTGGTCAGGGTGCTCTCGCCGACATCCATCTCGTCCAGCTCACGGTTCTGATACAGCTGGAAGGTAACGGTGCCGTCGCTGATCATGGTAACGGTGAAGCGGTCGAAGCGGGACACATCGTCTGCACCAAAGTAGTTGGGGTTGGGGATGTAGCTCTTGGTGTTCTGGCTGATGAACTCCTCCACCACATACGGGCCGTTGTACCACATGTTGGTGTAGTCGCAGGCACGGAAGCCCTCGATGCCCAGCTCGGTGATCAGGTCCTCAGAGACGGGGTAGAAGCTGGTGTAAGCAGCCACGGTATCGAAGTACGGGCAGGGATTCTTGCAGGTGAAGACCAGGGTGTAATCATCGGTAGCCTCAACGCCCACACCGGCGGCCAGCATGTCTTCGTAGGTCAGGTCGGCAGCAGCGTCGCCCATGTCGCTGGTCTTCTGGTAGTAGTCCGCAGCGCCCACCAGAGTCTCGTTGGGCATGGAGGTGTTGTTGGCCTGGTTCTTGGCTGCGTTCAGCACCCACTCCAGACCCACGAGGAAGTCCTTGCTGGTCAGGTGAGCCTTGACCTCGCCGTTGACGTCCACCCAGTCGACATCGTCGCGCAGGTTGAAGGTCCAGACGGAGGAGTCCTCGTTGTGGCTCCACTCCTTGGCCACGGAAGGCACGGCCTTGCCGTAGCAGTCAAAGCTCAGCAGGCCTTCCCACAGGTTGGTGGTGACATTCATGTCGGAAGCCATCTGGCTGTACAGCATGTTCCAGCTCTCCAGCTCACGGTTGGTGCTCTCCCAGGAGATGAACTCCTTCAGCGGAGTAGCGCCGGTGGTGTTGGGGGCGCTGGTTGCGCCGGAAGAAGCAGCGGTGGAGCTGCTGGAGCCGCCGCCGCAGGCTGCCAGGATGCCGGCGGCACCAACAACGCCGGAAGCCTTCAGAAAGCTGCGGCGGCTGATTGCATGAGACTCGTGATTGATGTTCATTGTGTTATCCTCCCTAAAATTTTTTCCGTGCTTCGGTGCATGGTGCAGGGCGCGTTGTCCTGCTTGTTTCCCACTCCTTTGCGGGAGCTTCGCATCTCCTGTACTGCTGAGGAATACAAAAGAGCGCAGATACAGACCCCTCTGTCTGTGCCTGTGCTCCTCCCGCAAAACCTTAACACGCTGATTATTATACCATTAAAAGAATAAGCTGTCAATGGAGTATGGACAGGAACCTCTTCAAAAAAGAAAGACAGACTGTGGAAAACGATGAAATATATTTGTTTTTGTCTGATAAAGGATGCAAAAAGTTTAACACTGTTTTTGAAACACAAAACAACCGAAATTGTTCTTCACAAACGAACAGGTGCGAAACGCTTTATATAATAAAAGAGCGGGAGCCATCCGCTTTGCGAACAGCTCCCGCCGGGGGAAAAGTGCTTAACTTAGAATGCGCTCAAAAACCGATCAGGCCTGGGTGGCTGCATCGAAAGCAGCGGCGAACTCCTCGTACTGCTCGGTGGTGTAAGCCTCTTCGCTGGTCTCCCAGTTGACCGCCTTGTAGTTGCAGGGGCCGTACATGGCGTTGATCTTGCTGTACTCGTTGGCGTGGGTCAGGCACCAGGTCACATCGTAGACGGTGGGGAAGATCAGATTCTCCTCCAGGAAGTAGGCCTCAGCCTTTGCGAAGGCAGCGTAGCGTGCATCGGTGTCATTGACGATGACGCGGCCCTCGTTGACCAGGTCGGTGAACTGCTCGTAGGCAGCCACCAGCTCCTTCTGGTAATCGGCGGCACCGTTCTCGGCGATGCCCTCGATGTTGGTCATGTTGCAGCTGTAGTAAGCGTTGTCGTCGTGGACGATGATCTGGGCCAGGAAGTTGATGGGATCGCCGAAGTCAGCGCCCCAGCCCATGTGGACGAAGCTCTGCAGCTTGGGTGCCACGACCTCCTTCATGGTGGAGGAGACGAAGGTCTCGATGTCCAGCACGATGAAGTCATCGCCGAAGCTGTCGGTGAAGCACTGCTTCAGGACGGTCGCGCTGTCCAGAGCGGTGGTGGAACCGGCCAGGATATAGTAAGAGCAGTGCACCGGGAAGGTGACGCCGATGGCGCTCAGCTCGTCCATGGCCTGCTTCTTCAGGTCGGTGATGTCGCCGTTGTTGGCGCGCAGACGCTTCATGGTCTTGCCATCATACTTCTCGCCGTCCAGACCCAGCTCCTTAGCGACCAGGCTGGTGTAATCGGTGCCGTCGGTGGTGTAGCACAGGCCGCTCATGGTAAAGAAGTCGTTCTCGCACTTCAGCGGGTTGATGGGGTTGTAGCGAGCGTAGAACTTGGACAGCTCCAGACCCTTGGAGAAGCACTGGCGGAATGCCTTGTTGGCGATGGCCTTGTTCCAGTTCTCATCGGCGGTGCCGTCGGCCTTGCGCTTGTCGTAGTTGAAGATGAAGCAGTAGCTGAACTTCTTGGGGCGCTTCTCGCACAGCTGCTGGTTGAACACGTTGGAAGGATCGGCCTGGATGGTGGCGATGCTGCTCTCGCCCAGATCGACCTCGTCCAGCTCACGGTTCTCGTACAGCTGCAGGCTGATGGAGCCATCGGAGATCATGGTGATGGTCAGGCGCTCAAAGCGGCTGACGTTGGCTGCATCGTAGTAGCTGGGGTTGGGGATATAGCTCTTGGTGTTGCCCTGGATATACTCCTCGACGACGTACGGGCCATTGTACCACATGGTGGTGTTGTCGCAGCCGCGGAAGCCCTCGATGCCCAGCTCGTCGAGCAGGGCGGGAGCGACGGGGTAGAAGCTGTTGTAAGCCGCCACGGTGTCGAAGTACGGGCAGGGATCCTTGCGGGTGAAGACCAGCGTGTAGTCATCGGGAGCCTCGATGCCGACACCGGCAGCCAGCATGTCCTCATAGGTCATGTCGGCGGCAGCGTCGCCGGCTGCCTTGGTCTGCTCGTAGTAATCGGCAGCACCCACGACGGTATCGTTGGGCATGGAGGTGTTGTTGGCCTCATTCTTGTAGGCGTTCATGACCCACTCGAAGCCGACCAGGAAGTCCTTGCTGGTCAGGTGATCCTTCACCTCGCCGTTGGCATCGACCCAATCGACGTCATCGCGCAGGTGGAAGGTCCAGACGGTGGAATCGTCGTTGTGCTCCCAGCTGGAAGCGATGGCGGGCACGACCTTGCCGTAGCAGTCGAAGCTCAGCAGGCCGTCCCACAGGTTGGTGATGACGTTGGCGTCCTCAGCCCTCTGGGTGTACAGCATATTCCAGCTTTCCAGCTCGCGGTTGCCGCTCTCAAAGGAGATGAACTCCTTCAGCGGGGTGGCGCCGGTGGTGTTGGGGGCTGCAGCACCGCTGGTGGAGCCGCCGGTGCTGCCGTTGTCGGACTTGCCGCCGCAGGCAGCCAGCAGCCCAGCTGCGCCGACCATGCCTGCGCCCTTGAGGAAGCTGCGGCGGTCGAGCTTGTGAGACTCAAAATTGATACTCATGGATGGATCCTCCCAGATCTCTGGCACTGGCGGTCTGCCTGCGCCGTTTTTTCCTATTCCTGAACGAGTGTGGCCTGTCCTCCACGAAAAAATGCACAGGAAGGGCAAAAGTCGCACTCCAAATATTTTAGCACTGTATTGAAAAGAAGTCAATGTATTAAAGCAATAAATTGGAAACAAAAGGGTGACAGCCGCTTTTGCATGAAAAGCAGCAGCGGAAAAATGCAAAAGAATCCAAAGCGCCGGGGGACCGCGGAAAGTGGCAGGCTTCCAAAGAAAAAAAGTGGACTGTTTTTTCGCCACGGACGATTCTGCTATCTTTTTTCATAAAAACATGCTACAATAAAATGGATCTGTATCGGAATAAGGAGCAAACCATGAAAAAACTACGCACGATGTACAAAGGCTATATGCTTCATCCCATCTTATATAAAACTGTGACCCGCACTTCCATCGTGGCTGTGCTGATGCTGCTGTGGGAGCGGTATGTCAGCGATGGAACCTTCTCCATGTGGGAGGCACCGGGTTTTCTGTGCGGCGTGGTGCTGCTCATCTGGGCGTGGGTGGACTATATGCGGCTGGACGGCCTGACCATCCACCACCTGCTCGAAGAGTTCAAGGGGATCAAGCCGCAGAAAAAGTTCCATGCCACCCGCTCCATCATGGACTATGCCGACGAGAAGATCGTCTCCTTTGAGGAGCTGGAGCCGGAGGAGCGCACCTATTGCAGTATGCTCTCCAATCTGGTGCTGGGGGTGCCGCTGGTGGTGGTGGCGCTCTGCATCAGCTTCTTATAAGGAAGGGTGCAGACCATGGAGAAACCGCACAAGCAGCTGGTGGTGGGCATTCTCGCCCATGTGGACTCCGGCAAGACCACCCTTTCCGAAGCCATGCTCTACCGCGCCGGTGCCATCCGGAAGCTGGGCCGCGTGGACCACAAGGACGCCTTTCTCGACACCGACGCGCTGGAAAAGGCACGCGGCATCACCATCTTTTCCAAACAGGCCCTGCTGACGGCAGGAAACACCGACCTCACCCTGCTGGATACCCCCGGCCATGTGGACTTTTCCACCGAGACCGAGCGCACCCTGCAGGTGCTCGATTATGCAGTGCTGGTCATCAGCGGCACCGACGGCGTCCAGAGCCACACGGAAACGCTCTGGCGTCTGCTGCGGCGGTATCACATCCCGACCTTCGTTTTCCTCAATAAGATGGACCTGCCCGGCCCCGGCCGGGAGGCGCTGCTGGAACAGCTCAACCATCGGCTGGGGGACGGCTTTGTGGATTTCGGGGCCGATGCGTCCGCCCGCGACGAAGCGCTGGCCCTCTGCGACGAGCGGCTGATGGAAACCGTCCTCGACAAAGGGGAGCTGACCGATGCCGACATTCTCCCGGCCATCGCCCGGCGGCATGTTTTTCCATGCTGGTTCGGCGCAGCGCTCAGGCTGGAGGGTGTGGACGAACTTCTGGCCGGGCTGGACCGCTTCACCCGCCCGGCTCCCGCGCTGGAAGCTTTCGGCGCACGGGTGTTCAAGATCTCGCAGGATGAGCAGGGGGCCCGGCTGACCTGGCTGCGCGTGACCGGCGGCGAACTGAAGGTCAAGGCCCAGCTCACCGGCGAAGTGGACGGGGAACCCTGGGCCGAAAAGGCCAACCAGCTCCGCCTTTACTCCGGTGCCAGGTATACGCTGGCTGAGCGCATCGGGCCGGGGCAGGTCTGCGCCGTCACCGGCCTGACCAAAGCCCGCCCCGGCGAGGGGCTGGGCGCAGAGCGGGACGGCGACCTGCCGGTCCTGGAGCCGGTGCTGAGCTATCAGGTGCTTCTGCCGGAGGGGGCCGACGTCCACGCAGCTCTCGGCAAGCTCCACCGGCTGGAAGAAGAGGAACCCCAGCTCCACGTCGTCTGGAACGAGACGCTGGGCGAGATCCATGTCCAGCTCATGGGCGAGATCCAGCTGGAGGTGCTCCGGAGCCTGCTGGCAGAGCGCTATGGGCTGGAGGTGTGCTTCGGCCCCGGCGGCATTTTATATAAGGAGACGATCACCGAGGCCATCGAGGGCGTGGGCCACTATGAGCCGCTCCGCCACTATGCCGAAGTTCACCTCAAGCTGGAACCTCTGCCCCGCGGCAGCGGGATGCAGTTTGCGGCCGACTGCCGCGAAGAGGTGCTGGATAAGAACTGGCAGCGTCTGGTGCTGACCCATCTCGAAGAAAAACAGCACCTTGGTGTGCTGGCCGGTGCCCCGCTGACCGATGTGAAGATCACCCTCATCGCGGGCCGCGCCCACCTGAAGCATACCGAGGGCGGCGATTTCCGGCAGGCGACCTACCGCGCGGTGCGGCAGGGCCTGATGATGGCCGCGCAGATCCACAAAACGCAGCTGCTGGAGCCGTGGTACGCCTTCCGGCTGGAACTTCCGGCCGAGAATGTGGGCCGCGCGATGAACGACATCCAGCAGATGGGCGGCAGCTTCGACCCGCCCCAGACGGCTCCGGATGGCCAGACGGCCACCCTGACCGGCACAGCCCCGGCCTCCACGATGCGCAGCTACCCGATGGATGTGGTGGGCTACACGCGGGGCCGGGGGCACCTGAGTCTGACGCTGGATGGCTACCGCCCCTGCCACAACACCGACGAGGTGCTGGCGGCCATTGGCTACGAGCCGGAACATGACCTCGACAACCCGGCGGATTCGGTCTTCTGCTCCCATGGGGCCGGGTTCGTGGTGCCCTGGGAACAGGTGCGCAGCCACATGCACGTGGACAGCGGCTGGGGCAAGACCGCCCGCCCGGCGGAAGAGGCCGCCACCCGGCCCCGCCGGATGGCCGCCTACCGCGCCACGCTGGAAGAGGACGCCGAGCTGCTGAAGATCTTTGAGCAGACCTATGGCCCCATCAAGCGGGACCCGCTGGCCGCATTCCGCCCGACCCGGAAGACCGAGCGCCCGGATTTTGACGCCGAGCAGTGGGAGATCGCGCCCGAATACCTGCTGGTGGATGGCTACAACATCATCTTTGCGTGGGATGAGCTGAATGAACTCTCCAAACAGAGCCTTGATGCCGCCCGCAAGAAGCTGATGGACATCCTGTGCAACTATCAGGGGTTCAAAAAGTGTGTGCTCATCCTCGTGTTCGATGCCTACCGTGTGCCGGGCAGCCCCGGCGTCATCGAGCAATATCACAACATCCACGTCGTCTACACCAAGGAGGCCGAGACGGCGGATATGTTCATCGAGCATGTCACCCACGAGATCGGCAAGGGGCGGCGGGTCCGCGTGGCCACCTCCGACGGCATGGAACAGATCATCATTCTGGGCCACGGTGCCCTCCGCGTCTCGGCCCGCATGTTCCATCAGGAAGTGCAGGAGGTCGAGAAGGAGATCCGGAACTATTTGCAGGGAGAGGTGTAAACCTTATGAAAACAGATGCCGCGTATGTTTGGGCGTGTCTTCGCCCCCGCCCGCGGGGCAGCCACAAAGGAACCTTCGGGGCTGTGCTGGCCGTGGCAGGCAGCGCCAGCTACCGGGGCGCGGCAGCGCTGGCGGTGGAGGGCGCTCTGCGCACCGGTGCGGGCATCGTCACGCTGGCCAGCGTGGAACCGGTGCTGGCGGCGGTGTCTGCCCGCCTGCCGGAGTGCTGCCTCTGCCCCTGCGAGGCCGGGGCAGAAGGGGGCATCGCGCCGGAGAGCATCCCCCGCATCCAGCGCCAGAAGGCGACCGTCCTTCTGCTGGGGCCGGGTCTGGGCTACACGGCCCAGAGCGCGGCCCGCGCCGCCGAGACCCGGACGCTGGTGCAAACGCTCCTGCCCGGCTTTGCGGGCAGTGCCGTGCTGGACGCCGACGGCCTGAACGCCGCCGCCGACCTGCTGCAAGCTGGAAAAACGCTTCATCCGAAGGGTGAACTGATTTTAACACCCCACCCCGGCGAGATGGCCCGGCTGACCGGGCTGTCCGCTGCGGCCATCCACGCCGACCGGGAGGGCACCGCCCTGCGGTTTGCCAGAGCGTGGAACGCCGTGGTCGTGCTCAAGGGGGCGCAGACGGTCATCGCGGCCCCGGATGGCCGGTGCGCGGTGAATCCCACCGGCAACCCCGGCCTGTCACGCGGGGGCAGCGGCGATGTGCTGGCCGGCATGACCAGCGCTCTGCTGGCCTGCGGGCTGCCTGCCTTTGAGGCTGCCGTCTGTGCGGTCTACCTCCACGGGGCCGCTGCCGACCGCGCTGCCGCTGTGCACGGCGAAGCCGGGATGCTCCCGCACGACCTCTTTGCGGCCCTCGGCACCCTGTTTGCCGAGAACGGCCGCTGAACCAGAGAACCAAAAGAAACGCTTCCTTTCCGCCGGATTTGTGTTATACTGGACGTGTAACCAAATCTGCTGGAAAGGGGCGTTTTTTGTTATGGTTCCTGCGCTGGAAAAGATCATCCAGGAGAGCGACAGCATCGTCTTCTTCGGCGGTGCAGGCGTCTCCACGGAGAGCGGCATCCCGGACTTCCGGAGCGTGGACGGGCTGTATCATCAGAAATACGATTACCCGCCCGAAACCATCCTGAGCCACACCTTCTGGGAACAAAATCCAGAAGAATTTTACCGTTTTTACCGCGATAAGCTCATCGTGAAAGGGGCAAGGCCCAATGCAGCCCATCTGCGGCTGGCCAAACTCGAACGCGAGGGCAGGCTGAAAGCGGTCGTCACCCAGAACATCGACGGCCTGCACCAGGCGGCGGGGTCCAAGACCGTCTATGAGCTGCACGGCAGCACCCTGCGCAACTACTGCACCGGATGCGGAAAGTTCTACGACATCGACTTCATCGCCAACAGCACCGGTGTGCCCCGCTGCCCGGACTGCGGCGGCATCGTCAAGCCGGACGTGGTCCTTTACGAAGAGGGGCTGGACGACGAGGTCGTCTCCGGGGCCGTGCAGGCCATCCGCCGGGCCGATACACTCATCGTGGGCGGCACCAGCCTGGTGGTCTACCCGGCGGCGGGGCTGCTGCGGTATTTCCGGGGCCGACATCTCGTCGTCATCAACATGCAGCCTACCCCGGCGGACGAAAGCGCAGACCTGTGCATCGCCCAGCCCATCGGGCAGGTGCTCCGCGAGGACGTGGAATTGGAGGAGACGCGATGAAGGCTGTCATTCTGGAACGCTATGTCATGCACGAGGGCGACCTCGACTGGTCGGGGGTCAAGGCCCTCATTCCGGATACCACCAGCTACGTCCGCACGGCCTATGAGGAGATCGCGCCCCGCATCGGGGATGCCGAGGTCGTCTTCCTCAACAAATGCCGGATGGATGAAGCCATCCTGGCCCAGTGCCCGAACCTGAAGTTCGTGGGCATCATCGCCACCGGCACCGACAATCTGGATCTGGACGCCTGCCGCCGCCATGGCGTGGCTGTGGCGAATGTGCCCGGCTACTCGACCTACAGCGTGGCGCAGATGACCTTCAGTCTGCTGCTGGCCATCGTCCAGTGTGCCGAGCGGTATGACCGCGCCGTCAAGGACGGCCTGTGGCAGCTGGACATCCCGGCAGGCTACGGCCTGCTGCCCCAGATGGAGCTGTACGGCAAGACCTTCGGCATCTACGGCTACGGCAGCATCGGGCGGCAGACGGCCCGCATCGCCAGAGCATTCGGGATGCGGGTGCTCGTCTGCACCCGGACCGTCCGGCCGGAATATGCCGCCGACGGTGTGGAGTTCGTGCCGTTTGCCGACCTGCTGAAGGAGAGCGACGTCCTCAGCCTCCACTGCCCGGCCACGCCCCAGACGCGGGGGCTCATCGGTGCGGAGGCACTGGCGCAGATGAAGCCCGGTGCCATCCTGCTGAACACCGCGCGCGGTGCCCTTGTGGACGAAGCAGCGGTCACAGCGGCGCTCCGCAGCGGGCAGCTGGGCTTTTACGGGGCCGACGCCTTTGCCACCGAACCCCTCCCGGCGGACAGCCCGCTCCGGAAGGAGCCCCACGCCCTCCTCACCCCGCACATTGCATGGACGACAAAGGAAGCGCTGCAGAACCTGATGGACATCACCACCCGGAACCTGCGCACCTTCCTGGACGGAAACGGCGAGCACATCGTCAACCGATAACAATGAAAAAGGAGAACGAATCATGCAGGCAACCATCCACAACGAATTTCTGACCCTGACCGTGGACACCCTTGGCGCGGAGGCCGTCAGCCTGAAGAATGCAGCGGGCGAAGAGCTGCTCTGGCAGGCCGACCCGGCGGTCTGGAAGCGTCATGCGCCCATCCTCTTCCCCTGGACGGGCAAACTGCCCGGCGGCACCTTCACCCATGGCGGCAAGACCTACAAGGGCGGCCAGCACGGCTTTGCGCGGGATCTGGAGCACACCCTGCTCCGCGCCGAGGGCGACACCATTGAGCTGGAACTGCGCTCGGACGATGCGATCAAGGCCGAACGCTTCCCCTTCGATTTTGTCCTCACCAGCACCTTCCGGCTGGAGGGGAAGACCGTCCACCACACCCTGACGGTCGCAAACCCCGAAACCGCCGCAGAGGAGCTGCGCTTCGGCATCGGCTACCACCCGGCCTTCCGCATCCCCTTTGATGCCAGCCACTCCACCACCGATTACGAGTTCCGCTTCGACCAGCCCGAAAGCCCGATGATCCTGGACGCTTACCCCAACGGTCTGCTGACCGGCAGGTGCGGCTACCGGTGGAAGAACGTCTCCGCCATCCCGCTCACGGACGACCTCTTCGCCAACGACAGCTTCTGCATGGCGGGCCTGCGCACCAAGACGCTGGGCATCTACGAAAAGGACACCGGCCGCCACATCGTCTGCAACGTCGAGGGCTACCCGTATTCTCTCATCTGGTCGGCCCCGGCAAAACCGGTCCGCTTCGTCTGCATCGAGCCGTGGCAGTCCCTGCCCGGTGCCGAGAACGACCCGCAGGCCTGGACCGAACGCGCTGCCGCCGCCTGCCTCGCCCCCGGCCAGCACTGGGCCACGACCCTGAGCACGACGTTCGAGCGCTGAAGCAAAATTTGGCAAAGAATCTGGAAAACCTCTTGACAGCGGGGACGCAGTCTGATTTAATAAGACCCGATAAAAGGGAGTAAAGAGCGCTCCGCAGGGTCTGCGGGGTGTTGCATGGCAGCGTCATCACGGCAGAAATGCCCGATGTCATGTGTTCGCTTGAGAC
>OGLI01001849.1_pt1 | contig 11869 bp, 11 predicted proteins | sample 1572661 | NCBI WGS metagenome assembly OGLI01 (sample SAMEA2581901, study PRJEB24529) | metagenome | biome: Human gut stool | place: China | collected 2011 | reverse complement strand
ATCACATCCGTTGGGATCAGGGCGGACGTATGCGTTTAAGCAGTTACGACCTGAATACCGGTAAATACAAACGCTATAAAAGCCGGAACAACCGTTTTTCTCCTTTCGCGATGGGCCAGGAGTGGGGCTGTGTAGAAGTGGACCATTGCAACCGATCTTATCTGGTCTTGCTCGACTCGACTTTGAGCCGGGAAACCGGGCGTATTCCGGCAGAAGCGAACGAACTATTCATCCATCCGTCTTACCACGAGGGTAAAATCACCACAGTCGTCCAATCCCCCCGAGGCTTGAGTCTGGTATCGATCGATCCGGTCACTCACCGGCGACATACCGTCTGTCCTGCGATCTATTACGAACTGGACCACCCGGTTGCCGGAGACAGTCTATTGATCTACAGAGCTTCTTACAACGGTAACAATGCTTTCTACCGTTGGACCGCACAAGGTCCGGTGAATGTGCTGAACAGTAAGTACGGGCTACAGTTCCCCACCCTCAGTGCGGATAAAAAACAGTTGTATTTTTCTTTCTACACAGCAGACGGCTATAAACCCGGGCATATCGACCTGGCCGGATTACAGGAACAGCCGACGGTCTATCAGCAATTCCGGTTAGCCGACTCGATGAAACAGGAAGAAAAATGGCATTCTGCTTTCCAATACGATTCTATCTATCCTTCCCGGAAATACAATAAATTCACCCACCTTGTCAATATCCACAGCTGGGGCCCGGTAGAAGCCGATCTGAACGATATGGACGTCGACTTCGGTGCGGTAGTTTACTCTCAGAATAAGTTGAGCACCTTATCCTTTACTGCCGGTTATATCTTAAAATCGGGTTATGACCACGGGGCCTGGATGCTGAATGCCAGCTACAAAGGCTGGTGGCCGGTATTCGATTTCGACCTGTATAGCGGGAGATACGATTACGAATCTTTCAACGAAGGTTTTTTCCTGCCTACCCGGCAAAAAGAAACTTTTTATGCACAATATAAAGCCTGGCGTTCTTCGGCTGAGGTTACGGTCCGGTTTCCTTTTACCCTGTCTGCCCGCCAATATAACCGGACCTTACAACCTTATGTCCGTTACCGGTTTGTCGGATTACACCATGAAAAATTAAATAAACTCTACACCTGTAAAATAGCAGAAGCGAACCCTATATGGATTACACAAGTCGATCCGAACTTTTACCAGGTGAACGAGCCTTCCCGGTTTTATCAATTGCTGGAATACGGACTTTATTTTACCAATCAAACCCGTATGACTACCCAGGAGATCAATCCCCGCTGGGGCCAAACTTTCAGTGCAGGTTACACTCACAGCCCTCTGGAACATATAGACCTGGGCTATCAATGGTGGGGAGACGGACACCTGTATTTTCCGGGCTTCACCACCAATCATTCCCTGTCGCTATACGGAGGCTTCCAGCATATGTCGCACAAAGAGCGGAATTATAGCAATAAAATTCTTTACCCCAGAGGGATCACCCTACCTGGCTACGAAATAGCCAGCTTGCGTACCGGTTACCATATGCCGATCGCTTTCCCGGATCTGCCCCTGAGTTCATTGCTCTATCTCAAAACTATAAACGCCGCCGTATTCTACGATTGGGGTAGCAGCCGCAACAAATTCGGCAAAGCTACTTACTCCTCCTATGGAATAGAATTGACCACGGACACCCACTTCTTCCGGTTAACCTATCCGATCCGTCTCGGTATCCGCACCGGCTACGAAACACAACATAAAAAGATGTTCGCCGACCTGATTTTCTCTATCGGACTGAGTATTTAAGATAGATGACAGGTGTCATCTATCATCTTTAATGGCAAGGTATATACAAAGAGTCGTCCCGGGGGATAATCAATACTTCGGACCGGGCGTGTTTACGGTAAAGCCGGACAGTATAGGGATAGTAAAAGGGAAATAAGCGGAACGGACGCATCATCAGGGTTATCCCCGGAGAAAGATCCTGCAAAACCTTTATCAGGCTTTTTTCAAAACTTTTCTCTTCATTCACCACCTCGTAGCGGGCTTCGGAATGCTTTAAGATACGCTCCATAAATGCTAAATTATTGCGGACCATGGCCGCAATATGCTCATCTTTTTCCCGGGGAACGATGATTTCGATCCGACACCCGGGATGATGCCGCTGCAGGAAATTAGCCCAAATCCCTTTTTCTTTATTTTCCTTCAAATAACCTACCGGAATTTTCAGCTGCTGAAAAGTATCGGCAGAAAAATGATCCTGTAAAACAAGTACCGGTTTATTCAAAACATACACGTACTTCATCAACCGATAAAAAGAATATGATTTCCGCTTCAACAAACAAAGAACACTATCCTCTCCCATGCAGGCTGAAAGCAGTTTTCCGCTACCGGGTATTTTTTCACATCTATACCGCCATCCATATAACCGCCCGATGTTTTCAGCACATTCACGGATTTCTTCTATCTCCTGTTTATAAAAAGCTACAATTTCGTATTTCATCATCTGGATTTATCTAAAGTACCCTTATTCCCCGACCGTCCCTCGTCCGATCAGGCCGGCTATCCCCATCGATACTAAGGATAAAATAAACACTTATAATTTATGGAACGACTGAGATCCCGGAAATATCCGGCCGCCAGTCTGGTTGTATAAAAGTTACTTTCGATAAGCATCGTCATCTCTTTATCCTCATATAAAGGAGTAATGGTCCGGAAAAAACGTTATATCCCCTTTCACCACTTCTCCCCCGGCTTGAAATTCTCCTCTTACCAATTCTCCGTTATTCACTCCATAATAGAGATACACCTTTGCCCCGGCATCAGGTATTTCTACATCGGGCTGAGCTTCATTTATATAAAACACCTTTACCGTAAACCCTTTTTCTTCTACGACAGGTTCGACCTCGTCCTCATGCCCGGAAGAACATGCCTGAACAATAAGAAGAAAAGAACAAACTATTATTGGCAGTACTACATTTCTTATCATACCTATGCGACAATATTTTTTGAAGACACGAAAATACATAAACAAAAATCACAACAGGGTAAATATTTATTATCCATATCCCACCATCATTATATATATTGAGGATATATCAAAACTAAATTGAATGCTCGATAAAGTTACAGATTATAATGAATAAGCACAAAAGAGCCTTATCAAGCTTATTAAAGGATAATGACAAGGTTCTTTTATTAAAGAACGTACTTCTTCGTTTTGGCCCAATACTTTCACCAAAGCAGAACTAAACTTTTGTTTCAAAATCAAATTGCTTTCGCTTTGTTCCAAAAAAGTTGCAGACACAACATTTTTATCAATATCATTTAACGACTCATTACAAGAAGCGACTGATAAATATACTAAAAAAACTAATACAAAATTCTTCATCATCTAAAAATTAAATAAAAAAAATTCTTACATCTATAAATTCAATTCATAACAATGAAACTTTAATCATTTCAAATGTACTTTCTTTCGATTTTCATTTATAGTTTGATTCCTCCTTTCTTTTACTACAATTTTGTAAAACCGAAACCAAATACATATTCAAATTAACTCTATAAAATTAAATATAAAAAAATTAATTTCAAAATATTTAAAACAATATTTAGGTAATCTTTACCGATAATTTTAAAACAAGTTGAATCAGCATATTATTCTGTCGATAACCCGAACTGCAGGTCTGTAAACCAGATAAGGCAAATCTGAATTCGTGTATAGACAAATCCATATTAAATCCAATGTAAACCCAATATATAAGCAGATCATTAGTCAAATAAATAAGTTTTAATCCAGTTTTTATTCGAATTCAAATTGTTTTTTATTTATTCCGACCCTATCGTTTAGCATGAGTATATACAAGGCTACTGATAAATATGTTTATTTATATCAATTTTAAATTATCGCTTCCCGCAGAGGAGGTATTGTTTTTGAAGATGATTTCACTAATTTAGATGCATATAAATTAACCAAGGTATGACACCGGACGACATTATAAAATTACTCGACGCCACGTGTATTTGTGGGGCCCGTAAGCTTCACGATCCCATACAACATGCTTTTGCAGCAGATTTAATGAGCGATGTCTTGCGTCTGAATACGGAAGGATTGCTGTTGATAACGGGGATGGCCAATCCACAAGTCATTCGTACGGCAGAAATGGCGGATATTCCGTTTATTCTTTTTGTTCGTGACAAGCAGATCACGGCAGAAATGCAACAGCTGGCCGAGGAAAACGAAATCCTGCTATTGCGTTGCCGTCAAAGTATGTTCAGGGTATGCGGAGAATTGTATAAAGCCGGGCTTCTTCCGGTGTATTAAGAAAACATATGGAATTCAATTTTAATCTGGAAGGAGGAAAGTTTTCACGGGCAGGGGCCGCTTCCAGTGAGATAAAGAAAATATTGAAACAGCTCAACGTCGATGCCCTTTTAATAAAACGTATCGTCGTTGCGCTTTATGAAGCGGAAGTCAATGTCGTCGCTCATGCTTATGAGGGAGTGATGAACGTCGTGCTGGACGGGAAATCTATCGTCGTCACCATCACCGATAAAGGGCCGGGTATCCCCGATATAGCGAAGGCTATGCAGGAAGGCTTCTCGACCGCTTCGCCCGAAGTCCGGGAAATGGGATTCGGTGCCGGGATGGGATTACCCAATATGAAAAAAAATTGTGACCGGTTGAATATCGAATCTACCGTAAATGTCGGCACCAAAGTGACGATGACCACGTATCTGAGATAAGTCTTAAAATTACGAAAATGGGGAACGAGACATTTTATCATGCATTGAAGATCAACAGTGAGGTTTGCACAGGATGTACGCACTGCATGAATGTATGTCCTACGGCAGCGATCCGCATAAAATACGGTAAAGCGACCATCAACGAAGCCGCTTGTACCGATTGCGGCATGTGCCTGAAGACCTGTCCCCGTCAAGCCATTTATGTGGAACAGGACGATTTCAATCAGATTTTCAAATTCTCTTACCGGATCATCTTGTTACCTTCGGTCTTTATCGGACAATTCCCGGAAGATATCAGCGAAGAACAGATATTTTCAGAGTTGCACAACCTGGGATTCCATTATGTCATGGAAGTGGATAAATCGACCGGTCTGCTGATGGAAGAGACAAAGCATTATCTTCAGCAGCATCCCCGGCAGCGTCCTTTTATCTCCAGTTTCTGCCCGGCTGTCGTACGCTTGATCCAGGTACGTTTTCCTTCCCTGATCGGACATATCGTCCGCTTAAAGCAAGCCATGGATATTGCAGCCATCTATGTCAGGAAAAAATACATCGACAAAGGCATACCTGAAAAAGAGATCGGTGTTTTTTATGTCACCCAGTGTGCCGCTAAAATCGCAGCCATCAAGTGTCCCGTCGGCGAAGAAAGTTCTCCTGTAGACGGGGTGATCAATATGGATTTTATCTATAACAAAATCCTCCTTTCGATCAACCGACATAAATCCCAGGTTCTCCCCCGGGTACCGGAACAATACCATCTGACTCCGCAATCCATCCAATGGACCCTCTCGGGAGGAGAAGCTTCCAACTATCCGGGGCGTTGCCTGGCGATCGACGAAATCCATAATGTCATCGATATCCTCGAAAAACTGGAAAACGACGAACTGACAGATATCGACTTTCTGGAACTGAGGGCATGCGACCATTCCTGTGCCGGAGGGGCACTGGCGATCAACAACCGTTTTCTCACCATCGAAAGATTACAGAAACGGATGGAGAACTATATCAAATACAACTACATCTCTATCAATAAAATGCCCCGGTACAAGGATTTTCTGGTAAAACAAATGCAACTGAGCGGTGAAATTCCACCCCGGTCGATCGAAAAACTGGATGAAGACTTGTCGGTTGCTTTTCAGAAAATGGAAAAAATCACCCGCATTATGAAAGTTTTACCTCAGATAGACTGCGGGGCTTGCGGCACACCCTCCTGTCAGGCTTTGGCTCAGGATGTCGTGCAAGGAAAGGCCAAACTCAACCAATGTATATTCATGCAAAAAATCCTCACCCGGGAAGGGTTGCTTACCCCGGAAGAATCGATGGAATTATCGGCCAAAGTCTGGGGAATCGGAAAATTTGAAAAGAACGAAGAATAAAAATAAACGAGCAAAGATATGACAGTCAGAGAATTGGCTACACAACTAAAATTAGAAGTCTGCTGTGGTGCGGCAGGCCTGGACAAAGAGATCAAAGGCGGCTATACCTCCGATCTACTGAGTGATGTGATGGGTAACGCCCGGGAAGGGAATATCTGGATTACGCTTCAGACACACAAAAATATCATGGCCATCGCTTCGCTGAAAGAACTGGCAGCCATTGTCCTGGTCAAAGGTTACCGACCGGAAGAAGATACCGTTTCCGAAAGTGAGGCAGAAGGCATACCCATCTTAAGTACTTCCAGACAGACATTCGAAATGACAGGCGAGATTTACGAACTTCTCCAGAAAAAGGAGCAGTAAAATGGACATTCGGGCCGACCTCCATATTCATACCGTCCTTTCCCCTTGCGGAGATCTGGAAATGAGTCCGGAGAATATTCTGCATTTCGCCCAAGTCCAAGGACTGAATATGATCGGAATCACTGATCACAACTCCACCCGCCAGGCACCGATAATCCGTGATTATGGGAAAACGAAAGGTATATTCGTCCTTACAGGTGCTGAAATCTGCAGTAAAGAAGAAGTGCATGCCCTGACTTTTTTCGAAACCGACGAACAGCTTACTATTTTTCAGCATTACCTGGATGTAAATTTACCCGATATTCCGAACGACCCGGAAGAACAGATCATTTACGAAGAACCCAAACTATTGATTTCTGCCTTGAACCAATCGCTGGAAGAAATTGCACATAAAGTCAGGCAACTCGACGGTATTTTCATTCCGGCCCATATCGACAAACCCTGTTTCAGTATTCTTTCACAATTAGGATTCGTCCCGCCGGATTTACGTTATGATGCCCTGGAGCTCAGTAGTCATACCTCTCTTTCGAAATTCCTGTCCGGCCATCCCGAACTGAAATCCGCCTCTTTCATCCAGTCCTCGGATGCCCACTATCCCGGGGACATCGGAAAAATATATACCCAACTGAAAATAGAAGATTTTTCCTTCAAAAACATCCGGCAATCTATCCGGAATTTAATTACGTAATTTCACTCCTGCAATCGTTGCAATTTTATGAATTTAAATTAAATTTGAGGCCAGAAATAAATATTTAAAGTTTATTATCCCAATAAGTTAAAGAATATACCTATTCATGAAAGATTTGTCCTCTCATATGATGGATATCGTCCAGAATTCTATCCGGGCAGAGGCTTCGTGGATTCAGATCCGGATTTGCGAAGATCCGGAGGCAGATCTCTTTCTTATTGAAATTCAGGATAACGGTTGCGGTATGGATGAGGCGACTTTGGCAAGGGTCAGGGATCCTTTTTTTACCAGCCGGACAGTACGCAAAGTGGGCCTGGGAATTCCCTTGCTCCAGCAAAATGCCGAACGAACCGGAGGAAAAGTTAGTATCGTCTCACAGCCGGGTCAAGGGACTACTCTCACAGCCCGTTTCGGTCATTCCCATCTGGACCGTCCTCCTTTGGGAGATGTAGCAGAAACGCTTACGCTATTGGCAGCCGCCAATCCGGCCATCCATTTCAGCTACGATCATTCGACTCCCAGCGGTACATACCGGTTCGATACCCAAGAGATCATACAGGTGCTGGAAGGTGTACCTTTGGGACATCCCGAAATTCTTCCGGCCATACAAAATTTAATCCGGGAGAATCTCAAAGAAATACATGCCGATCAAAGCATGTCCATCAGGCAATCATAAAATCAATTATCACCTAATAACAGCTATATGGAAAAAATAAAATCACTCGCCGACCTGAAAAAAATCAGGGATAACGTTCAATCGAAAATCGATCTGCGCGAAAAAAGCGAGCATCCTGAAAATCTGATTCAGATCAAAGTCGCCATGGCCACTTGTGGAATAGCAGCAGGTAGTAAGGAAACGATGAATTACTTTCTGAACAATCTTGAAAAAAACGGTATTCAGGCCGTAGTCACTCAAACCGGCTGTATGGGTTACTGCTTTGCAGAGCCCACGGTAGAAATCACCAAACCGGGAAAAGAACCGATCGTATTCGGTCATGTCAACTGTGCTAAAGCAGAAGAGATCATCCAGAAATACCTGAAAAACGACGAATTGGTCGAAGGGATTATCCCGGTTAATTACCAAAGTATCTGATTCTATAACGTGCTAAATATTTTCAACTATTAATCGATAAACAACCCCATCTATGAGTTATAAAATGCATATTCTTGTCTGTGGAGGGACCGGTTGCCGTGCGTCAGCCAGTAAAAATATCATCTGCCGACTGGAAGATTGTCTGAAAGAACGTGCTCTGGAAGACGAAGTACAGGTCATCGCTACCGGCTGTTTCGGTTTCTGTGAGAAAGGTCCTATTGTCAAGATCATGCCTGACAATACCTTTTATGTACAGGTAAAACCGGAAGATGCCGAAGAAATCGTCAACGAACACATCATTAAAGGCCGCAAGGTAGAACGGTTATTATACAAAGAACCGTCTAAAAAAGTGACGGTCAGCGATTCCAAACACATGGAATTTTATAAAAAGCAATTACGCATCGCTTTGCGTAACTGTGGTTTTATCGATCCGGAAAACATCGAAGAATGTATCGGTCGTGACGGTTACAGCGCTTTAGCCAAATGTCTGACAGAGATGACTCCGGAAGCGGTTATCGACGAAATCAAACGATCCGGATTGCGTGGACGGGGTGGCGGCGGTTTCCCTACCGGTCTGAAATGGGAATTTGCCCGCAAATACCAGGCCGATCAAAAATATGTCGTTTGTAACGCCGACGAAGGGGACCCGGGAGCTTTTATGGACTGTTCGATTATGGAAGGGGATCCGCACTCCGTGATCGAAGCCATGGCCATTTGCGGTTACAGCATCGGTGCCAGTAAAGGACTGGTATACATCCGGGCAGAATATCCTCTGGCTATCGAACGGCTTCGTATCGCGATCGAACAAGCTGAAAAATACGGGCTGCTGGGAGAAAATATTCTCGGTACCGATTTTTCTTTCCATATAGAAATCCGTTATGGTGCAGGTGCTTTTGTCTGTGGAGAAGAGACCGCTTTGATCCACTCGATGGAAGGACACCGGGGCGAGCCCACGACCAAACCCCCTTTCCCGGCAGAATCGGGCTATTTGAATAAACCGACGAATGTCAATAACGTCGAAACACTGGCCAATATTCCTGTCATTCTCAACAAAGGGGCCGACTGGTTCGCTTCTATCGGAACAGAACGTTCGAAAGGAACCAAAGTATTTGCATTAGCCGGTAAAATCAATAATGTGGGCCTGATCGAAGTGCCTATGGGTACTACTCTCCGGGAAGTCATTTATGAAATCGGGGGAGGAATCAAAAACGGTAAAAAATTTAAAGCCGTACAAACCGGAGGTCCTTCGGGCGGTTGTCTCACGGAGAAACATCTGGATACTCCGATCGATTTCGACAACTTGCTGGCAGCAGGTTCGATGATGGGATCCGGTGGCATGATCGTCATGGACGAAGACGATTGTATGGTTGCTGTCGCCAAGTTCTATCTGGAATTTATCGTCGAAGAATCTTGTGGAAAATGTTCTCCCTGCCGGATCGGCAACAAACGGTTATTGGAAATCTTAACCCGGATCACCGAAGGGAAAGGCACGATGGAAGATCTCGACAACCTCCGTAACCTGAGCCAAGTGATTAAAGATACGGCTCTTTGCGGCTTGGGACAGACCTCTCCCAATCCGGTACTGTCTACACTGGAACATTTCTATGACGAATATGTCGCTCACATCCGGGATCACAAATGTCCTGCCGGAAAATGTAAGGCGTTGTTATCTTTCCGTATCGACCCGCAACTATGTGTAGGATGTACCCTCTGTTCACGTAATTGTCCGGTAGATGCAATCATCGGCGAACGGAAAGAAGCCCATTTCATCGACACGACTAAATGTATCAAATGCGGTACTTGTAAAGATAAATGCAAATTTAATGCGATAAGTGCCGGATAACCGAAGTATAACAGCCCATAACGAAAAAACATGGAACAAAATATAACTCTGCAAATAGATAATCATATCGTAGAGGTGGCCAAAGGAACGACGATTCTCGAAGCAGCCCGGGGAGTAGGTATTCAAATCCCCTCCTTATGCTATATGAATCTGAAAGACATGTGTATCACCAACCTTCCGGCTTCCTGCCGTATTTGTGTCGTCGAAGTCGAAGGACGGAGAAACCTGGCTCCGGCCTGTGCTACCCGTTGTGAAAACGGCATGAAGGTAAAAACCAGTAGCCTCAGGGTGCTCAATGCCCGGAAAACCGTACTGGAATTAATTCTCTCGGACCACCCCAACGATTGCCTGATCTGTCCGAAATCCGGGAATTGCGAATTACAAAACCTGGCCGTTAAATTAAAAATCCGCGAGATACCCTTTGCCGGTGAGCGGAATATTCTCCCGATAGAGACCTCTCCGTCGATTGTCCGCGATATGAGCAAATGTATTTATTGCCGTCGTTGTGAGATGATGTGTAATGAAGTGCAAACCGTAGGGGCACTCGGTGCTGTAAACCGTGGTTTCATTTCAACGATAGCTCCGGCTTTCGACGAACCTTTATCCAATTCAGCCTGTACCTTCTGTGGTCAGTGTGTCGCCGTATGTCCGGTAGGAGCACTGACCGAAGTCGACCATACGACTCGGCTGATCAGCGATCTGAGTAATCCGAAAAAAACCGTTATCGTACAGACGGCACCGGCAGTACGGGCTGCACTCGGCGAGGAATTCGGTTTAACCCCCGGCACTTCTGTTACCGGAAAGATGGTAGCTGCTTTAAGACAATTGGGCTTCGACAAAGTGTTCGACACCGATTTCGCTGCCGATCTGACCATTATGGAAGAAGGAAGCGAATTACTGGATCGGTTGACCCGTTATCTCAAGGGTGATAAAGACGTATGCCTCCCTATTCTGACTTCTTGTTGTCCGGCCTGGGTCAATTTCTTCGAACATCAGTTCCCCGATATGCTGGATATCCCGTCGACCGCACGTTCACCCCAACAAATGTTCGGTGCTATCGCTAAAAACTATTGGGCAGAAAAGATGAACATTCCCCGGGAAGATTTGATCGTTGTATCTATTATGCCTTGTCTGGCTAAGAAATACGAATGTGCCCGGGAAGAATTCGCAACACAGGGCGATCCCGATGTCAACTACTCTCTTTCTACCCGGGAACTAGCCAGTCTGATCAAACGGGCCAATATCGATTTCAACAGCCTGGCGGACGAAGATTTCGATCATCCTTTGGGAGAATCTACAGGTGCCGGAGTAATCTTCGGAGCTTCGGGAGGTGTGATGGAAGCAGCATTGCGAACAGCTTACGAACTTTATACCGGAAAAACACTCGACAAAGTAGATTTCAAAGAAGTACGGGGTCTGGAGAACATAAAAAAAGCAACTATTAAACTCAACGGAGTAGAGCTCCATGTCGGTATTGCTCATGGATTGGGAAATGCCCGTAAACTTTTGAATGAAATCCGGGAAGGAAAATCCGAATTCCATGCGATCGAAATCATGGCTTGTCCCGGTGGCTGTATCGGGGGTGGCGGCCAACCGCTCCATCACGGACGAGCAGATATATTATATGCACGTGCCAGAGCATTGTATCAGGAGGATGCTCAGAAACCTATACGGAAATCTCATGAGAACCCGTATATTCAAAAGCTGTATGAAGAGTATCTGGGCAAACCGCTCAGCGAAAAGGCGCATATGCTGCTGCACACTCATTATTTCAACAAA
>OGLI01001847.1_pt1 | contig 11872 bp, 10 predicted proteins | sample 1572661 | NCBI WGS metagenome assembly OGLI01 (sample SAMEA2581901, study PRJEB24529) | metagenome | biome: Human gut stool | place: China | collected 2011 | reverse complement strand
GATGCCTTACCCGACGGCATTTACGCCCAGGTGGCAGTTTACTCCGACCATTTCAGCCATGTTTCGGTGATGCGAAAAGTGCTGCTAAGAATGACCAGCTGGATGCATTATCTTTATTTGGATCATTGAGACTTATATCACCTGTGTTTTGCGTGAGCCTGAGCCATACTGATATTTTTCCTCGCACAAAGGACTCGGCATGAAACTCGTCGGTAGCTACACCAGCCCGTTTGTACGCAAACTTTCTATTCTGTTGTTAGAAAAGGGCATAACTTTCGAATTTATTAATGAACTGCCCTATAACGCGGACAACGGCGTGGCGCAATTTAACCCGTTAGGAAAAGTGCCGGTGCTGGTGACCGAAGAGGGCGTACTGGCGGTGCATGACTTCAACCTGGAGATCAAGGACAATGAGTTCATTGTGCTGGTCGGCCCTTCCGGCTGCGGTAAATCCACCACCCTGCGCATGATCGCCGGGCTGGAGGAGATCTCCGGCGGCGAGCTGTATATTGACGGCAAGCTGATGAACGACATTCCTCCCAAGGACAGGGATATCGCGATGGTTTTCCAGAACTACGCCCTGTACCCCCATATGACTGTTTACGAGAACATGGCCTTCGGCCTGAAGCTGCGCCATGTAGACCCTCAGGAGATCGACCGCAAGGTAAAGGAAGCCGCCGAGATCCTGGATATCACCCAGTATCTGGACCGCAAGCCCAAGGCGCTCTCCGGCGGCCAGCGTCAGCGCGTGGCCATCGGCCGTGCCATTGTGCGCAGCCCCAAGGTATTCCTGATGGATGAGCCGCTTTCCAACCTGGATGCCAAGCTGCGCAACCAGATGCGTGCCGAGATCATCAAGCTGCGGCAGCGCATCGATACCACCTTCATCTATGTTACCCACGACCAGACCGAGGCCATGACGCTGGGCGACCGCATCGTCATCATGCGGGATGGCGAGATCCAGCAGGTGGGCACCCCGCAGGAAGTCTTCGATCACCCCGCCAATCTGTTTGTGGCAGGCTTCATCGGTATGCCTCGCATGAATACCTTTGACGCCCAGCTGCAGCGCGATCCCGATGGCAAGTATGCCGTTCAGCTGGCCAATGCCCATGTGGTGCTCAGCGATGAAAAGCAGGCCCGCCTGGCCCAGAAGAATGTCCAGCCCGGCCCCATCGTGCTGGGCATCCGTCCGGAGCACATTATGCTGGCGGGCGAGGGCGAGCAGATGATCCACGGCACCGTGGATGTCAGCGAGATGATGGGCAGCGCGGTGCACCTGCACCTGCAGGCCTGCGGCCGGGATACCATCATCATCGTGCAGACCATGAGCATGCAGGGCGCCACCAATTCGAGCTTTGGCATCGGCCAGTCCATCGCCTTCACCTTTGGCGGCAATGTGGTGCATGTATTTGATCCTGAAACCGGGAAGAATCTTGAATTCTGATGGCTGCAATCCCATAGAAAAAGCCCCTGCCGCAAGGCGGGGGCTTCATTTTAATGCTTAACCGGTTCGCCGCTGCGGTGGCCCGGGGCGCGGCCTTCGCAGCGGAGGGGGGAAAATATCTGGAAGAATTGATACGGATCATTGATGAAAAGCATATCGAAGAGCATTATAATATTTTCCTGGACCTGTATCCTTTCAAGAGTGAACTTCTGCAGAAGAAGGGTCTCACCTGGGAATACATAGATTATACCCGCCAGTATTTTGATATTTATGAGAAATACCAACAGGAAAACAGAGAAGCGCTGATCAATGTCATAGAATTGCAGAACCGGCTGAAAAACGTTACGTTGGACTGGACGAACATGAAAGCTTCCAACCGGGAGCTGGAAAGTCTGGCTATGCATGATGAACTGACAGGACTGGCAAACCGGACCTTTTTAAATGAATACTTTACGAGCAGTTTTGAACATGCCTATGAGGAACATGAGCTCATGGGAGTAGAACTCATGGATATTGATTTCTTCAAGGAATACAACGATCATTACGGACATCTGGCCGGAGATCAGTGCCTGAAAGCAATTGCCGGAGTTCTGCGGAAACAGCAGGTTCCGGGTAAGATTTTCTGTGCCAGATACGGTGGGGATGAATTTATGATCCTCTATACCGGAATGACGGTGGAGAAGATACGAAGAGCGGCGGAAGATATTTTGCGGGAGGTCCGCAAATTGAAACTTCTCCATGAACGCAGTAATTGCAGCAGTTATGTATCGGTAAGCCAGGGAGTATTTGTGCGGATTCCGGTGGGCAATAACAAGGAATGGGATTTCACTTCCAGAGCGGATGATCTTCTCTATAAGGCAAAAAACTGTGGAAGAGACGGCATCTGTCTGTCCACGGAAAGGTCCAGAGATAAGTTTATAGAGATCAAATAAACAGCGCAGAATCAAATTTGAAATTTAATTTGCGATTCCTCCGACGAAAGGAATCGTCTGCGGAAAGGAGATTAGTATGTTAGTTCAGAAATATAAAGACATGCTGTCCGGAAAATCAGTGATCCGGCAGCTTTCGGAATTTGCTACGGCAAGGGGACAGGAAATCGGATACGAGAACGTATTTGATTACAGCCTGGGGAATCCTTCCGTTCCGGTTCCCAGAGAATTTACTGACCGCATGATCCATATGCTGGCAACGAAGGAACCGCTGGAACTGCACGGCTACAGTCCCAGCCTCGGTATTACAAGTGTCAGGGAGGCAATTGCGGAGAACCTGGAGAAGAGGTTTGGGCTGCCTTATCGTAAGGAGCACATTTTCATGGCATCCGGGGCGGCAGGAGCACTGGCACATGCTTTTCGTCTGGTGACGGAGCCGGGAGATGAGATCCTGACTTTTGCACCGTTTTTTCCGGAATATCATCCGTATGTGGATCTCACCGGAGCGGTACTGAAGGTGGTTCCCCCAAATCTGGAGAACTTCCAGATCAACTTCGAGGCGTTTGAGGAGATGCTGACGGAGAAGGTCAAGGCAGTACTGATCAACACTCCCAACAACCCCTCCGGTGTGGTATATTCCACCCCGACATTGCAGAGACTGGCAGATATCCTGAGCGAAAAGTCCAAGGAATACGGTCATATTATTTATCTGATCTCTGATGAACCTTATCGTGAGATTGTGTTTGAAGGTGTAGACAGTCCCTGCGTATCCTATTTTTATGACAATACCATCATGTGCTATTCTTTCTCCAAATCCCTGTCTCTGCCGGGAGAGCGTATCGGTTATGTGGCAGTGAACCCGGCATGTGAGGATGCGGAGACCATGATCAATATGTGCGGACAGATCTCCCGGGGTATCGGACACAACTGTCCTCCTTCCATTATCCAGCTGGCAGTGGCACAGGTACTGGATAAGACCGCAGATCTGTCAGTGTATGAGACGAATATGAACATTCTCTATAAAGAACTGCTAGACCTGGGATTCACCTGCGTGAAGCCCGGCGGAACCTTCTACATTTTCCCGAAGGCGCTGGAAGAGGATGCCAAGGTATTCAGTCAGAAAGCATTAAAATATGATCTCGTTCTGGTACCGGGTGATAGCTTTGGTGCACCGGGATATTTCCGCATGGCCTACTGTGTGGACACCGAAAAAGTGGAGAGATCTCTGGAAGCGTTGCGGAAGTTTGTGAAGACGGAGTATGCAACTATCTAGAACCACACAGCATATCGAAAAGCGAATCGTGCTTGCACGAATGAGCCTTTCGATATGCTGTGTGGTTCTGGATAGTTGCAGAAGCAGAAAGGAGAGTAATGAGAATGTATCAGGCAGGACTGGTATTGGAAGGCGGCGGAATGAAGGGTGTATACACCGCCGGCGTACTGGACTTTTTTACGGAAAAGGGAATTGATTTTTCCCACATCTACGGAGTATCCGCCGGTGCATGCCATATGTGCAGCTACCTGTCCAGACAAAAGGGACGGGCGCTGAGTGTCAGTGTGGATTATCTGGATACGAGACGGTATTGCAGCCTGGAAAGCTTATTGACCAGCGGAGATTTGTTCAATGTGGATTTCTGTTATCACCTGATTCCGGATTACCTGTATCCGTATGATTACGATACCTTTGAAAAATATCCCGGCAAGGCCTACAGCGTGGTGACCAACATCGAGACGGGACAGCCGGAGTATCTGCGTGTCCGTGATATCCGCAAGGATATCGACAAGATCCGGGCATCCGCATCCCTGCCGCTGGTGGCACGGAATGTGAAGATCGATGGGAAGCTGTATCTGGATGGTGGCATCAGCGATGCCATTCCTCTGGAGAAATCTATTCTGGACGGCAACCGGAAGAACATCCTGGTCATGACCAAAGAGGTGGGATTCGTGAGAAAGCCCGCATCTGCGTCACAGCTGGGACTCATAAAACTCAGATACCTGAAATATCCTAAAGTATATGAACTCATGGCAGACCGACATGTCCGTTATAACGAGTGCCTGGACTATATTGACAGACAGGAGAAAAACGGTCAGGCTTTCGTGATCAGACCTCATAAGAAGAGTGATGTGGGACGGATAGAGAAAGACAAGGACAAACTGATCGCATTATATGAAGAGGGCTATCAGGAAGCAGAGAACTGCTATGAAGATCTGCTGGCATATCTGGAAAAATAAAAGCTCTGATTCGTCAGAAAATAAAAAAGATAGGAGAAACAAAATGTTAGAAATTATCAAGGCAATTATCTACGGTATCGTGGAGGGCATCACCGAGTGGCTGCCCATCAGCAGCACAGGACATCTGATCCTGGTGGAGCGTCTGATTCCCTTTCAGGAGACCAGTGAAGGTTTCTTCGATATGTTTGATGTTGTCATTCAGTTGGGAGCTATCCTGGCGGTAGTCGTTCTGTTCTGGAACAAGATCTGGCCTTTTTATATGAAGAAAAATCAGCAGACAAAAAAAGGTGGTATTGTAAGATCTAAAAAAGATTTTACGGTAGGAAATGTGGCACTGAGCATGGATGCTTTCTGGATGTGGGTGAAGATCGTTGTAGCATGTATCCCTGCGGTCGTTTACGGCCTGCTGTTTGATGATGCGGTGAGCGAAGCCTTCAAAAAAGAGATCGGAACCAGTGGAGTAACGGTCCAGGTCATCGTGGTAGCAGTTATGCTGGTACTGGTCGGTGTATTGTTTATCGTGATCGAGAACTGGAACAAGAATCGTGTACCTACCACCACAACACTGTCACAGTTGACCTACAGAGATGCATTGATCATCGGTTTCTGCCAACTGGTGGCTGCGGCACTGCCCGGAACATCCCGCTCCGGAGCTACGATCCTGGGTGCTATTATGATTGGTATATCGAGAACGGTGGCAGCGGAATTTACCTTCTTTCTGGCGATTCCCGTTATGTTTGGAGCGAGTCTTCTGAAGGTATTGAAGTTCGGATTTGCATTCACGGGAATGGAGCTTGCCTGCCTGCTGGTCGGTACAGTGATATCCTTCATTGTATCCCTGTTCGTACTTCGTTTCCTGATGGGATATATCAAAAAGCATGACTTTAAAGTCTTTGGATGGTATCGTATTGTGCTGGGTATTATCGTATTGCTGTACTTTCTGGTATTCGCATAACAGTTGACAATTATAGGGAAAAGGAATACACTACCCTTATCGAGCGCCGAAATACGGTACTTGTGAGGAGAATGAAAATGTTTTTTGTACATGATTCGTACAGAAGGGAGACGGTAACATGGCAGTAGTTAAGAAAACTGTAGCACCTGTAGCAGCTAAAGTGGAAGCACCTAAGGCAGAAGTTAAGAAAGCAGCACCGACAACTCCAGTTAAGACAGAAACCAAGACCGCTGTGAAGGAAGCTGAGAAGGCCCCTGTAGCAAAGGCAGAAGAAAAAGCACCTGTAAAGGCAGAGGTTAAGAAGCCTGCAGCCAAGAAGGAAACAGTTAAGAAAGAGACCAAGAAGGCAGCACCTGCAAAGGCAGAGGCTAAGAAGCCCGTAGTCAAGAAGACAGAGTTAAAGAGTGAGATCAGCGTTCAGTTCGGTGGAAAGTCCTACTCTCAGGAAGAACTGCTGAAGATCGCCAAGGACGTATGGAAATACGATCTGAAGCAGAAGGCAGCTGACCTGACCAGCGTAGAGCTGTATGTAAAGCCCGAAGAGAACATGGTTTACTATGTAATGAACAAAGAGATCACCGGAAGCTTCTACATATAAACTATTCAGAGTAATAAAAAATAAGTATATATACGTTGAATGCTTGCATTCATAAGGATATATACTTATTTTTATATTACGAAGTAACCCTATGAGCAAAAGGAAAGCACCGAAGGTGCGGTTTTGCGAATAGGGTCTGAATAGTTTACCAGGCCCCAAAGTTGAATTTACCACTTTGGGGTCTTCGTATCTATAAAAATGTTAAAGGATGACAGAATGCAGAAAAAATCAGAAAAGATTATTTTTACATTATATCTGTTGGGATTCCTGGCACTGGCACTTACACTTGCACTGTTGCAGCCGCTGGCCAACACACCGCCGCTGTATGGTAATCCGCCGGATGAACATGCGAGATATCTGATCCCGCAGTTTATCTGCAAGTATGGGAAGATCCCTACGGGATGGGAGGAAGAGGTGCGGATTCCGGCCTACGGATTTTCCTATGCTCTGTATAACGTATTTCCCTATATCGTGCAGGGATATCTCATGCGCTTTGTGAGCCTGTTTACGGAATCGGAAGTGGTACTGCTCTATACCGCAAGACTGGTGAACGTAACCTTTGGCCTGCTGATGGCAGTAGTGGTATATTTGATTGGAAAAAGAGTGTTCCGGGATGACCGATTCCGTTGGCTGTTCTGCTTTGCAGTAACGTACCTGCCGGAGGGATTGTTCCTGCACACTTATGTGAATACGGATTCCTGCTGTATGTTATCCACGGCCATGATGGTATATGCTCTGGTATGCGTATATCAGGATGGTATAAATCTCCGCAACAGTCTGTGGATGAGCGGTGGTATTATTCTGTGTGCTCTTTCTTATTATAATGCCTACGGATATATCGTAAGCTGCATTTTACTCTTTCTGTTGTCCTTTTTGCAGAAGAAGGAAAACGGCGGCTATTTCTATGACTGGAAGAATATGCTGAAATACGGCTGTCTGATCGCCGGAGTAGTTCTGGCGGGGATCGGCTGGTGGTTCATCCGCAGTTATATCGTTCTGGACGGAGATCTGCTGGGACTGGCCACCCGGGAAAAGATGGCGATCCAATATGCGGTGGAGAGTGTCAATCCGCTGACCATGCAGACTTATCAGTCCATGGGTTATACGGTGCTGGAAATGTTCCGGGAACGCTACACACTGTCCGGTCTGTTCCACAGCTTCGTGGCAGCTTTCGGCTCCATGTCCATCTACGGAAGCATCTGGCTGTATCGGGCGTATAAAGCATTTTTTGTGCTTGGCACCGCGGGAAGCCTTCTGTATGTGATCTGCTATAAGAAGCGTCGCAAAATATCCGGAAGAGAATGGTTCTTCCATATTAATATGCTTTATTGCATTTTTATGCCGGCATTTCTGACGATTTATTATGCATACACCACGGATTATCAGAATCAGGGACGGTACCTGCTCCCAGCGCTGCTCCCCCTGATGTATTATATGATAAAAGGAATTCAAAAACTTTCGGAACTGAAGATCAAAGGCAGAACCTTTCCCCGGTGGCTGGTGAATACAGGGGTTGCGATATGTTTTCTGATCCTTGTCGGAGGCACAATAGATATGGTATATGTACGGGCACTTCCCGTATATCTGGAGACAGGACTGGTACTGAAATAGTGCCGGTCCTTTTTGTGTATACGATGGGCCAAGTACAGATTTGTGCTTGCACAAGAATCTGTATTTGGCGAATGAGGCTCTGAATAGTTTTTTTTAATAGTTTGTTTAGAATTATTTTCCGGAAAATCAGTTGACAATAATATCCTGTAGTGATATTTTAGGGTAAGAAGATGTTAGCACTCCTTTTAGATGAGTGCTAATAATCCCAAAGGGAGTGATGGAATGCAATTGGATGACAGAAAAACGATTATATTGCAAGCCATTATCCGGAACTACTTGGAAACGGGAGAGCCGGTAGGCAGCAGGACCATTTCAAAATACACAGATCTGAATTTAAGCTCGGCGACCATTCGTAATGAGATGGCGGATCTGGAAGAGATGGGTTATATCATACAGCCGCACACTTCCGCAGGAAGAATTCCTTCCGATAAGGGATATCGCTTCTATGTGGATACCATGATGGCCACCAGAGAGCAGGAAGTCAATGAGATGAAGGATATGCTCTTAGAGAGGCAGGATAAGCTGGAGAACCTGTTAAAACAGGTGGTGAAGACCCTGGCTCAGAACACACAATACGCCACCATGATCAGTGCTCCGCAGGTACATCGCAACAAGGTAAAGTTCATCCAGCTGTCCCGGGTGGATGCCGGACAGATTCTGGCGGTCATCGTTGCCGAAGGTAATGTGATCAAGAACAATATCCTGGCGGTGAATCAGGAACTGGATGATGAGACACTGCTGAAGCTGAACATTCTGTTGAATACCCACCTCAATGGATTGTCCATGGAGGAGATCAATCTGGGAATGATCGCAGCAATGAAGCAGCAGGCCGGAATCCACAGTGAGATCGTCAGTGAGGTGATCGATGCTGTGGCGGATGCCATCAAGGCAGACGAGGACCTGGAGATTTACACCAGCGGTGCCAACAATATTTTCCGGTATCCGGAACTGGCAGATCAGTCCAAGGCAAGTGAACTGATCAATGCTTTCGAGGAGAAGCAGCAGTTAGGCGGTCTGATCCAGGAATCCCTGGCAGACGAGGGCAGCACAGGTATCCAGGTGTACATCGGAGACGAGACACCGGTGCAGGGCATGAAGGACTGCAGTGTCGTGACCGCTACTTATGAATTAGGCGAAGGCATGAAGGGAACCATAGGAATCATAGGTCCCAAGAGAATGGATTATGACAAGGTCATAGGAACGCTGCGGACGGTGCAGAACCAGTTGGATGACCTTTACCGCAAAGAATAGACAGATTCCAGAAAGGAAAGTAAGAATGGCAGATCAGGAAAAAGAAATATTAGAGGAAGAAATGGAACAGGATCTTTCAGATGCCGAAGAACTGAAGGAAGAAGAGACAGAAGATGAGGAACCCGTGAGCAAGGAAGACAAAAAGGCAGCAAAGAAGCAGGCAAAGCTGAACAAAAAGGAAGATTCCTACAAGGAGAAGATCGATCAGCTGGAAGACAGAGTAAAACGTCAGATGGCGGAGTTCGAGAACTTCCGTAAGAGAACTGACAAAGAAAAACAGGCAATGTTCGATACCGGTGCCAAGAGTGTGATCGAGAAGATCCTTCCGGTAGTGGATAATTTTGAAAGAGGTCTGGCAACGGTTCCCGAGGAATCCAAAGAAGATCCTTTTGTAGACGGTATGAACCGCATCTACAAACAGCTGATGACAGAACTTGAGAACATCGGTGTAAAACCCATCGAGGCGGTCGGACAGGAATTCGACCCGAATCTTCACAACGCAGTGATGCAGGTGGAGAGCGATGAGTATGAATCCGGTGTCGTAGCCCAGGAACTCCAGAAGGGTTACACATACCATGACATGGTCGTAAGACATAGCATGGTAGGCGTTGTTCAATAATTTGATTATCACATATTTTTGAAAATAGAAACTATAAAATGAAAACAGAGAATAAAAACAGGAGGAAAATATTATGAGTAAGATTATTGGTATTGACTTAGGTACGACCAACAGCTGTGTAGCTGTTATGGAAGGTGGTAAGCCCACCGTTATCGCTAATACAGAAGGCGCAAGAACTACACCCTCTGTTGTAGCATTTACCAAGACCGGTGAGAGACTGGTCGGTGAGCCTGCAAAGCGTCAGGCAGTTACTAACGCAGAGAAGACCATTGCTTCCATTAAGAGAGACATGGGTACTGACCGTGGCCGTACTATTGATGGCAAAAAGTATTCTCCTCAGCAGATTTCCGCAATGATCCTGCAGAAGCTGAAAGCAGATGCAGAGAGCTATCTGGGTGAGAAGGTTACCGAGGCAGTTATCACTGTTCCCGCATACTTCAACGATGCCCAGCGTCAGGCTACCAAGGATGCCGGTAAGATCGCAGGTCTGGATGTAAAGCGTATCATCAACGAGCCTACCGCAGCAGCACTTGCTTACGGTCTGGACAATGAAAAAGAACAGAAGATCATGGTATACGACCTTGGTGGCGGTACCTTTGATGTATCTATCATCGAGATCGGTGACGGTGTCATCGAAGTACTGGCTACCAACGGTGATACACACCTTGGCGGTGATGATTTCGATAACAAGATCATTCAGTGGATGCTGGATGAATTCAAGAAGGCAGAAGGCGTAGATCTGTCCGGTGATAAGATGGCTATGCAGAGACTGAAGGAAGCAGCTGAGAAGGCTAAGAAAGAGCTGTCCAGCGCAATGACCACCAATATCAACCTTCCTTTCATTACCGCAACTGCAGAGGGACCTAAGCACTTTGATATGAACCTGACTCGTGCAAAGTTCGATGAACTGACCAGAGACCTGGTTGATAAGACTGCTATCCCCGTACAGAACGCTATGAAGGATGCTGGCCTGAACTATTCTGATCTGGGTCAGGTACTGCTGGTAGGTGGTTCTACACGTATTCCTGCGGTACAGGATAAGGTAAGAGCCCTGACCGGTAAAGAGCCCAGCAAATCTCTGAATCCTGATGAGTGCGTAGCAATTGGTGCTTCTATCCAGGGTGGTAAGCTTGCCGGTGATGCAGGTGCCGGTGATATTCTGTTACTGGATGTAACTCCTCTGTCTCTGTCTATCGAGACCATGGGTGGTGTTGCTACCAGACTGATTGAGAGAAATACAACCATTCCTACCAAGAAGAGCCAGATCTTCTCTACCGCTGCTGATAATCAGACCGCAGTAGATATCAACGTAGTACAGGGTGAGCGTCAGTTCGCTAAGGATAACAAGTCCCTCGGACAGTTCCGTCTGGACGGCATCGCTCCCGCACCCAGAGGAATCCCTCAGATCGAGGTTACTTTCGATATTGATGCCAACGGTATCGTAAATGTATCCGCTAAGGATCTGGGTACCGGTAAGGAACAGCACATTACCATCACCGCCGGTTCCAATATGTCTGATTCCGATATCGAGAAGGCTGTCAAGGAAGCAGCTGAGTTCGAAGCACAGGATAAGAAGCGTAAGGAAGCTATCGAGGCAAGAAACGAAGCAGATTCCTTCGTATTCCAGACCGAGAAGGCTCTGAACGAAGTAGGTGACAAGGTTCCCGAGAGTGACAAGACTCAGGTACAGGCTGATCTGGAAGCTGTGAAGGCTATTCTGGAGAGAACCAAAGACCAGGAGATGAGCGACAGCGATGTAGATGAGCTGAAGGCTGCAAAAGAGAAACTGACCCAGAGTGCTCAGTCTGTATTCACCAAGATGTATGAGCAGGCTGCTCAGGCACAGCAGGGTGCACAGGGTGCAGCAGGCCCTGACATGAATGCACAGGCCGGTAGCAATGCTGGATCTAACGCAGACGATGATGTGATCGACGGAGATTTCAGAGAAGTATAATTAAACTTCACAAATAACGCAAATCGTGGTATAACAGTAAATGCTGTGTAACAGTGATTGCGAATAACAGGTGGCACAGGGTATGCGAAAGCGTGCCCTGTGCATAACCGTTTTTAGATTTAAATGACAGAGGTGCAAAAATGGCAGAGCAGAAGAGAGACTATTACGAGGTCCTCGGTGTAGATAAGAATGCAGATGATGCTGCAATTAAAAAAGCATACCGGGTACTGGCGAAAAAATACCATCCCGACATGAACCCCGGAGACAAGGAGGCAGAAC
>OGLI01001844.1_pt1 | contig 11907 bp, 9 predicted proteins | sample 1572661 | NCBI WGS metagenome assembly OGLI01 (sample SAMEA2581901, study PRJEB24529) | metagenome | biome: Human gut stool | place: China | collected 2011 | reverse complement strand
AGCTTTTACATTATATAGAAAAACATCATTTCTAATAAAAAAAGGAATGCCGTACCGACATTCCCTACCAAACACACATTTACCTCTTATTTCATACCATATTTCTGCATTCCATATTCACCTAATATTTCAAGGCATCTGAGGCACTTTCTAAAAAACTTCTTCATAGCTTCTCTCTTTTTGTTTAAAACGACTCATGCAAAACACACCCGCATTAGTATTGCACAATTATGTTTTACAAAAATAGAGGTAAAACAGATACGTTATTCACCTCAAAATGTCTATTTAACATCATTTGTACAAACAGCCGAACAATAAAAAAGCACCTTAGCCTATGATATATTTCGCATGTGGCAACTTACTCACCAGATAAGTAAATGACCATGAACAAATAAAGGTAAGAATGGTCGAAACAGGAACCAAGGCCGGAATAGGTGTTCCAATCCACTGCGCGAACATATAGGAAGGACCGACAAAGAAATAATAAAAGAAAAGTATATAAGCTATTCCCAAAGACAATGCTCCTACCCATATCGCCCACGACGGCCAGCGTTTGAAAAACAACCATTTGCTTGTCCCTTTTTTCTTTTGCTTCTTGCGCGAAACGGTTTTTCTCTTAGGACTACGTGCTGTGGGAGTGCTATCCACTTTCTTACGGCTTCCCCTCTGAACAATCGTTTTTCTGTTTTTTACAGTTTGCGGCGTTTGTGCACACATGATAGAAACGGTCTCTATTATCCTTTTATTCAGAAAAATAACAAGTCCCTTCATCGACGGATAAAGGGACTTGCATATCTATAAATGAATTACTTAGCTTGTTCCAATTGCAACGTCTTGGTAGCTTGGTCGCAGACCTCGGTCGGACCGAAATACTGTATAGGACCGGGATATACGAAACAAGTTTCACGAGCCCATTGGTTGCGTCTTGATGCAAATTCCTTGAACGGAGCACCGTCCAAACGAACCAATGCCTTTTTGATGACCGGTTTCATCTCACCATTACGTTTCTCCATATTCATCATCATGGTGATGGGCACACCACCGGCAATCCATTCAGCAGCCGGTGCCGTCGTGTTCTTCACAATAGCCATATAACCGGTCTTGCCGTTAGCCATCAACATGGCGGCACTTGTACCCAAAGCATAGCAATAGTCCGCATCGTAGTTGGAAGGAGCTGCACAACGGCCTTCATAGCCGAAGAAATGATGCAAAGCTGAGAACTTGCCGTTGAACTTACCTTCTTTCTTCCATGCAGCCAACTTGTTGGCCACCATTTCAGACAACAGCTTTTCCGTTTCGATCAGTGAAACCTGTACATTTCCATGCGGGTCACGTTCCATGGTCAACTGAGCCGCTACTCCCAAAGGAAGAGATTCGTATACAGCCTTGTTTGCTGCAGAAAGTTTATTCAAAATCCATTCGCGTTGCTGATCTTTAGCCAATGCAGCACCTTCCGGAGTTGCCAACAAGTCGTTCAATTCGGCAATCAAAGCCTTCATAGCCGGGATGAACTCAATCAAGCCTTCCGGAATCAATACCGTACCAAAATTGTTTCCATCAGCCGCACGGTCGGCTACAACTTGAGCAATATAAGTAACGATATCATCCAAAGTTTGGTTTTTGGCTTCCACCTCTTCCGATACGATACAAACGTTGGGTTGGCACTGCAAAGCGCATTCCAAAGCGATGTGAGAAGCCGAACGTCCCATCAATTTGATGAAATGCCAATATTTACGGGCAGAGTTTGCATCGCGTTGGATATTGCCGATAACCTCTGCATACGTTTTGCAAGCCGTGTCGAAACCGAAAGAAGTTTCGATCTGTTCGTTCTTCAAATCGCCGTCGATGGTCTTCGGACAGCCGATAACCTGCACACCGCATTGCTTGGCTGCGTAATATTCAGCCAAGACACAAGCGTTCGTATTGGAGTCGTCACCACCGATGATGACAATGGCTTTAATACCCAATTCCTTGATGATTTCAAGTCCCTTTTCGAACTGTTCCTCTTTTTCGAGTTTGGTACGTCCGGAACCGATCATGTCAAAACCGCCCGTATTGCGATATTGGTCTATGATGTCAGCCGTCAATTCCATATATTTGTGGTCCACCAGTCCGCCGGGACCCAAAATAAAGCCATACAACTTGCTTTCCGGGTTCAGTCTTTTAATACCGTCGAACAAGCCGCAAATGACATTATGCCCGCCGGGAGCCTGGCCACCGGAAAGAATTACACCGACGTTGAACGGGGCGTAAGACTGAGCCTCGCCCGGAACGAACTCAATAAGAGGCATTCCATAAGTGTTCGGGAATAATTTCTTGATTTCCTCTTGGTCGGCCACAGACTGCGTGGGTGCGCCTTCCTTTACAGATACGTTACCCTGCAATCCTTTGGGTAACTTGGGCTGATAAGCCGCTCTTGCAATTTGCAATGCACTTTTTTCCATGTTGTGATTCTAATTAATTGTTGAAAAGCATTTTCAGCACACAAAATTAATGTTTTTTGTCGGAATGAAGAAACTCTCACCCCAAAAACATACAGTTTATTTTCTTCTATAAAATTTCCCGATATCGTCAACTTTGCGTATCTTTGTCCAAGTTACTAAATTACATCATAATTTGAGATTAAAGAATATGGCTAAAAGAAGAACATTAAAAAAGAATATCAACTATATCTGTAGTGAACTGTTTGCGGAATGTGTAGCGTTGACGCATTACAAAGTAGATATAAAACAAGAAGATGTGGACAACGTAATGACCCGCATATTGCTGATGCATGATGAATTTGTCAGCAGGATCAGTCATACGGAACCGGGAAACGTAAAAGGATTCTACAAGAAGCTGCGCATGGATTTCAATGCACAGGTCAGCGACATTGTCAGCACTATCAGCCAGCTTTGCTAAATGAGCCGACGTTTTTGCAGTTTCCTCCTGTTCAGGCTGATGGGATGGAAAGTCGACGTGACGGTTCCCATGGGTGATAAATATATCATTGCGTTGGCACCTCATACAAGTAATTTCGATTTTTTGTTGGGAGTGCTTTATAGTCGTGCGATGAATTTTCGTTGTGACTTCCTGATGAAAAGCGAATGGTTTTTCTGGCCTTTGGGAATCTTAATGCGATGGTTGGGAGGAATTCCAGTGTACCGGAGTAAGAAGATGAGTATGACGGACCAGTTGGCACAAGTGGCTCGGGAACGGAATATATTTCACCTTTGCATCACTCCGGAAGGCACTCGTTCACGTACGGAAGAATGGAAAAAAGGGTTTTATTATATCGCCTTGAAGGCCGGGCTGCCTATTTTATTGTATGGAATTGATTATCCGACCAAAACCATACGTTGCACGCAAGTAGTCGTCCCCAACGGAAATATAGATGAACAAATGAACGACATTAAAGCATACTTTAAAGATTTCACAGGGCGGCATCCTGAAAAGTTCGCAACCGGATTAAAATAATGATAAGTATGAAGAAAAGACTTATGGTCCTGGCGGGAGCATTCTTGCTGGGACTTTCCGTATATTCACAGAGTGGAGAGAAAGTAGTAAAATCCAGATTAGGGGATTATTTCTCTGACTATCAAACATCTTATACTACGGCTACCGACCGCTGTAAGATAGAAAGGGTTAAAGTGGATGCTTCTGCGCGGACGGCAGAGATTTATCTGAATGAACTCTTTGCCGGACAGTCTTTTAGCAGGGATAAGGTCAAAGGTATCTATCGCGACGTAAAACGTTTGCTTCCTGCGCCATACAATGCTTATACTATTATTATATATGGTAACGGAATCCCCATAGAGAATCTTGTTACGGATATGAGCGGAGCTTCATCGGAAGTTCAAAAGAAATGGGGGCAGGCTTTGTATCGCGGAGCACCGTGGGTGGAACGGACGCAACGCCCCTATCCTATCACGAAAGGTATGCAACAACGCCATTTGTCTGTTTGGGCCAGTCATGGACGTTATTACAAGAACGACCAAAAAGAGTGGACATGGCAACGACCGTATTTGTATTGCACGACAGAAGATTTGTTCACTCAAACGATAGTCATCCCCTACTTAATTCCCATGTTGGAAAACGCCGGGGCGTACGTCTTTACACCCCGTGAAAGGGATTGGCAGCCCCACGAAGTAATAGTGGACAATGACACCCGGGATTCGGGCGGAACATATTCAGAACATGAAAACAAATATGCTTGGGAAAACGGTGGTGTAGGATTTGCGCAACTCAAACGAACTTACCTTGACGGCGAGAACCCTTTTACGGACGGGACGGTGCGCAGTATCCATACGGTCACCCGAAAAAGCCAGGCTTCCGAAATACGTTGGACACCTGACGTACCTGAATCCGGACGTTATGCCGTATATGTTTCATACGCGACTTTACCTACGAGTGTTTCCGATGCCCATTATGTAGTTCGTCACCAAGGTGTGTCTACGACCTTCAAAGTCAACCAGCAAATGGGAGGAAGGACTTGGGTTTATCTCGGAACGTTTGATTTTGACAAAGACCAGCCCCGTTCCAACTATGTCAGTTTAAGCAATCTGAGCAACTATCGCGGAACGGTGACAGCAGATGCCGTACGTTTCGGAGGCGGAATGGGAAACATTGCCCGTGGAGATTCTTTGCAGGAAGTCGTAAGCGGTTTCCCGAGGTACTTGGAAGGTGCCCGCTACAATGCGCAATGGAGCGGTATGCCTTATTCCGTATACAGCGGTAAAAACGGGACAAACGATTATAGCGACGACATCAATGTCCGTTCATATATGACAAACTATCTGGCCGGAGGTTCTTCTTATTTTCCGGCCGACAGCGGATTGCACGTACCGATTGAAATGGCCATCGCGCTTCATAGCGATGCCGGTATAGCACCCGACAGTACTTTTGTCGGTACATTAGGCATTTATACCACGGATTTTAATGAAGGGACGTTTGCGACCGGAATGTCGCGATTGGCATCACGTGAGCTATGCGATGTGGTCATGACGCAAGTGGACGAGGATTTGAACCGACTTTACGGACAATGGAAAAGACGCCAAATGTTCGACCGGAATTATAGTGAAACGCGCGAGCCCCAAGTTCCGGCCATGATATTGGAAATGTTGTCCCACCAGAATTTCCGGGATATGGTCTTGGGACACGACCCTGCATTCAAATTCAATTTGGCACGGGCCATATATAAAGGAGTTCTGAAATATACATCCTATCAACATGAGGCGGATTATGTCGTACAGACTCTTCCCGTCACTTGTTTCCAAACTCGTTTGAACCCGGATGAAAAAGAAATAACATTAACCTGGACACCCGAGCAAGATACGTTGGAACCTTCTGCCACTCCCAAAGGCTATGTCGTGTACACCAAGCAGGGAGAGAACGGTTACGACAGTGGTATATTTGTACATGAGCCTCGGTTCTCGTTCCGTGCGGAGGAGAATGTGATTTACTCGTTCAAAGTGACAGCCGTGAACGACGGTGGAGAGAGTTTTCCTTCGGAGGAACTGTCGGCCATGATAGCCAAGAATGCCTTTGCCAAGGTCCTGATTATCGACGGCTTTCAGAGAGTGGCCGGACCACAGGTTATTCTGACGGATTCGACCCGGGGATTCGACCTGTCAGCGGATCCCGGTGTTTTTTATATGCGTTCTCCCGGATTCTGCGGTCGACAAATCGTGTTCAACACAGAACTGAACCCCAAGAGTGCGTGGGGTTTCAGCGGGAATGAACTTGAAGGCAAGATGATAGCGGGAAATACATTCGACCATAGCCGCATGCATGGTGAAGCCATAGCCACTGCTGGCGGATATTCGTTTGCATCCGTTTCCCGTGCGGCGGTAGAGGCGCAGTCTGTGGACTTAAACGAATACAACATCGTGGATCTGATTTTGGGATTGCAAAAAAATGACGGATACAGTACCCGACCGTATCCGTCATTGACACCTGCTTTATGTAGTGCGTTACAAGAATTTACCCGTATGCGCGGCAGCCTGTTGGTGAGCGGTGCCTATGTAGCCCGGGATCAGAAGCAAAAGGAAAATGCAGACTTCCTGCGCAATACGCTGAAAGTAGACGCATACGCTCCAGTCACCCTGGATGCCTATTCTCAAGCCACGGGAATGAATACCACCCTTCATTTGTACACGGAACTCAATCCCCAACACTATGCCGTTACGCATGCAGATTGCCTCATTCCTCTTCCTGAAGCGTTTTCCACCTTATTATATACACCTACCAATTATTCGGCAGCCGTGGCTTATCAAGGGGAAGACTACCGTGCGATTACGTTGGGATTCCCTTTCGAGTGTATCAAATATGCTGCCGACAGGGATAAGGTCATGGGTGCGTTCCTGAGTTTCCTGTTGTCAAGGTAAGATAGACTTCTGCTACTTGTGTGGCAATCCGGTTCCAATCGTATTTCGACATGCCGTAGTCTGTATGTTTTAAAGGCAAAGCAGCTATCTTGTCCAGTTTTTGTGCCAATGCCTCTATGTCTCCTACCGGAAAATAGCAATCCTTGTCCAAACCTACTTCAAGGTTTGCAGGGATGTCGCTGACTACAACCTCTACGCCATAACTCATAGCTTCAAGCAAGGCTATCGGAAGCCCCTCGTGACTTGACGGCAAACAGTAGCAGCGGCAGTGGGTCAACAGGGAATGGAGTTTACGTCCTTTGACAAAACCGGTCAACACTACCCCATTTGCTTTGGCCGCTTCTTTCAACGACCGGGAATAGTCGTCTTCAAAATCCGTATCGCCGGCAAGGACCAATTTGATTCCCCCGGTGTTTTTCATCCGGGCAAATGCTTGCACAAGATGATGCAAGTTCTTTTCGGGGACGAAGCGACACATACCCAAAATGTATTTTCCTTTCTCGATACCCAGTTCCTCAAAATATTCAGGAAAATCGCACACTTCCGGTCGCGACACTCCATTATATATAAGGTGTACACGGTTTGTACGCCCGTACTTTCGACTTATCAGATTGCGAATCACATCGGATATGACGATGACATCGTCTGCAAACATGCAGCCCATGCGTTCACCGAGTTTCAGCATCGTTTTGGCGGCAAGCCCCCACTTGTCGCGGTCGTAATCCGGCCCATGATGTGTAAATACCACTTTCATCCCCAACATTTTGGCATGCGGTACGAGCAAGGCAGGACCGATGGCGTGGATATGCAAAATGTCCGCCCCCGACCTCCGGGCTTCGTTAATGGCACGGAAAGTATGGATGATGGCCTCAAACGATTTTTTCTTGGGAGAAGGAAGCGTGACGAGCCGAACACCCTTCCACTCCTTCAGGCCATCCTCCACATAATTGGAGCGTCGCACCACTGTCACGTCCCATCCTCGTTCCGCCAAGCGCGGGAACAATTCCTCACAATGCGTCTCCACCCCACCCATGACACCGGGTATGCCGCGGGTACCGGTTACCACTATTTTCTTCATTTTATCATCCGCATTGAAAATAATTCATTACTTTTACACTCAAATACCACAACTTCGAGAACTCATGAGAGCATTTGTCACCCGAATCAAAGAAACACTCCAATATGTCGGCATCCTATCGTTGACGTGCCTTTCTGCCCTTTGGCTTTGGCTGACAGGGCAAAGGAAAAAATAAAAGAACCTGATGGCCGGACAATGAAAACTTATATCTCAAACCATGGCATCAGTGACTTAATAGTTTAATAAGTAAGGTTCTTGAGGTTAAATAATTACTTTAAAAACTGCTTGTAAAAGGCCATCAGTTCCAAGTAATAGTTTTCAGGATTAAGGTATTTGTTTGCAAAAACTAGTGTTCCCCAACTTAAAGCCTCATATTTTTCTACAGGCAAAGAGTCTACTTTAATTATTTTTTCTTTTAAGTCATTGATATTTGCACTTTCAAACTGATAACCATTTTCATCTTCAATAATGATTTCCGGTATACCACCAATCCTAGCACCCAAAACGGGGGTACCGACAGAATAAGCCTCTATAATCGTCATAGGATTGTTCTCATACCATTCAGAAGGGACAATAACAAAATATGCACCACTTACCAAACTCGTCAACTCTTCGCCTTGTTTATATCCTAAAAACTCAACATTTTGCATGTTGCTTTTACAGACAAAATCTTTCAATTCATTTTCTTTTGGCCCTTTGCCAACCACTTTCAATTTACAATTGGGTAGCATTTTGAATGCTTCTAATAATGTGTTTATGCCTTTTTCGTATGACAAACGTCCAAAGTATAGGTAATATTTGTCTTCTTGGAGTATTTTGGGGCAACTTGCAATTGATTCTGAGAAATTGTACAATATAATACTCGGTTTTGCCTTAATCAAAGGCATATGTTTTTCTTGTATGCCTTTTGCAAAGTTGCTTACATAAATAAAACCATCAATATATTTCAAAGGATTAAAGAAAGTATTGCGAAAATATTGCTCTCCAGCCATGACAATACTCATCAGCTTACTATTCTTACAACATGTATGTGTAACACATCTATAGAAGAATTTGCCACGGCAAGCTTCACATATCCGTCCATTACCATCCCTGAAAGTATATGCAGGACAAACAATACGATAATCATGTACCGTGAAAAGTATTGGAATTTTGTATTTGCGTAAAACAGGAAATATGGATGGAGTTATTTGCCCCCATAACAAGTGGATATGGGCGATATCAGGTTTTTCTCCAATTATTAGTTGTTCTATTTTGTTTGCAGCCTCAAAATGGTAGAAATAGTTTATTATATTTTTTACCGTTCGTAAAGGTCCGCTGCGTGTTTCTTTTGATTTTGGGAAATACTTCTCAAATGGTGAGGGGCTATTTTGTTTCCACTTTAATGTGAAATAAACAACTTCATTCCCATGCTCTTCCAACATTTTTCCAGTATTGAAACATACACTTTCTGCACCACCTTTGTTGAAGTTGTAGACATCAATAAGAAGAATTTTCATAAATATGTAGTATGTCTTTTAATATCTTTATGGATTTTAACCGTTCTTCTGCCAATATGGCATTCACTTTATTGTAATCAATTCTCTTTTTAATAATATCAAAATCGTTGTAATTCGAAACAATTCTATTTTCAAGTCCAGTCAATCTCAGTATGCTTAAATTACGACTACCAGTATTGTTATTTGGCAATATTTCAAAGAACTGTTTGTTGAATATCAAAGCGAATGCTGTTCCATGAAAAGAATCTGTGATGAAATATGAGCAATGTTTAATATATGAAAGAAACTCGCCAAGCTCCGGTAGCCATACGAGTTTGCCCTCACGTGATATTTGATGTAAATAAGGAGATATGCGTATTAATGGTAAGCCAATGCTTTTGGCAAAATGTTTTGCATAAAGACCCAATTTTCTATCATTGTGGATTTGATAGACCAATACGTACTTTTTCTTAATTTCTTTACCTGTATATTGATTCCATTCATCTAAAGTAAGCATCAACGTGGGATCTAATACCTGTCCTGTACAATCCGTCTCCCAGTCATTCAGCATCTTTACTGCGGAATCCTCACGTACCGTTATGGCATCATACCGTGAGAGCATCTGCTTATAGTTTTCGATGATGGCTGGAGTAAATTCGGTCTTACCGAAACTTGCTGCGTATGCTATTTTGGGTTTATCAACAACAAATGAAAGAAAATAGTTTTCATCGTAATGGCCATTTAGCATCGGTCCCCACACTTGGTCACTTCCAGTTATGAACACGTCCGCATCTAACTTCTGCAAGTCCGAAACGGATGAACACCGATGGGACAGCATCAAATAACGGTGACGCATTTGGTTGAATCGTACTTCTGCGCATTTTTCTTCAGGATAGCGTACGCTCACGTAAAACCACTTTTTCAATAGGTTATTATTCCACGAACGTTTGCTGGCCAATGAAGTAAGCACCGCTTGCAGCCCCCTTTCATCAGGACGCAAGTAGTCGATAATTTGTGCCTGATGCCCCATCCCTTTCAGAATCTTGAGCGTAGCTATTGATTGGAGCAACGAACCGTAGTTCGATGGTGCATGGCGTGTTATAATTTTTAAATCCATCATTTATTCAATCTGTGTTTCTTTTGGGCTATTTGTAGCCGGGCATAAAGAACAGGGGAAAATAATACTGCAACAGCTTCTACCTTCAACCGGAACCTCACTTTCGATAACATGATTGAAGGGGCATTATGGCGTAAATAGCTGATACATTCTTTATATAAGCTTGCATACTCTTTCTTTGTGGATGAATCAACGATTTGACGCAAGCAATAACGGTAGCAATTCCACAAATGCCAACGATAGGCCAGTTGGACGTTAGGATAAGGCATGCTTAAGTTGCGGCCTATGTATGCCATGGTTTCCAATGAGCCGATACCTTGCCGTTCCACGTTGGCCTTTGTCGTGGCGGAATTGGCATTGTTTAATCGATACACATACGCTTTCTTGTTTCCGACGGCAATTTTGTTGGCCTTGGATGCGGCTCTTGTGATAAATTCAAGCCCCTCACCGGTTTTCAGTTCGGGAACAAAGCGGATGCTGTACTTATGCAGAAACTCCATACTGTATATCTTGTTCCATGCTCCAAGCCGTATGTTGGGAAAGAAAAACTCTTCCATAGCTTTTTCCGGCGTGTATGTTTCGGTAATTAACGTTTTCACTTGTTCCATGTCGGAGGTTGTGAAGCAATTCTTCGATATGGCCATATCTGCATTTTGCGTAATAATCAGGCTTAACATATATTCTACAAAATCCGGACATAGATAATCGTCAGCATCCACGAATGTAATATAATCGCCTGTAGCAATGTCTATTGCGGCATTACGCCCTCCCCCTAAGCCCGTGTTATTCTGATGAACGACTTTGATCCTGCTGTCTTTGGAGGCATAAAAGTCAGCTATTTCACCTGATTTGTCTGGCGAACCGTCGTCAACAAGTATAATTTCAAGATTCTTGTATGTTTGTGCAAGCAGCGATTCTATATTTTGTACCACATACTCTTCCACATTGTACATGGAGGTAGCTATTGTTACCAATGGATTATTAAGTGTTTCCATATATTTAATTTTATATGATTTGTCGGCTGTTATTCCCCATCTTTGATTCTCATGTAATATTTTATAAATAGTTCTTTAGGCGACTTTGAAGACAAAAGCCCTGCAATGACGTTCATATATACACAATATTTTATTTTAGCTTTCTCTTTTTTTATGTAGTATATCAGTTGCCAAATTAAAGCGCGTACTAATGAGCGTACGATATAACAGGTCGCTAACACATACTTTTTAAAAACGGATTTTCCCGAATAAAAAGATATGCTTCCTTTCACATGCGCTGGTTCCGTGGCCGTCTGCATCAGTGACAATGAACTTCCTCCTTGGATATGGTATAGCGTGACATCTCCGTTGACAAAACATGTGTATCCTAATTTTATGAGAGTCGTTGAAAGTGCAATGTCTTCTGGGCAGAAGAAATAATATTCATCGAACCAGCCTACAGACTTGAATACATTGGTTCTTATTAAAAAGGCAGCCCCCATGACATTGAATGTCTTGAAAACACCTGCCTTTTCTTTGTACTGCGAATCTTTGTGTCTGATACCGACGGACGATGCGAGGAAAGTCCAAAACGTAGCCTTATTCCGCCCACAATACTGCGGCCTTCCATCAGGATACTTAATGTTCGGACTTACTATGGCAACTCTTCCCGTCAACTTTTCAAATGTCGATACAAGTTCGTCAATAACGGGCATATCCATATAAGTGTCGTCATTCACCACAAAACAATATCTCCCACGAGCCTGCCTTAATGCTAAATTGTTGTTTTCCGAAAAGCCACGGATTTCACGGCTCTCGATAAATGTTACCCATGGGAAATCCTGTTTGACCTTCTCTAAGTTTTCTTTCGAGAACATATAAGCCACAACAAGAG
>OGLI01001827.1_pt1 | contig 12058 bp, 10 predicted proteins | sample 1572661 | NCBI WGS metagenome assembly OGLI01 (sample SAMEA2581901, study PRJEB24529) | metagenome | biome: Human gut stool | place: China | collected 2011 | reverse complement strand
CAAAATCCCATCGGCGAAGCCGATTTGGAATGGATTTTGCATCGTAACTGTGAAGCTGCTGAACAGTTACAATGGAACAAGCAAACCAGGAGGATTATTCATGAGAAAGAAAAACAAGATCTATTCTGTTCTGACACTGCTGCTGACAACAGCGTTGTGTTTTAGTACAACAGCCTGCAGCCAAACCCGGCAGCCCGCTGAGCCCACACCTGCTCAGGAAGAAACAACTGTGCAGGAGCCTTCCGTACCGGAGCCGGAAACTGAAGCAGCAAAAGATACTGTGCCCGAAACCGAAACTGAACCTTCCACTGCCGCACTGTCCGTAAAGGCCCTTCAGCCAAAGCAGGTGGACGAAAACCCATACATGGCAAAAAGTGATGCAAACATCCACCACGACGGCTACAATACCGACTCAACGGATGAAATTCTGCCACTCGGCATTTACCCTGAGATCAATGTCTCTTATGAAACGACGAACCCGAACGCCTCTCCTGCCATTTATTTTGACAGCTACGGCCATGCGGTTGCACCGCTGCTTGGCGGCATCGCCATCCGGGACCTCAACGCCGAGGAGACGAAGACGCTCGGTTATTTCTCTCCCACACAGCATGACGGTGGCGGCTATGTTATCCAGAGCTCCTACACGTTCCTGGATTCAGAAAACCGTATCGTCTGTCCTACAAGCAATAATCACGTGCTGATGCTGCGTACAACAAAGGAGGACGGAAGCATTATTCCTGAATTTGAAAAGGTTCTGGATATTGATATCAAGGCGGCAGCGGAAGCTGTGCTTGGCAAGGAGCTGACTCAGAATCTTCTGTCTGTAGTCTTTGACTACGACGGAAACCTCTGGTTTGCTACCGGCGGCTTCCGTATCTATCCGGAACGCCAGCAGCAGGGCGTCATCGGTTACATTGCCCGTCCTGCCATTGATGCAATCTTAAACGGCGGACAGGAAGACCTTTCAAACGCGGTCTTTGTTCATGAACTGGCACCCGGCGAGGGTGCGGAAAACGGCATTGCCTCCTCCCGTGACGGTGCGGTCATTCTGACAAACCAGAACTGCTATTTGCTGCGTGCCAAAGAGGGCGTCAATGTCGTATGGTGCACACCATATGAAAGCGTTGGTGCAAAAGTCAGCGGCGAAGGCGATAAAACAACCGGCGGCGGTCTTGCCTGGGGCGGTGGCTGCTCTCCTACGCTGACACCGAACCTCGTCCTGTTCACCGACAATCAGGATCCCGTAAACCTGCTTGCGCTCGATATGAAAACCGGCGAAGTTGTAGCAAGCTGCCCGATACTGGATGATCTGCCTGAAGGCTATCAGGTGGCCATTGAGAACTCCGCAATGATCTACGATGACGGTAACGGCACGGTCAGCACTATCGTCTGCAACTGGTTTGGTGCAGGTAATGCAGGACTTTCCGACCCTGACAATGACTCCTCAATCCAGAGCTACTCAAACATTTATGACCAGAACTGGATCATGAAGGGTAATGTCATGATTGCGCCCGGTGTCGAGCGCGTGGATACCGTGAAAACGGCCGACGGCTATGAAATGAAGAGCATCTGGTGCCGAAATGACTTAAGCGACACCTCGATTATGAAGCTTTCCACCGCGACGGGCTATATCTACGGCTATGTACAGGATCTGACCACAGGCATGTGGCAGTATATCATTCTGGACTTTGAAACCGGCAAGACCGTTTTCACAATGGATGTTTCCGATAAATATGGTTACAACAATATGGCCATCGGCATGTATGCCGGCAACAGCGGCAACGCGCTCTACTGCCCGACGGGCTATCTGGAGCTGCTGCGCTTACAGGACCGCTTCGTCTACCTGCCGGAGCTTCCATACCGCAAGGTTGATCTCGATCAGGCGGCAAGAAATGTTCTTTCACAGGATCAGTTCACACAGGACGGCGGCGAAGGTGAAGTGGCAGGCTGGTGCAACAGCGTAAGTGTCCGCAACGTACATCCCAACACCACAGTTGCCTTCCGCATGAATAATCTTTCCGGCAGCGTTTCCGACCTGACACTCTATGCCTATGGCATGGACGGCAGGCTGGCAAAGGTTCCCACAGAGCTGTGGTCGATTACAGACGAGAATGGTGAAGCCGTAACGGAACTGACTGACGGCACACTCTATGAACTGCGTGTAACCGTCGCTGACGGCGGCGATCTCGACCTGAGTGAAACGGAAAAAGAGATCCGTCTCTCCGTTGTACTTGGAAAATAATTCGTAACTATTCAGTACAGGTCGAAGCATTTACTGCTAAGACCGTAAGATAATGATTCAGTAATGCAAAATCCCATCGGCGAAGCCGATTTGGAATGGATTTTGCATCGTAACTGTGAAGGTACTGAACAGTTACAATAATTCATTTCCGGATCCGGCGTTTCAAACGCCGGATTCTTTTTATCTTTATGGAGTATCACAGCGAAAATACCAATATTCTGCAAATATCCATACTATGCTTCCCTCATACCTCGTTCCAGTAGTAATATCCATCTTTATTTTCATTGTAAAATTAAAATCTGTCTTGACTTTTTATCCTTCATATTGTATCATTCAATACAGTTCAAAAAAATACTTTTCAAAAAGAGGTATAAGTAATATGGATCCGTCTACATTTGTGGCTTTTTTCCACGATGCGTTAAATGCCTATAATAAGATGTGCGAACCGATCCTGCAGGAATTTGATATTCCGCAGGTATCCTTTGACATCTTAATGTTTCTGAAAAATAACCCTGATTTATGTACCGCCCAGCAGATCAGTGAATTCCGGAACATTAAAAAGAATCTGGTTTCTGTTCATGTGGATAAGCTGGTAACAGCAGGTTACCTGCAAAGAGGAACGGTTGCCGGGGACAGGCGGAAGATCCTGCTCTCCTGCACCGAAAAAGCGCAGCCGATTCTTAAAGCCGGCCAGGAAATGCAGCAGAATTTCAAACAGGAGCTTACCCTGAATATATCCGGAGAACACATAAGTATTTATAAGGAAATCATCGAAGCTATGGCCGGGAATGTCCGCCGGATGCTGAATGAATAACATGCAAATTCAAAAGGAGATCATCACTATGCAGGATAACAGGAATTTTTTAGGTACGGAGCCCATTGGAAAGCTTCTGCTCAAGCTTTCGATTCCGACCGTAATCGCCCAGCTCATCAACATGCTTTATAATATGGTAGACCGGATTTATATCGGTCACATCCCCGGGGAAGGGAGCCTTGCCCTTACCGGAGTCGGTGTCTGTATGCCAATTATTATGATTGTTTCTGCCTTTGCAGCCCTTGTCAGCTCGGGCGGTGCACCGAGAGCATCCATCTATATGGGCAAACAGGACAATGACTCCGCAGAACAGATCTTAGGAAACTGCTTCTCTCTCCAGATTGTGGTTTCTTTATTTCTGACTGTGATTTTACTGATCTTTGGAAAGGATTTATTACTGGCTTTCGGTGCCAGTGAAAATACCATCGGTTATGCAACCGATTATATGCGGATCTATGCCTTTGGCACCCTGTTTGTCCAGCTGACGCTTGGCATGAACGCCTTTGTAACCGCCCAGGGTTTTACAAAGATTTCCATGTTTTCTGTTCTCATCGGTGCAATCTGTAATATTGTTTTAGATCCTGTATTCATCTTTGGCTTTCATATGGGCGTAAAGGGGGCTGCCCTTGCAACTGTCCTGTCACAGGCCATTTCCACGATCTGGGTAGTCCTTTTCCTCTGCGGCAGGAAAACACAGATCCGTCTCCGGAAAGCCTGTCTGCTTCTCAAAGCGAAGGTGATTGTTCCCTGTGTTATGCTTGGACTTGCCGCCTTCATCATGCAGGCAAGTGAAAGCGTTGTAAGCGTCTGCTTCAATTCCTCCCTGCTTCGATACGGTGGTGATATTGCTGTCGGAGCAATGACCATTTTAACCAGTGTCATGCAGTTTGCCATGCTGCCCCTACAGGGAATCGCCCAGGGAGCCCAGCCTGTTTCCAGTTATAATTACGGAGCCAGAAATGCAGACCGGGTGAAAAAAACCTTCCGTCTGCTTCTGATTACCTATCTGACCTATTCCGTTTTGCTTTGGGCGGCTGTAGAGCTTATTCCAGGTGCATTTGTAAGCATTTTTACTTCCGATGCGGCATTGGTTTCCTTCACGGCTCCCATGCTGAGAGTCTATCTGGGCGGTCTGTTCCTGTTTGGTATCCAGATTGCATGCCAGATGACCTTTACCTCTCTGGGCAAAGCAGTAAACTCTATTGTTGTTGCTGTTGTCCGTAAATTTGTACTGCTGATTCCACTGATCTATATCATGCCTCACCTTGTGTCCAATAAAACCGTAGGTGTCTATATGGCAGAACCCATCGCGGATATTATCGCAGTACTCTTTACATCTGTTTTATTTGCGGTTCAGTTCAAAAAAGCACTTGCAGAGATTCAGAGTTAGCCTGTTTTACAGGCTGGCTATCGCAATTGCATAGATGTATAAAAGTACTGCATGATATCCCAAGGTTGATGTCACAATGGTTACAAATATTACAGCACAGACTGCCAGCACATATTTGACATATACACCATCTAATTTTGCAATATTAACAATGATTGTCGGAACCCACAATAAGATCGATCCCAATATATATGCAATTGCCATTATTTTCATATCTACAACAAAAATCCCCAATACATTTAAAAGAAAAACAATCGAGAAAATCAAGAATGTAATTCTCATGACCTTGGCAACCGATTTATTCGCGTGCTTTTCTTCTTTTCTCTATCTTTTCTCCGGCATAGCTGTGATTATCAGATAGATGCTCCCTAAACCTACTACACTTCCAAGCATAATCAGAAGCATGATTTCAGGCTCTACCGTATGACCTCTGAATACCGGATTACAATCTAAGGAATCCGATATTGCCTTTACTATCTGACTTGGAAAGCCCTGTGCTTCCATTTCTTCAAATGCACCTCGAAGCATATGATTCTTAAGCAAAGCTGTCCCATAAGTTCCCGGCAGATAACTGAGTGCCTTCTGCAAGCCTTCACCAAAGTTTGAAATTGGCATATATGCTCCACACACGAATCCATATCCGGCGCTCACAACGGTTCCAACAGCTGACATCTGTCCTTGTGTTTTCAAAGGATAACAAACAACGCTTGATAAAACAGTACCAAACAATACCAGCAAAATTATATCCACAATCAGAAATGCCACATCCCCTGCGCGAAGAAACCATCCCATCTTCCATACGTATACGAAGCAAGCGGCCAACGCCACCATATTGACCATCAGGGAATTCAATACCGTTGAAAAGAAATATCCAAGATATATCATTGGTTTTCTGACCGGTGATACATCAAAATCTCTGCGAGAACCATAAACCCTGTCCTGTACCATGGTCAGATTCACGCAAAAGGTTACTGTTACACAGCTTACAGCCAGAAGTGCTGCCGCCAACTGCCCGGCAACCGTTCCATTTATGAGTTTATCTGATATTGGCAATGTTTCCGGCATATTGGACAGAAAGGAATCCCTGTAAACCTTAGCCAGAAAAGTCGCATATAAAACAATCAGAATAATCGGCGTTATCATGGCAGAGACTAACATTCCTTTATCTCTGAAAAACAATTTTCGATTTCGATTCACTAATGACATAAGTATTTTCATTGCTGTTCACCTCCTAATGCTTTTCCCGTAACTGCCAGAAATACATCATCCATTGCACCCTTCACAATTTCATAATCACGGAAAACCGATGCATGATTCACAATCAGATCCGTTGCAGCCAACGGATTTCTGATTGCAATCCGGTAGCCATCCCTGATTTTCTCATAGGGCAAATTTAAAGACTCTGCCTCTTCCTTTGTCACTCCATAAAGAGACAAATAATCCTTTACATATTCGTTCTTTAATTCGTATGGTGTTCCCTCTGCTGCAATACATCCATGGTCTATAATTACAACATAGTCGGCCGAAGCAGCTTCCTCCATGTAATGCGTGGTAAGAAGTACCGTCAGCCCTTCTTCCTTGCGAAGAGATTCTATGATGCTCCAGATCATTTTTCTGGTCTGCGGATCCAGACCCGTTGTTGGTTCATCAAGAATTAAAAGCTTCGGTTTATGTAGCAGCGCCCTTGCGATATCAACTCTACGTCTCTGTCCACCGGAAAGCTTTCCTACCGGGCGGTCAATAAATTCCTTCAGGTCAAAAATCTTATTTAATTCATCCAGTCTATGTCCAAAATTCTTACCGGTTATCCCATAAAGTGCAGCTCTGCTCTTCAGATTTTCTCTTGCAGTCAGTGGTTTATCCAGAACACTGTCCTGAAATACAACACCGATATTTTCTTTAATTTCATGTGAATGCTTCCTGACATCCTGACCATTTACATGAATCGTTCCACTATCAGCAGTCAACTGTCCACAGATCATGGAAATGGTCGTACTTTTCCCTGCACCATTTATGCCCAGAAATGCAAACAGTTCTCCATATTTTACCTGAAAACTCAAATCGTTAACTGCCTTTACATTACCAAAACTCTTTCTTAAATGTTCAATTTCTACCATATTCTCATTCATAAGTTCATCCCTCCATAGATGTATCTATAAAACCTGCTAAACATCATTTATTCGTATATAAAAAGACGCAGGTAAAAACATTTCGTTTCTGCTCTGCGTCTTAGCGCCTGGCAATGAATTGATAATCCAATATATGATCCTTCACACCCAATCCCTTTAAATATGTCAAACCGGTATTGTGAAGCATACGATACATATTTTCCTTCGTATCTTTGACAATTCCTGATGCAATAAGAGTTCCTATCCCCTGTGTATACACCATCATTGTCATTGCAAAATCCATTACCTGGTTTAAAGTAATTCCAAGTAGGTCTGCCATTTTCTGATACACATTGTCGGTATCCGGATTATTCGTCTGCAACCGGAAGCCTGTACTTAGAATCTGGCTTCTCTCTCCCGTGTAAAGAAAACGGAACAAATTGGGATTTTCTAGCGCTAAATCAATGGTTCCTCTTCCTCTCTGTTCGAATGCGGCAACTTCGTTTTCATTCCGACTATAATACTTATCCTCTACATACTGCTCCGCAAAAGGAATCAAATCCTCACGCAATCCATCCATTCCACCAAACTGCCATGAAATCGGTGCAGTGGAGCATCCCAGCTCCCTTGCTACAGCTTTTATGTTAAGAGCGGCATATCCATCCCTGGAAACAAGCTCCAATGCAGCCTGCAGCATATCTTCTTTTTTTATTCTTGGACTACTTGGCATATATAATCTCCATTTTGTAATCAATATGGGTATATTTGTCAATCAATAATTATTCCAAACAAATTAAGGGATACTATTTTTATTTAAGAAAATTATATCCCCTTCCCGCATTTTTAATCTATATTCTTCTGGTACAAATCCAGCACATAGGTTGCCCGAACCACGATTTTATTTCCATGTTTCATAATGGCATCCCGTATTCCTGAAAAGAATGCATCTCTGCTTGAATCTTTTATTGTAATCAGATCCGCATTAGTTTTGATATACTCTATGAAACCTTGTGCAGTATAACTTCTTTCCCCATAAAATTTATATTCTCCCAAATAGGTAAATCCATAGGATTTCCCATTTTTATAGTCAAATTTACAGGTATAAGGAATATCTACTTCATAACAGGTATCGTATACCTTCTGTATATCATCGTATAGATCAGCATTAGCACTCTTGTAATCATCCAGCATCCGAAACATTGCAAGATAGCCTTTATTTTTCAGGATTTCATAACACTTACGATAAGCAAGATCTTCCTTAATCCACTGAATGGTTGCTGCAGAATATACCAGATCAAAATAATCCGGAGCAAACAAATGTGTTTCAAAATCATCATGGACCATTTTAAAATTCTTATAACTCCCATACTTCTTTTGCATTGCTTCAGCAAGATTTTCTCCAAGCTCAATTGCCGTATAATCGCAGCCGGACTGAATCGCAAAATCCGATGCCTGTCCGGTTCCCGGTCCGATCTCCAGACATTTTTTACCTGCCTTTAATTCACAGGTAGTTCGAATATACTCAAATAATTCCTCTGAATACCGCCCTCTCCACTCATCAAACTGCTCTGTAATCATATCAAAAACAAGCCTCTTGTCTTCCGGATATTTATCCCCTAACATTTTCCCCATTACCTCCAATACCATAAATTCGTTTATTGTAAATTCATTTATAGTATAACACATTATACATACATGTCAATTACAAATACATATTTTTCACTTTTTCCTGTTTTTCACCCTTATTTTTCCTCAGTCATTTAGATGTTTCCCCTATATTCCAAAAATCTGTCCTGGTAGCTTCTTTTTCTCCTTATATGGGAACTGCTTATCAAACTCCTCCGCTTCCTGTTCATCAACCAGATAGCCTTCCGGAGTTGCATACTCTCCTGTGATTGTACTCAAAGCATTGACTTTCTAACCTTTTTCCCTTATAAATAAGAATATGACATATTACCCATCATTTGAATAGGTAAATATATTTACCCGATAAGGAGACCATTATGATTAATCAGGAGCGTTTCATCCATCGTTTTAAAGAATTAGTTTCCATTCCCAATTCCTCCAAAGAAGAAGCTGCCATGTGTGACTATCTGAAAAAGGCACTCACGGAACTGTCCATCCCTTTTGAGGAAGATGATACGGCATCCAAAATTAACGGAAACTGTGGTAATCTCTATGCTTATGTTGAAGGAGAAAAGGCGCTCCCCCCGATCCTTTTATCTGCTCATATGGATTCGGTAGAGCCTGCCAAAAAGAAAAGCTGCATCTTTCATCCCGATGGTACGATCACTTCAGATGGAACGACCGTTTTAGGTGCCGATGACCTCGCCGGAATCTGTGCTATTTTAGAAGCCATTACTTCCATAAAAGAAGACGGCATGGCTCACCGTCCCGTAGAAATTGTATTTGATGTTTCCGAAGAAACCTATTGTGAAGGCATCCAGCAGTTTGATTTCTCCAGATTAAAATCAAAGGAAGCCTATGTATTTGATCTGACGGGGCCGATCGGCGGAGCTGCCTGTCAGGCACCTGCGATTCTTTCTTTCGAAGCAGTTTTCCACGGAAGGGCTGCCCATGCTGCCTTTTCTCCTGAAAACGGAATCCACGCCATCAAAGCTGCTGCACATGCCATTGATACGATCTCCTGTGGCCGGATCGGAGACACGACCGTGAATGTCGGCACCATACAGGGAGGCTCTGCGACCAACGTTGTTCCGGAAACCTGCATCGTAACCGGAGAGGTTCGCAGCTTCCATAACGAAAGTGCACTGCGAAAACTCGATGAAATCAAAGAAACCTGCAAAGAAGCCGCGCTCCTTGCAGGTGCCTCTGTTGATTTTAAGACAGAAACCCTTTGTCTGGCTTACCGGGTAGAGCCTTCCTCCAGGGTGGTCAGCCGGTTTACTAAAGCCTGCGATTCCCTTCACCTTGAAACGAATCTGATCAGTACTTACGGTGGCAGTGACAACAATCACTTCTTCCATCATGGTATCACAGGCCTTGTGGTTGCCTGTGGAATGAACGACTGCCATTCCTGCAAGGAATATACCAGTGTTCCGGATCTGATGAAAGCCGCCAGACTGGCTGAAGCACTCATTCTGGCTGAATAGTTACTATAATTTTATAACTTTTCTAAAACTCTATACACCTCATGCAGGTCGGTAATCACCTCATCCACCTGCACTCCGGCTTCCTGTATCATGGTATCATCCCGTCCTTCCGGATGATACCAGCAGGTACGGATTCCGGCATGGTTTCCTCCCCGGATATCACTGGTAAGGGAATCTCCCACAATCAGCACTTCCTCTTTTCTTACCGGATCGATGGCATGAAATACCTGGGTAAAGAATTCCTGACCTGGCTTCTCTGCCTTTAAATCCTCCGACAGAAAAACACCATCCATGAATTCTCCAATCCCGGAAAGGCGAAGCTTCTTCGTCTGCGCCACAACCGTTCCATTCGACACCACATATTGTTTCACTCTGCCCTGCAGGGATTTCACAATATTGAGGCTGTCATCGCAATACACAATCGTATCTCCCAGGCGCACCTGATATTTCTCATTGAATTCTTCTGCAAGACCCGGATCAATTCCTTCACTTGCGAAGAAATCCCGGAATCTGCGAACCAGAATCTCCGGTTTCGTAAGCTCTCCACGCTCTAACCTCTCCCAGTAAGTCCGGTTGATCTTCGAATACCGTGCGATCTTCTCATCCGTGCATTCCCCCAGATGATATTCCTCAAATAAGCTTTGGATAGCTGCCTTTTCTGCTGCCAGGAAATCCAGTAAGGTTCCATCCACATCCCATAAAATTGTTGTAATCATTCGTCCTCTCTCTCGCCTACTTTTCAAACCGGAAATAAGCAAAGTCAAAATTACTTCCGGGCAGGAATGCAAAGGATACCTTCTGTTTACCGGTAACATCCTGCAATGCAAACGTTCTTTCTTCATAAGAATCCGCGTTTTCTGTCCGGAATTCACATAGGATTCTCTTCTCTCCATCCGCACCTGTCAGAATCAGGTGAATACTGTTAAGCGCTAGCGGAGATTTCCCACTGATCCGGATCTGTTTCGGCATTTCCGTGGCAAAGTCAAACGTACCAAAGTCCAGCATCACATTATTTCCGATTCCGGTTACGCATCTTCCCTCCACGGTGAATTTATCTCCATAAATATTCTCTGCATCAGCAGCATCATTTTGTTCAAATTCCCGCTCCTGCTTTTCAAAGGAAAATCCGCTCACCTGGAAACCATCTGTCGTTTCGATGCAAAAGCTTCCGATTCTCTTAAGCTTCCTTGACAGCTTGAAGGTGTTCGGCTTAAAGGTCATCCATTCCGGCGGCTCATGGTAAGAGAATTCACCTAAGAGTTCTCCGTCTTCTCCCGGCACGCCATCATAGAACCGGATCTGCACCGGATCAAGGGTATTGGCCCAGATCGGAACCGTAACGGTGTCAGACCCTGCTGCCCCAAAATCAATATGGTCGTATATCGCATAGGAAGAAGCTCCGCCTGCTGCAAATCCGACTCCCTTATTAATACCGCTGCTGATATTCTCGCTGCCTCTAGTATAAAGTCCTCCGGTTACGAAATTATACGGATCGGTTACGGCAACGCCCAGTCCCTGTGCCGTGAATTTTAATACCGAAAGGATATGATAACGCTCCGTTCCATTTTTGCACATCGCGCGGAGCCAGAAGCTTCCATCTCCGTTAGTCTTTACAGTAACTGTATGATCCGGATTCACCGTACATTCTGCAAGATTGGTTACAATTCCTTTCTCATTCGTCACACGGAACTCAATGTCATCCGCATAGTCCGCATTTTCCGGATAAACGATGTAAGTCACCCTTCTTTCACTGGCTTCCTTTGTAAAGGTAAGGCTCTCTGCCTGCAATTCGATCTTACGAACCGGAACCTCATCTGCTCTTCCACATTCGGTCGAAGCAAAGGTAACCTGCTGTTCCCTTACTTTATTCTTCCCATCCGGTGCATTTACCGACAACAGACTGATACTACAATCCGGTATTCCCGGGGAGGTCAGAGTCACTTTGATTTCACCCGGCTTTCCGCTCGAAGCAAGTACTACCAGCATTTTACCGGAAAACAGTCTCCGGGAGGTTCCCTTATACGGATCGAAGTCCGTGCTGTCTCCATTATCAAGCCCTAACAGCCTTCCCTCGCCCTCCACACAGACATTGACACGGTTGTTGGCATTCGCGCAGAAAATGCCCTTTTCATCTACGGCAGAGATTTCAAGGTAAATCAGATCTTCCCCGTCCGCATACACTTCCGTCTTATCGGGATCCATCCGGAAACCTGCTGCATCCCCGAAGGAACACTGTACATCCTCTGCAATCACCCTTCCGTTTTCATCATAAGCCAGTGCCTTTAATTCGCCTTTTTGATAAGGAATCTGGAAGTTTCCGGTAAGCTGCTTTCCATGCTCATGGTCGATATCATAGGTTCCTACGGAATCTCCATTATAAAACAGCTCGAT
>OGLI01001818.1_pt1 | contig 12114 bp, 9 predicted proteins | sample 1572661 | NCBI WGS metagenome assembly OGLI01 (sample SAMEA2581901, study PRJEB24529) | metagenome | biome: Human gut stool | place: China | collected 2011 | reverse complement strand
TAGTTTGATACGCAGGTTAATGCTGTTTGCATAGATACAAGAAAAATTACAAAAGGTTGCCTTTTTATTTGCATTAAAGGTGAACGATTTGATGCCCACCAATTTGCAAATGAAGCCTTAAATTTGGGCGCGGCGGCTGTTATGATTAGTGAAGATATTGAAGTGGCAGGGCCTTATGTAAAGGTTGATGATACTGCAAAAGCACTTCTGTCACTTTCTGGATATTATCGTTCAAAATTTGATATTCCCGTTGTGGCACTTACCGGCTCGGTAGGCAAAACTACTACCAAGGAATTTACTCACCTTGTAGTTAATTCGCAGTTTAATGCCATTAAAACACAGGGCAATTTGAATAATGAAATAGGACTTCCGCAAATGCTGTTTCAAATTGACAGCAGTACCGAAGCGGCGGTAATTGAAATGGGTATGAACCATTTTGGCGAAATTCATCGCCTTGTTACAGCAACAAAGCCAACAATTGCGATGATAACAAATATCGGTGTATCGCATATTGAAAATCTCGGTTCAAGGCATGGCATACTCAAATCAAAGCTTGAAATTCTAGACGGACTTAAAGCAGGTTCACCTTTTATTATAAATTGTGATAACGATATGCTTAAAACGATACTTGATAACGATGAAATTATGCAAAAGTATAATGTAATCACATTCGGTATTGAAAGCGACGCTCAATTTAAGGCGGTTGATATTAAGGAAGAAAACGGTTCAACTTCTTTTGATGTTAAATACTCAACTTCGAAAATCATTGATGAAACCGATGGGCCGACAGTTCAGTTTTCTTTGTGGTCACAGCATATATCAATTCCTACAATAGGTATTCATAATGTTTATAATGCACTTGCGGCTTTCACAGTCGGCATAACTCTCGGTATTGATTCCGAAAAGGCGGCCGGAGCTCTTGCAAACTATGTTCCTGCAGGAATGAGGCAGAAAAGCGTAAATGTCGGCGGTATAATTTCTATTGAAGATTGCTATAACGCAAGCCCCGATTCAATGAACGCGGCAATTAAAACACTTGCTAATGTAAATGCAAATAAAAGAATTGCTGTTTTGGGTGATATGCTTGAACTCGGTGATTTTTCAAAAAAAGCACACTCAGATGTCGGCAAAATGGTTGCCGATAATAATATAGATTACCTTTTGGCTTACGGTAATGACGCAAAGTACATCGTTGACGGTGCTAAGCAAAACGGTATGAAAAATGCCTTTTATTTTGATAATAAAGATGAACTTTCAAACAAACTTTTTGAGCTTGCACACAAGGGTGACGCAGTTATATTTAAAGCGTCAAGAGGTATGAAGCTTGAGGATGTAATAAATAATGTGTACAACAGGTGGGAAAAATAAATGAACAGTACAATTGCTTTAATAATCAGTGTAATAATAGCTTTCGGTGTAACCGCAGGCCTTGGATTTGTAATAATTCCGTGGCTTCGCAAATTAAAATTTGGGCAAACAATTCTTGATATAGGCCCAAGCTGGCATAAATCAAAGCAGGGTACACCTAATATGGGCGGAATTATGTTTATTATCGGCATAGTTCTTTCATTTGGAATTACTGCTTTAATCTATTATCTTTCAGGCGGAGAACTTGAAAGCGACTATTCTTCAATTATGAATGGTCGTGAATTGGTTCTTCTTTTCGGCGGACTTCTCTTAGCTCTCGGCTGCGGCCTTGTAGGCTTTATTGATGATTTCACTAAAATTAAGCTTAAAAGAAATGAGGGCCTTTCACCAAAGCAAAAAACACTCGGTCAACTTATCGTTACTTTAGGATATATCACTACTCTTTGGGTATCACATAATACAAGCTGGTATATTCCTTTTATCGGTACAGTAAATTTTGAAAAAAATATATTTACGGCAATTGTATTTTGGATTTTATCTCTGTTTATTATATATGGCTGTGTCAATTCGGTTAATCTTACAGACGGTATTGACGGACTTTGCTCAAGTGTAACAACTACCGTTGCAATTGCGTTTATTGTTATAAGCTATATTCAAGGTTTTGCAGGCCTTAATATTTTTGCAGGTGCACTTTTGGGCGGAGTTCTCGGTTTTCTTTGCTGGAATTGGAATCCTGCTAAAACCTTTATGGGTGACACAGGTTCGCTGTTCCTCGGCGGAATGGTTGTAGCTCTCGGTTATCTTTGCAAATGTCCGATTATTCTTCTTCCAATCGGTATTGTTTATGTTTGTGAAACTATGAGTGATATTATCCAAATAGGATATTTTAAAATCACACACGGTAAGCGCATATTCAAAATGGCACCTATTCATCACCATTTTGAAATGTGCGGTTGGAAAGAAAAGAAAATCTGCGTTGTATTCTCAACAGTAAATGCAATCGGCTGTGCAATCGGCGTGCTTCTTCTTTACTTCGGCAATTTTGCAAAATGATTTAATTTTAAATTTTAATTGAAAGGAGTGTTCTTGTGCCAAAAAATGATAACGAGCAATTAGTTGTTAAGCCAAGCAAATGGAAAAATTTTAAAGACACCTATTTTCTTGTCGGCAGTATTGATATTCCGTTTTTGGGGTTAACAATAGCACTTTTAACAATCGGTTTAATAATGCTCTTTTCAGCGTCATATCCGTATGCGTATTATTATAAGGACAGTTCATATTACTATTTTATTCGCCAGCTTATTTTTGCAGTTGGTGGCCTTGTGGGAATGTTTTTCTTTTCAAAACTTAACTATAAGGTACTTAAAGCTTTATATAAAGTCATATTTTTTGTAACAATAGGTTTTTTGGTAGTTGTATTATTCTATCATACTGATTTTGGTGATTTTAAACGCTGGATACCAATCGGACCGTTTACTTTTCAACCGTCTGACCTTGCTAAATTCACTATTATATTAAGTCTTTCGGTTTATATAAATGACCATTACAGAAAAATGAATTCGCTTAAATACGGTATTGCAATTCCGGTTGGAATTATATTGATTTTCTGCGGCCTTATTTATCTTGAACATCATTTGTCTTGTACAATTCTTATGTTTTTAATCGGTGCTACTTTAATGTTTGCCGGTGGCACAAATTGGAAATTATTTGCATTTGGACTTGCAATAATCGCACTTGTCGGCTTTCTTGTTGTAAGCTTTCCTAATCTTATTGAAAACTATGCAGGCGCGCGTATTGAAGCTTGGCTTGATAAGGATTTTGATCCTACGGGTGCAAGGTGGCAAACAAATAATTCGCTTTACGCAATCGGCTCAGGCGGATTTTTCGGAACAGGCTTGGGCAATTCAAAGCAAAAATATCTTTATGTTTCAGAACCGCAAAATGACTTCATTTTTTCAATTGTGTGTGAAGAACTCGGATTTTTCGGAGCAGCTGTAATAATACTTCTTTTCGCGGCACTCGTAGTCAGAGGTTTGATAATTGCGTCAAGGTGTAAGGATAAGTTCGGCTCACTTCTTGTAATCGGTGTTGTAGCACAAATCGGTTTGCAGGTTGTGTTTAATATACTTGTAATTACAGACACACTTCCAAACACAGGTATTGCACTTCCGTTTTTCTCATACGGCGGTACAGCTATATTTATGCTGCTGCTTGAAATCGGAGTTGTGCTGTCGGTATCGCGAAAAACAAATCAACAAAAGGTATAGGTAAATCAAATGAAAATATTATTTGCAACAGGCGGCACAGCCGGCCATATCAACCCGGCACTTGCTGTTGCCTCATATATCAGAGAAAAATATCCTGAAAGTGAAATTATGTTTGTCGGCACGGCAGACCATATGGAATCACGCCTTGTGCCAAACGCAGGTTTCGATTTTAAAACTATTAAAATTTCAGGTTTTCGCCGTTCATTTGCACCAAAGGCAATTTTGCATAATATTAAAACTGTTTGCCAGCTTATAACATCAAACGGCGAAAGCAAAAGAATTATCAAGCAGTTTAAGCCTGATGTCGTTGTAGGATTTGGCGGATATGTTTCAGGACCGGTGCTTCAAACAGCGGTTGATATGCACATTCCTACTTGTATTCACGAGCAAAATGCTTATCCCGGTATTACAAATAAAACTCTTGCCAAAGAGGTTGATAAAGTAATGCTTACGGTTGAAGATGCAAAAAAGCATCTTGAAGCAAAAAACGAAGTAATCGTAACAGGTCTTCCTGTTCGTGGCGAACTTCTTAATGCACGAAAAGATTTATCACGAAAAAAGCTCGGTATTCCTAATAATAAATATCTTGTTCTTTCATTCGGCGGTTCACTCGGCGCAAAGCCTCTCAATGACGCCATGTATGATATTCTTCTTGAAAGTGCCGAAAATGATACTTATTATCATATTCATTCAGTCGGTACTAATGGCAGTGAATTTCTTGATAAATTTAAAGAACAGGGTTTTACCGAGGGTGAAAAAGGTTTAATTAAAGGCAATGTTGAAGTTAGGCAGTATATTGATGATATGGATACATGTATGTCTGCCTGTGACCTTGTAATCGGCAGAGCAGGCGCATCAAGCCTTTCTGAAATCGAGGCTATGGGTAAGGCTTCAATCCTAATTCCGTCACCGTATGTGGCAGAAAATCATCAATTTCATAACGCTATGGCACTTGTTAACAGAGGAGCCGGCTCGATTATTGAAGAAAAAGATTTAACTTCGCAGTCACTTAAAGAAGCAATTGATTCAATGCTTTCAAACCCTGCCAAGCTTATTCAAATTGAAGAAAATGCCAAAAATATGGCTATTACCGATGCAAGAGAAAGAATTGCAGATATTATTATTTCACTTGCCAAATAGGTAAATAACAAAATAATCACTTTTGCATAGTATAGCGTGCAGAGGTGATTAAATGGAATATTTTAAAATTAACGGCGGCAAAAAGTTATTTGGAGAAATATCGGTTCACGGAGCTAAAAATTCTGCTTTACCAATTCTTGCATCAACACTTCTAATTAAAGGTGAGAGTGTTATACATAATTGCCCCGATTTAAGCGATGTAAAAGTTACACTTGATATTCTTGCATCCATTGGTTGTAAAGTTAATAAAGAAAATGATACTGTAATAATTGATGCAACAAATGTTACAGGCAGCGAAATCAGTGAAAATACAATGCGTACAATGCGTTCATCTATAATATTTTTGAGTGCATTATTATCGAGGCAAAAATGCGCTTCGATTTATTATCCCGGTGGTTGCGAAATAGGAACAAGACCTATTGACCTGCATTTAAAAGCACTTAATGATTTAGGAGCGAATGTCAGCGTTAACGGTTCATCCATCAGTGCTTGTGCCGATTTTATAATTGGTACTAAAATTATACTTCCTTTTCCAAGTGTTGGTGCAACAGAAAATATTATTATTGCATCAGCCATATCAAAAGGTAAAACGGTGATAGTCAACCCTGCAAGAGAACCTGAAATAAGCGACCTTGCTGATTTTTTAAATCATTGCGGTGCTAAAATTTACGGTGCAGGAGAATCAACAATAGTTATTGACGGTGTAAGTAAGCTTCATCCTTGTGAACATACAATTATTCCGGATAGAATACTTGCATCAACTTATATGTCACTCGGTGCGGTATGTTCAGATGAATTAACTGTTAAAAATATCAGACAAAGTCATTTATCTCCGATTTTTCCTGTTTTTACAGAAATGGGATGTAAATTATATTTAAGCGATAATTCGCTCACTCTTGCTGCACCTAAAAGGTTAAAACGGGTAAGAAGTATTAAAACAATGCCATATCCCGGATTTCCTACTGATTCGCAATCTCCCATTGCAGTTGCACTTGCACTCGCCAAGGGAACATCTATATTGCAGGAAACCATATTTGAAAATCGGTTCAGATATGTCAGCGAATTAAACAGATTCGGTACAGATATTGAAATTAAAGACAATATTGCTGTTATTAACGGTGTTGATAAACTTCATCCTGCAAATGTTCACGCCACAGATTTGCGTGGCGGCGCGGCGCTTGTGGTAGCGGCGCTTTGTGCAGACGGTGAAAGTAATATATATTGTATAGAACATATTGACAGAGGTTATGAAAATCTTGAAAAAGCACTTTCATCAATAGGTGCGAATATTAAGAGGAGTAAAAATGAAGGAACAACAGAAAAAGAAACAGGCGAAACGAAAAGCATCCAAAAGAAGCAAACCGAATTCTAAAATAGACAGCGAATTTTTAGACCTTGGTATTGAACCACCAAAAATTTATCGTGAGTCACAAAAGCGTATTACGCAGGCGCAGGAAAAGAAATCACGCCAAAGCAGTGATTTATATTCAATGACTCGCTTGGAGCGCAGGCAGAGAGAAAGCAATAAACGAAAAAAGAAAAATAAAGCACGAAAAGTGATGAGCTGGATAGGTGCTGTACTTATAATTATTGCAATAGGCACAGTTTTATGCTTAACGGTATTTTTCCAAATAAATACAATATCCGCTTCGGGTAGCAAAATATATTCATCAGATAAAATATTAAACCCTCTTTTTATTGCAGGAATAACCTCATCAGGTTCCACACTTTTGAATTCAAACACGGTTGAACGGGAAAGAATAGCCGGATAAATATAAAAATACGGATTTTCGGTAGTTGACGCAATAAGCGTTATTTTTCCATTTTCTATATATTCAAGCAGTGATTGCTGCTGCCTTTTATTAAAATACTGAATTTCATCAAGATAAAGCAGTATCCCGTTAGGTGCGGAAAAAGTATCAAGCTCATTAACTATATCTTTAATATCCTGAGTTGACGCAGTAGTACCGTTTAACCGGCGCAAGCTCCTTTTGGTTTTACTCGCAATTATTGACGCAACCGTAGTTTTGCCCACTCCGCTCGGCCCGTAAAATATTAAATTAGGAATATCACCTGCTTCAATAAGGCGCCTTAATGCCTTACCTTCGCCAAGCAAATGTTTTTGACCTACAACATCGTCAAGTTCAGTAGGACGAATACGGTCTGCAAGTGGTTTATTCATACATTCTCCAATAAATCAATTTAATACAGATATTATAAATAATATGTTATTTATTTTCAACACTTTGTGCTTTTGAATATGCACAGCCGCAAAAATTTTGGCGGTAAAGATTATATTCTTTTGAAAGCACTATCGAGCGTTTATATCCCTCTTTTTTCTTAAAATCGGAGGGAAGCCATTTTACATCTAATTCTTTTTCAAGTTCAAATCCGATTTCATTTATCTTTTGTGAATTTTTAAGCGGGCTTATGGAAAGGGTGGTGCAAAAATAATCAAAATTATTTTTCTTTGCAAGCTTGGCTGTTTTTTCAAGCCTTAAGCGGTAACACCTAAAGCAGCGTTCCCCGCCCTCTTTGCAAAGCTCATATCCCCTTGCAATATCCAAAAATTCGTTATAATCATAATCACAATCAAGAAACGATACGGGATATTTTGTTTTCATTTCACCGATAAGGCGCAATTGCTCGCTCTTGCGTTTTTCATACTCCTCTTTAGGTGAAATATTAGGGTTATAATATAGTACGGTTATTTTGAAAAACTGCGATAAATATTCAATAGTATAGCTTGAACATGGAGCGCAGCAACTATGTAGCAAAAGAGAGGGCGATAAGTCCTCTCTCATATTTTGCTCTATCAATTTGTCTAATTCTTTTTGGTAATTTATCTTATTCATCAGCTTAAATAATTTTTCGGGTTTACGCGTGAACCGTTAAGTCTAACTTCAAAATGGCAATGCGGACCTGTTGAATTACCGGTTGAACCGCTTTTCGCAATTGTTTCACCTTTCTTAACGGTATCGCCCGGGGAAACAAGGATTGAAGAATTGTGAGCATAAAGAGTAACTACACTTCTGCCCTGCGAATCAGTACCGTGATAAATCATTATGTAATATCCATAACTGTAATTAAGCCTTTTAACAGTGATAACCACACCCTTTTGTGCCGCCACAACTTTTGAGCCGGTTGCACAAGGGAAATCAATACCGCCGTGATATTTGCCCGAAGAATAATTAGGAAAACCAGCGGAAATAGCATGTTTACCCGGCACAGGATATTTCATATTAAGCACAGCGTCACTCTTTGAATAAACATCGCTTTTGCTTTGGTCAATTGCTTCCACCTTTTGTGAAGTGTTGCCTGCAACTGCGGTAGTGATTTCATCAGGCGGCTTAACGCCTGAAATAACAGCTTGAATTTCACTTTCGACCTGCTCTATTAGCGCGCTGTCCTCATTTCTAAATTCGGTATATTGCTTATTTTGAGCAGTAAGTTCTGCCAAAAGCCTGTCACTTTCAGCTCTGTCGGTTGCAAGTGAAGCCTTTTTGCTTGCAATTGAATTACTGTTTTGCTCAATAGTTTTTTGCTTTGCGTTAAGTTCCTTTTTTTGCGAATCAAGTTCCGCTTTCTTTTTATCAAATTCAGATTTTTTATCTGCCAAGCCATTCTTTTTAGTTGTAACTTCCTGCATTTTGGAATTTACTTCTTTAAGAAGTCTTGAATCACTTTTTGAAACGGTTTTAATCATTTCATATCTGGTTAAAAAGCTCGAAATATCCTTGCAAGTCAAAAGGGCGGTAAAAACATTGTAGCTTCCGCTCATATACATAGCTTTAAGCCTGAAGCAGTATGCGCTATATACAGCCTGAAATTCGCTGTAAAGTTTATCATACTCTGCCTGCGCTTTATCAACTTCCGCCTGCAATGCATCAACATTTTTTTGATTTGCTTCAATCTTCTTTTCAAGCTTCTTTTTTTCATCTTGAATTTTTTGATTTTTATCTTCAAGAATGGTTAACTGCTCGTTTATGTAGCCGATTTTTTGGTCAAGAGTATCAATATACTCTTCCGTTACTTTTGAGCTTTTTTCCAATTCTTTAAGCTTTTTATCGGCTTTTTTTAAATTTTCTTCAAGTTCCTTTTGCTGCTCTTTAAGCTTTTGCTCCGCTTCCTTTGCGCTCAAAGTGGTGCTTTGCGAATTACTTGCACCTTCTGCCTGCGAAGCGGTGGTGGCAGGAGCATTTTGAGTTTGAGCAGACGTAGTTGTTTCAGCCGCGAAAGCAGTTGTTCCAAAGCAGTTACCAAGCACAAAAGTGCTTGCAAGAACTAATGATAATATTTTTTTATTCACGCTTTACATTCCCTTAAAATAATAAATATATAAAACTATTATATTACCTTTACGGTAAATAATAAGTCGGATTTACACAATTACTGTATTCTGCCGTTGGGGTTCTGACTTCAAAATGGCAATGCGGACCTGTTGAATTACCGGTTGAACCGCTCCAAGCAATTTGCTGCCCTTTGCTGACATACTGCCCCTCGCTCACAAGCCTTGAATTATTGTGAGCATATAAAGTATAAACATAATTGCCGGCTGAATCTGTTTTGTCGTGCATAATAACGATATATCTGCCATAGCTTCTGTAACTTCCGTCAGAATTAGTTAAGTCTTTAGAAATAATAACTATACCTGATTCTGCCGCAACGACAGCGGAACCTGCCGGGCAGGAAAAATCAACACCCGTATGCCCTGCATACCCTGCCGAACCGTATCCGCAAGTTATTTTAGTCTGGCTCGGAACGGGATAAGTCATTTTAAGTTTTGAATTATCCTCAGCTTTAGTGGTTGCTTCGGTAGTGGTTTCCTGCTTTGTTGTTGAATTATTATCCTGTGCCGCCTGAGTAGTTGTGGTGGTCGTAGTGGTAGCAGCTTTCTTTTTCTTTTTTGCTTCAAGCTTCTTTTTGTAAATTTCGGCAGCTTTTGCAATTTCTGCATTCACTGCGTTTAATTCAGCCTGGTCTTGATTTCTGTATTCACTGTATGTCTGCTGTTCATCTTCAAGCTGTTTAAGCAGTTCATCACTTTCAGCCTTTTGGCTTTTATACGCACTTTGCTTTTGCGTGTAATCCTGCTGCTGATTTTCAAGCGTAGAAATTGAAGTGGTAAGGTTTTGCCGAGTTGTTTGAAGCACAACTTGGTCATTTTTAAGAGTTTCCTGCTTTTTTTGCATTTCAAGCTTTGTTTTTGTAAGCTCGTCTGCCTGCGATTTAACCGATTGCAAAAGTTCCTTATCGTTTTTTGAAACGCGCTTAATCATTTCATATCTTGTAAGAAGAGTTGAAAGGTCAGGGCAGGTTAAAAGCATTGCAATTGTGCTTGTTTCGCCGCTCACATAAATAGCACGAATACGCTGATAATAAAGGCTTAAATTTTGGTTAAAGCTTTGCTCAAGCTCCGCATTTTTACTTTCAAGATTTGTTACATCAAGCGAAAGCTGTGCAATTTGCTCTTCATTATTCTTATATTGCTGTTTTAAATCCTCAATCTTTTTCTTGGAGTAATCTATCTTGTTTTCGGAATAATCAAGTTGCTTTTTAAGATATGAAATCTTTTCATCAAGTGCATCTATATATTCTTTTGTTTCCTTTGATTCCTTTCCGAGTGATGAAAGCTTGGAATCAAGTTCTTTTATCTTTTCCCGAATTGCAGCCTGCTTTTCTTCGGCAGTCATTCCTGCATATTCGTCACTTTGCGATGAATCATCGTTTGCATAGCAAATAACATTTGCCGGATAAGCCAACAAAAAGGCAGTAGCCAACAAAACAGCTAAAATTTTAGTTAAAAAACTTTTCTGTTTCATTGGCTACACCCCTTTAAATATTTGTATTTTATAAGTAGTTATTTGGATTAACTCTGCTTCCGTTTACACGAACTTCAAAATGGCAATGCGGACCTGTTGAATTACCGGTTGAACCGCTGTGGGCTATAACCTGCCCTCTTGATACCTTATCGCCAACGCTGACCGAAATGCTTGATTTATGTGCATATAATGTTGACAATCCGTCACCGTGGTCAATAATTATGTATCTGCCGTAACTATAAGTAAGATATTTAACAAGAATAACCGTACCTGATGCGGCTGCATATACATTTGAGCCTGTCCTTACCGGGAAGTCGATACCGCCGTGATAACCGCCGGAAGAATAATTAGGATAACCGGCTGAAATAGAACGCGAATCGGTTGGATAACCAAGCTGGCCGGAGCCGCCGCCTGTTGAACCCGAAATTGAACCGCTGCCCCTTGAAGCTGAGGCAATTGCTGCACGGATTTCACTTTCAACCTGCTCAAGCTGTGCCTGATTTGTTTCAATAAGTTCCATATACTCGCTTGACTGACTTGAAAGTTCCTTCATAATAGAGTTACATTCTGCAACTTCCGAATCAAGCTCACTTTTTGATTTGTTAATTTCATCAATGCTTGATTGAAGCTCTTTCTTGTTAGATTCAAGCTGCTTTTTATCATTTGTTAATTCTGTTCTCTTTTCTTCCAGCTTCTTCTTTTCTTTCTCGATTTCCTCCATTTTCTTCATAAGGTCATCAAGAATTGCGTTATCCTGCTGTGAAACGGATTTAACCATTTGCGCACGGGTAAGCATTGAACTTACATCCTTACAGGTAAGAAGCACTTCAAGGGTAGAAGCCGAACCCGAAATATACATAGCGCGAAGTCTTTGGCAATAAATCTGATATGTTTGGTCAAATTCTGCTTGCTTTTGGTCAATCTTCGCCTGAGCTTCTGCGATATTTTGCTCTGTCTTTGCAATCTTAACACCGATTGCATCAATTTCTGCCTGCAATGCAGATTTATCCTCTTCAAGAGAATCTATCTTGTCCTGCAATAAATTTATTTTTGACCTGAGAGTTTCAAGATATTCCTGATTTTTCTTTTTTTCTGCAGAAAGCTTATTCAGTTTGCTTTGAGCGCTGTCAATCTGCTGTTGAATTTTTTGCTTTTCACTTCTGAGTTGTGATGTTGATTTGGCTTCAGCCGAAATAACACCGCTGAAAGTGCCGACAAAAAATGCAAAGCTTAAAATCAATGACAGTGTTCTTTTCATACTAAATGCCACTTATTTCACTGCCTTCCTTATTCAAATATTTTCTCATAGTGATGAGCGAACCGCCAACACCTGTTAAAACACCGATAGCAATAAATATGCCAAGCATCGGAAGGGCATAATCAGCAAATTTGAGGAAGCTTAATCCGTTGAAGGAATTAAGAAGATCCGAAAATTCTTTAACCGCAAGTTCATAAAGCCCCCAAACAAATCCCAAGCTGATAACACCCGATGTTATGCCCAAGATCATACCCTCTAC
>OGLI01001814.1_pt1 | contig 12135 bp, 7 predicted proteins | sample 1572661 | NCBI WGS metagenome assembly OGLI01 (sample SAMEA2581901, study PRJEB24529) | metagenome | biome: Human gut stool | place: China | collected 2011 | reverse complement strand
CCTACTTTGTCGATGACATGATACCCTGCGTCTACGGCGTGAAAGACGAGCCGCTGAACGGTGAGTTCTGCGTCTTCGACACTGAGACGACGGGCCTCGACCCCGGCGTGGAGTACCTGACAGAGATCGGCGCGGTCATCGTGCGGAACGGGGAGGTGGTGGAAGAATTCGACACCTTCGTAAAACCCGGAAAGCCCATCACCTCCAAGATCACCGAGCTGACCGGCATCACCAACGAGATGGTGGCTGACGCCCCCGGCGAGGCCGAGGCACTGAAAGCCTTCCTCGACTTTGTAGATGGCCGCATCCTCGTGGGCCACAACGCCCACTCCTTCGACATCCGGTTCCTCCGCGCCGCCGCCAAGCGGAGCGGCATCGAGTTTGAGCCGACCTATATCGACACCCTGACCATGGCTCAGGCCATGTACCCCGGCCTCCACAACTACAAGCAGGGGACCATCAACAAGCATCTGGAGCTGCCCGCCTACGAGGCCCATCGCGCCTGCGAGGACTCTGCCGCACTGGGCCGCATCTTCTGCGTCATGCTGAAGGATCTGGAGGAAAAGCAGGTGACTGCCGTCAGCGGCATCAACACCGGCCTCGGCGGGAACCGCGAGGTGCTGAAAAAGAAGTATTATCACCTCATCATCCTCGTGCGCAGCCAGATGGGCCTGAAAAACCTCTATAAAATCGTCAGCGAGGCCCATGTCAACTACTTCTTCAAGAAGCCCCGCGTTCCCCGCAGCCTTCTGAACAAGTACCGGGACGGCCTTATCCTCACTTCTGCCTGTGAAGCAGGAGAACTTTACAGGGCGATCGTGGAGGGCCGCTCCTACGAAGAACTGAAGAAAATTGCATCGTACTACGATGTTTTGGAGGTGCAGCCTCTGGGCAACAACGCCTATATGGTGCGGGATGGAAAGGTGGAGAGCGAAGAGGTCATCAAGGACTTCAACCGCACCGTCATCAAGCTGGGCGAAGACCTGCACAAGCCCGTCATCGCCACCGGCGACGTCCATTTCACCGAGCCGGAGGACGCCATCTACCGCTCTGTCCTGCAGGCGGGCAACGGCTTCAAGGACGCGGACAACCAGCCGCCCCTGTTCTACCGCACCACCGAGGATATGCTGAACCAGTTCAGCTACCTGCCCAGGGAAAAGGCCTACGAGATCGTCGTGACCAACCCCCGCAAGATAGCGGCCAGCATCGACGGCAACGTCCGCGCCATCCCGCGCGGCACCTACCCGCCCAGCATCGAGGGCGCAGAACAGCAGCTCCGGGATGCGACCTGGGAACACGCCAAGCGGGACTATGGCGACCCTCTGCCCGAGATCGTGGAGAAGCGCCTGCAAAAAGAGCTGGACTCCATCTGCGGCCACGGCTACGCCGTCCTGTACGTCATCGCGGTCAAACTGGTGGCCTATTCCAACGCGGGCGGCTATCAGGTGGGCAGCCGTGGTTCGGTCGGCTCGTCGGCTGTGGCCCACTTCTCCGGCATCTCGGAGGTCAACAGTCTGCCGCCCCACTACCGCTGCCCCAAGTGCAGACACAGCGAGTTCATCACCGACGGCAGCGTGGACGACGGCTTCGACCTGCCGGATAAAAACTGCCCCCACTGCGGCACCCGGATGCTCGTGGACGGCCACGACATCCCGTTCGAGACCTTCCTGGGCTTTTACGGCGACAAGGAGCCGGATATCGACCTGAACTTCTCCGGCGAGTACCAGTCCAACGTCCACCGCTACACCGAAGAGCTGTTCGGCAAGGCCAACGTCTTCAAGGCCGGCACCGTGTCCGGCATCCAGGACAAAACGGCGTATGGCTACGTCAAAAAATATCTGGAAGAGCGGGGAAGAACGGTCAACCACGCCGAGGAGAACCGCCTGACGCTGGGCTGCACCGGCGTCAAGCGCACCACCGGCCAGCACCCCGGTGGCATGGTCGTCGTGCCCGACACCTACGAGATCTACGATTTCTGCCCCATCCAGCACCCGGCCGATGACGTGGCGGGCGGCCTGCTGACCACCCACTTCGAGTTCAAATACCTCCACGATACTCTGCTCAAGCTGGACGAACTGGGCCACGATATGCCCACTTTTTACAAGTATTTTGAGGAGTACACCGGCATCCCGATCGACTCCATCCCCATGAACGACCCCAAGGTGTACAGCCTGCTGACCAGCCCGGAAGCGCTGGGCGTGACGCCGGAGCAGATCGACAGCCAGACCGGCACCTTCGGCATCCCGGAAATGGGCACGAACTTTGTGCGCGGAATGCTGGTGGAGGCCCGGCCCAAGAACTTCTCCGAGCTGATCCAGATCTCCGGCCTGTCCCATGGCACGGATGTCTGGACCAACAACGCCGATGAGCTGATCCGCAGCGGCACCTGCACCATCGCCGAGGTCATCGGCTGCCGTGACAGCATCATGCTCTACCTGCTCCGCAAGGGGCTGGAACCGAAGATGGCATTTGATATCATGGAGGCCGTCCGTAAGGGCAAGGTGGCCAAGGGCGGCTTCAAGCCCGGCTGGGAAGAAGCCATGCGGGAGCACGAAGTCCCGGACTGGTACATCGAGTCCTGCCGGAAGATCAAGTATATGTTCCCGAAAGCCCATGCGGTGGCCTATCTGATGTCGGCCATCCGGCTGATGTGGTTCAAGATCTATCGGCCCCAGGCGTTTTATGCGGTCTACTTCACGGTGCGCGGCGACGACATCGACTACGAAGCCGCTGTGGGCGGTGCCGCAGTGGCCCGCGCCCACATGAACGAGGTCAAGCGCCGCCTGAAGGAAGAGAAAAACGCCAAGGACGAAGACGTCCTCGTTTCGCTGCAGCTCGTCAACGAGATGCTGGTGCGCGGCTATGAGTTCCTGCCCATCGAACTGGGCAAGAGCCGCGGTTCCAGCTACATCGTGGAGGACGGCAAAGTCCGTCTGCCGTTTTCGTCGCTGAAGGGTCTGGGCGGTGCCGCCGCCGACGCACTGGAAAAAGCGACCATCCAGGGGCAGGAGTATCTGTCCATCGAGGAATTGCAGCAGGCGTCCGGCGTCAGCAACGCCATTCTGGACCGCCTGCGCCAGGTGGGTGCCCTCGGCGACCTGCCGGAGAGCAGCCAGGTGAGCTTCTTCTGAACTAATAAAAAACATCTGTAGTCTACTTCGTTGAAGAAAAGCACTTGAAGTGCACCACGTCAAGTAGACAGAAAAATATTAAGAGCGACGTCAGTATGCGGTTGACGTCGCTCTTTGTGCGCCTTTCGGCGCGGCTGGTATTGTGGCCCCGATGGGGCCGTTCTGCATACCCCGCGTTTCCACGCGGGGTTATGATTTGTACCGATTATTCCGGCTTGACCTGCAGCTCCTGCTCGCAGTAGATGCAGCGATACTTGCCGTTGGAGCTCAGCTCAAAGATCTGGTCGCACTCTTCCTCAATGGAGGAGATGCAGCGCGGATTTTTGCACCGCACGATGTTGACCAGACGCTTGGGGGGCTGGGGCTTCTCCTTCTTGACCGCCTTGCCATCCTGGATGATGGTCACGCTGATGTTGGGGTCCAGGTAAGCCAGGACGTCCAGGTTCAGCCAGGAAGCATCGCCCTCCACCTTGATGATATCTTTGCGGCCGCATTCGGCCTTGTGGGAGCGGGCGTTCTGGATCAGAGCCACATTGGCGGTGCGGTTGCCCTTGATGCCCAGCAGATCCATCAGGCCCATAGCGGTGCCTGCCTTGATGTGGTCGATCACGATGCCATTCTGGATCTCATCAATGTTCAGCATTTCAATGTTCCTCCTTGGTTTTGGGGTCGGCCAGACCCAGCAGCGTCATGATGAGCGCCATGCGGACGTAGACACCGTTCTGCACCTGCTCAAAGTAAGCGGCGCGGGGGTCGTCGTCCACGTCCAGCGCGATCTCATTCACGCGGGGCAGGGGATGCAGCACGGCCATGTGTTCCTTGGCCAGCGCCATCTTGTCGCTGGTCAGGATGTAGCTGTTCTTCAGGCGGACGTAGTCTTCCTCGTTGAAGAAGCGCTCCTTCTGCACACGGGTCATATAGAGGATGTCAAGCTCCGGCATGGAGTCCTCCAGGCTGCGGGTCTCGCGGTAGGCGATGCCGTTGGCTTCCAGCACATCCTTGATGATATAATCGGGCACACGCAGCTCTTCCGGGCTGATGAGCACGAAGCGGATGTTTTTGCAGCGGGCCATGGTCTTGATGAGGGAGTGGACGGTGCGGCCGAACTTCAGATCGCCGCACAAGCCAATGGTCAGATCATCCAGACGGCCCATCCGGGTGCGGATGGTCATCAGGTCGGTCATGGTCTGGGTGGGGTGCTGGTGGCCGCCGTCGCCCGCGTTGATGACCGGGATGCGGGAGTAGCGGCTGGCGCGCAAGGGCGCACCTTCTTTCGGGTGGCGCATGGCCACGATGTCGGCGTAGCAGGAGACCACGCGGATGGTGTCGGCAACGCTTTCGCCCTTGGAGGCACTGGAAACGTTCTCACTCGGAAAACCCAGCACATGGCCGCCCAGGTTCAGCATGGCCGCCTCAAAGGAGAGGCGGGTGCGGGTGGACGGCTCGTAGAACAGGGTGGCGAGCTTTTTGTGGGCCGCGACGTCCTGGTAAGCAGCCGGGTCGCTGCGGATGCGGTCAGCCAGGTCCAGCAGGGAAGTGATCTCTTCCGGGCTGAGATCCAAGGGGTCGATCAGATGGCGCATGGATTTTTACCTCCGTCAAAGTAATTTTCGCAGAATGGAAAAATCGAAGAAGTTGGTGTAATAACTCAGCGAGCGCATGACCGGATGACACAGCCGGTTGAAACAGATCTCGTCGAGCAGCAGCATGGCCTCGCCCGGTGCCAGCCGCATGGCAGCGCGGATGGACTCATCGCCGCAGCTGGCCTTCAGGTGCGCCACGTTGGACGAGATCTGCTGGCTGCACTCCTGCTCCAGGATATCGAACACCCCGCCGCTCAGGTCGATGCGGGTGTAGTCCCGGTTGCCAAACAGGGCGCGGGGCAGATAATCGATGGAGTAGATGACCGGGGTGGTGTCGGCGAGGATGCGCTTTTTGATGCAGATCACCTCATCCCCCGGTTCAATGGCCAGGTCGCGGGCCAGCTCGGCCCCGGCGCGGATGGGATAGATCTGGATGCCATCGGCGTGGGGGTAGCTGCCAAAGCTGCGGATCAGCGGGTAGTATTCCAGCTTCTGGTCCAACCGGCTGCGCAGGTTGAGCACCGTGCGGTTGACCACGGTGCCGATGCCGCGCACCCGCTCGATGTAACCGGCGCGCTCCATCTCGCTCAGAGCATCGCGGATGACCGTGCGGCTGACGCTGAGCTGTGCAGCCAGATCGACCTCTGCGGGCAGACGGTCTGCGTCGGCGTAGCGCCCGGTGCGCAGTTCCTCCAGCAGGGCCGACACAATGCGGTCGCTGATGACGGCCCCGCCCAGACGGATAGACGAAGAGCTGGAATCTTTCATAGGTTGTATCCTCCGGTTCACGGGCGGGAAGCTCCCGCCTGGACTTTCCGAAAAACTGCCCGGCAACCCAAAAGTTTTACTGGACAAATTTTCTTGTATTCATTATAACATAAGATGAGATGATTTCAAACGGCAATTCTACTGGAATCCGGAAGAAAGTATGATTTTATTTTGGAGGGTCTTGGAAATGGAACTTCTGCTGAGCAAAGTGTGCGGTCAGCCCGCCGCACTTCCCGTTGCGGTGCGCCGGTGCGGCCCGGCGGACGCCGCCGCGTTTTACGCGCTGCAAAATGAGGTGCGGGCCGCCATGCCGCACCCGGAGCAGTTCGTGCCCGACACGCGGGAAAACATCACAGCCTATCTTGCACACGATCTGTGCCTGGGCGTGTTCGATGGAGAGCGGCTGGGGGCCTATTTCATCCTGCGCTACTGCGGGCAGAGCGAACACAACTATGCGGCCTTTCTGGGCATCCCGCAGGCCGAGTGGGACCACTGGGCCAATGCCGACAGCGCCGTCGTCCACCCGGACTGGCGGGGCAACGGCTTGCAGCGGAAGCTGCTGGAAGCCGCCCTGCCGCTTCTGCGGCCCGGCATCGTGGGCATCGGGGCCACCGTCAGCCCGGAAAATCAGTACAGCTTAAACAACGCGCTCGCCTGCGGCTTCACCATTGCGGCCCGCCGGGAGATGTACGGCGGCTATGACCGGTATCTGCTCGAAAAAAGAATATGAAAAAGCAGGGCTGCTGCTTTACTCCTTCCGACACCGCTCACGCGATGTCACCTCCCTCTTAGAGGGAGGCTTTTAGGCCCCCTCCCAGAGGGGGCTGGCACGGCGAATGCCGTGACTGGGGGAGTACGCAACAGCCCTGTTCTTTTTTGAGTTTAAGCCGCGATCTTTGCCGGCTGCCCTGCGTTGTTCATTTTGTGCCGCACCACCAGCAGGCAGGCGAGGTGGACGGAAGCGGTCAGGAGCCAGCTGATGGGGTAGCTGATGTACAGCGTGGTCGTGGAGCGGAACAGCTGGAAGATGGTGGCGATCCACACCAGACGGAGCAGGCAGCTGCCCACCAGGCTGACGATCATGGGCAGGACGGAGTAGCCCCGCCCGCGCAGGCAGCTGGCCAGCGTGTCCATGATGCCGCAGAGAAAGTAGCTGGTGCAGATGACCTTCATCCGAGCCAGCCCAGCGGCGACGACCGTTTCATCGGTGGAATAGAAGTGGAGCAGCCCCTCACCGGCAAGGTAGGCACCGCCGCCCAGCACGATGCCGACCACCACGGCGCAGAGCAGGCAGTTCCGCATGACGCGGTCGAGGTTGTCATACCGGCGGGCACCCACGTTCTGGCTGGTGAAGGTGACTGCGGCCTGAGCAAAGGCGTTCATGCCAGTGTAGATAAAGCCCTCGATGTTGGCAGCGGCCGAGTTGCCCGCCACGATCGTGGAGCCGAAGGAATTGACCGCCGACTGGATGACGACATTGGAGAGGCTGAACACGGTGCTCTGCAGACCGGCAGGCAGGCCGATCTTCAGGATCTGCACCAGCGCCCCCTTGTGAAAGCCCAGATGCCGCAGGTCGAGGTGGAGGGGGCCTTCTTCTTTCATGAGCAGGACGGTGACCATGAGGGCGGAGACCGTTTGGCTGATGATGGTGGCCAGCGCCACGCCCGCCACACTCATCTGGAACAGGATGACGAAAACGAGGTTCAGCACCACATTGATGACGCCGGACACGGCCAGACAGTACAGCGGGCGGCGGGTGTCGCCCACAGCGCGCAACAGCGAGGCGTTGAAGTTGTACAGCATGGTCATTGGCATCCCAATGAAGTAGATCTTCAGATACAGCGTCGAAAGGTCAATGACGTCTTCCGGGCAGGACATCAGTTCCAGCAGGCCGCGTGCCGCGAAAAAGCCGACAAAGGCCAGCAGCACACCGCTGACGAGGCCCAGCGTGACAGAAGTCTGGACGGTGTTCTGCACCCCGCGCTCGTCTTTGGCACCAAAGCAGCGGGCTGCGACGACGTTCGCGCCCAGCGAAAGCCCTACGAACAGGTTGACCAGCAGGTTGATGAGCGCACCGTTCGAGCCGACAGCGGCCAGCGCGGTGCTGCCCGCGAACCGTCCGACGACCACCACGTCTGCAGCATTGAACAGGAGCTGCAAAATGCTGGATGCTGCCAGCGGCAGGGAAAACAGGATGATCTTTTTCAGCAGCGGGCCGCTGGTCAAATCGCCCGTCCGGGTCAGTTGTGCCATGAATCGCTTCCTCCTTGCATCAGGCTGGGATCAAAAATTCGTTGTTTGTCATCAGAAAGCGCCGCCTTCCGGAGAGGGCGGCGCAATTTCTTATTATAGTCCCTGAAAACGTAAATTACAAGGAAAATTTGGATAAAATCGAGCCGAAAGGCCGCGTTTCCGGTGCGGACGGCTCAGCTCCGGATGAGCCGCCAGTGCTCCGGCGCGTCATAGTCGGTGGTGAAGCCGTCGTCGGTGTACATCCGGTAGGCAGCAGAGCCTCCGTCCGGGAGATAACTCCACAGGGTCAGCTGCGTGTCGTCCAGCTGGGCGGTGTTGTCGGCCGGTGCTGCCACCGGCACGATGCAGCCGGGCCGGAGGAAGAGCAGCACCTCATCCAGCGCACAGCGCAGGTAGTGGTGCCCGGCGGGGAGGACTTCCTCGTCGTAGTCGTCCACGCTGCGTAGGCGGAGCATCTTCATGGGCTCCGGCAGATAGACCATCCGGCCATGGGTGTTTTGGGTGTAGATGGGCGCGGCCATCAGCCCTTCGCCGAGCAGGAGCTGGTCCTGCACCTCGCGGGCGTCGGGGTCGGCGGGGTAATCAAAGGCCAGCGGGCGGAAGTAGGAACCATTTTCAAGCGCTGCCTTCATGAATTCGCTGTACAGGTAGGGCAGCAGGGCGTAGCGCAGGTGAAGCATCCGGCGGATGGCGGGCAGCATCTCCGGGAAGCAGTAGTATTCCTGCATCCGGGTCCCGATGGCGGAGTGGTTGCGCATCAGCGGGGTCAGGAGGCCGAATTCCAGCCAGCGCAGGGCAAGGTCCGGCGTGGTGTCAGAGCTGAAGCCGCACAGGTCGGCACCGGCATACAAAAAGCCGCACATCTGCACACTGGGCATCATCTGGATGTTGGCCAGCAGCTGCCCCCAGGAGGCGTTGTTGTCGCCCAGCCAGATGCCGCCGTACCGGTGCGAACCGATCACGCTGGAACGGCTGTACAGCAGCATCCGCTTTTCCGGGTGCTGTTTTGCGAAGGCTTCGCCCGCTGCGCGGGTCATGCTGCCGCCGTAGAGGTTGTGCACCCTGTCGTGACGGATCTTCTGGCCGTTTACTTCGTGGTAGAAGCTGGCATAGTCTTCGGGGCTGTTCATCAGGCCCATCGCGCCGCCCACGACCTGGCTGAAAAAATCCTCCTGCTCGATGTTGTCCTTTTCGCGCAGAGCGGCCATGGAGTCCAGAAAGGCCCGGAGCCGGTCCGGCGAGTAGAAGAGGGACGGTTCGTTCATGTCGTTCCAGAAGCCCTCGATGCCGAGGTCGGTCAGAACCTTGTACCGCCCGCCGAACCATTCCCGCACCTCTGGCCGCAGGAAATCGGCAAAGTAGGCCTTGCCGGGCCAGACCGCCGCCGCGAAGGGGGTGCCGTCGGCCTTTTTGCAGAAGTAGCCTTTTTCCAGCCCCTCTTTGCAGGTCGCGTCGGCATCGTCGATGCGGACCCCCGCGTCGATGATGGGCACCAGCCGGATGCCCTCCGCCTTCAGCTCATCGGAGAGCTTTTTCAGGTCGGGGAAACGCTCCCGGTTGACGGTGAAATCGGCGTAGCCCTGCATGTAGTCGATGTCCATGCAGATCATATCCAGCGGCAGGCCGTTTGCCTTGTATTGGCGGGCGACCTCCCGCACATCTTCTTCGGTCTTGTAGCCCCAGCGGCTCTGCGCCAGACCGAACGCCCACTTCGGCGGGATGTAGCTGCGCCCGATGAGGGCACGGAACTCTTTGCAGAGCGCGTTCTCGTCCCCGCCGGAGAGGACGTACAGCTCGTAGTCCGGTTCCTCGGTGTGGAAGCACAGCGTGTCGTGCCGGGTGTAGCCGATGTCATAATGGACTTTTCCGGGGAAATCCACAAAGAGACCGAAGCAGTCCTCCCCGTTCCGGATGAGCAGAAAATTGTGCGCACCATAGTACGAAAGCTTGTCCTCGGTGTGGTGCGATTCATCGGTGTTGTTGGCGATGTAATGCCAGCCGCGCTTGTTCAGCCCGCGGGGCATCTCGCCCAGGCCATAGACGACGCAGTCTTCCCGCATCCGATACGTCCAGCCTTCGGCGGCCGGGGTCAGAAAGGGGACGCTGCCTCCGCAGAGGGGGAGCACCTGCTCGACGCTCCCGGTGGGGATGGGATGCCCGAAAGAAAATCTCTGGATCATGATGGGACCCTCCTTTAGGATAAAAAACTCACAACGTCATTCCAGTGGTATGATACGGCAGAACGCCGCCCGAAACAAGGGTCAAAACCGGCTGAAAAATGCAACAAAACCGGCGTTTGCCCGGCGGCGGGCTGCCCATACTCCGGATGCGGGTGTTCCGGAAAACCTTGCGCGATGAATTGAAAAATGTCGGAGAGCTTGGTATACTAGAACCGTTCCATCCACACCAACGAATAAGGGAGAGAAAGTTCTATGTATCGTAACGGCATCAAGCGGCTGCTGGCGGTCATCCTGTCGCTTTGCGGCATGATCGTGTTATCGCCGCTGCTGCTCATCCTCTGCATCGCCATCAAGGTGGATTCGCCGGGCCCCATCCTGTTCAAACAGAAGCGGGTGGGCATCCACAAACAGCATTTCAACATCCTCAAATTCCGCACCATGCGCATGGATACCCCGCATGATATGCCCACCCACATGCTCAAGGACCCGGACCAGTATATCACGCGGGTGGGGCATTTTCTGCGCAAAACGAGCCTCGATGAGCTGCCCCAGCTGTGGAACATCTTCGTGGGCGACATGGCGGTCATCGGCCCGCGCCCGGCGCTGTGGAACCAGTATGACCTGCTGGCCGAGCGCGACAAATACGGGGCCAACGATGTCCGCCCCGGCCTGACCGGCTGGGCGCAGATCCACGGCCGCGATGAGCTGGAGATCGACGAGAAGGCCAAGCTCGACGGCTACTATGTGGAGCATCTGAGCTTCGGCATGGACGTGAAGTGCTTCTTTGGCACCATCGTCGCCGTGCTGGACCACGACGGCGTCGTCGAGGGCGGCACCGGCACCCTGCACGAAAAGAAAAAAGGTAAGGGACAGCGCAAAGCGTGAACGAATGGGCCGCAGCGGGGAGAAGTTGCGGACGAAGATGGGGGTTTTGGGTTGATTTCTCCCACAAAAAGGCTATAATAAAAAAGTACACAAGAATACGAAGGAGGATTTCCATGAATCGCACCTACATCAACGAGGTACAAAAGGAAATTGGCAATACGGTCAAAGTCCAGGGCTTTATCGAGAACCTGCGCAACAGCAAAGCAATGGCCTTTATCGTGCTAAAAGATATTACCGGCAAGCTCCAGATTACCGTCGAGAAGGCCGACCACCCCGAACTGGTGGACACCATCGACCAGCTGACCCCGGATTCCGTCATCACCGTCACCGGCAAGGTGGTGGAGAACGATTACGTCAAGATGGGCGGCATCGAGATGATCCCCACCGCCATCGAGATCGAGAGCATTTCGGATGCACTGCCCATCGTCCGCAAGGAAATCGCTGCGACCAAGAAGAAGAAGGCCGTCGAGCGCTCCAGCATCGACCAGCGCATTGATTACCGCTGGGTCGATCTGCGCACCGATGAGAACCAGCTGATGTTCAAGGCCCAGAGCTGCATGGTCAACGCCATGCGCAAGTTCCTGCTGGACCAGAACTTTATTGAGATCCACACCCCCAAGCTGATCGCTGCGGCCAGCGAGAGCGGCTCCGAGGTGTTCAAGGTCGATTACTTTGACCGCAACGCCTACCTGGCGCAGAGCCCCCAGTTCTACAAGCAGATGGCCATGGCGGCCGGCTTCGAGCGCATCTTTGAGACCGGCCCCGTCTTCCGTGCCGAGAAGAGCTACACCAACAAGCACGCCACCGAGTTCTCCGGCTTCGATCTGGAGTTCAGCTACATCACCTCCTTCCGCGATGTCATGAAGATGGAGGAAGAACTGCTGAAGGCTGGCCTTGCCGCCGTCAAGGAAGCATACGGCGAGCAGATCCAGGAAGCCTTCGGTCAGGAGGTCATCGTCCCGGAGACGCCGTTCCCCGTGGTCAAGCTGGCCGACCTGTACAAGGGTCTGGAAGAGGAGTTCGGCTACACCGTCGATGACTCCGAGAAGGGCGACCTGACCACCGAGGCCGAGCGCCTGAGCTACGAGTGGGTCAAGAAGCACTATGGCCACGAGTTCCTGTTCATCACCGATTACTCCGCCGAGAAGCGCGCATTCTACCACATGCGCGACGAGAACGGTGTGCCCCAGGGCTACGACCTGATCTGGCGTGGTGTCGAGATCACCACCGGCGCACAGCGTGAGCACCGCTATGAGGTGCTGAAGAAGCAGGCCGAGGAAAAGGGTCTGGCCGAGGATGTCAAGTTCTATCTGGAGTTCTTCCAGTATGGCTGCC
>OGLI01001812.1_pt1 | contig 12157 bp, 9 predicted proteins | sample 1572661 | NCBI WGS metagenome assembly OGLI01 (sample SAMEA2581901, study PRJEB24529) | metagenome | biome: Human gut stool | place: China | collected 2011 | reverse complement strand
GACGTTCTTCTCGTTCATGCGCCCGATGTGGAAAAGAAGTTCATTGAAGACGGCTACGGCATCGACCGTCGTCAGGTCATGTACAATGACTTCGTCATCCTGGGCCCTGCCGGTGACCCGGCGGGCATCAAGGGCATGAAGAGCGCTGCCGAGGCCTTTGCCACCATCGCCAAGGCCGGTGTGCCCTTCGTCTCCCGCGGGGACAAGTCCGGTACCCATGTCAAGGAAATGGACATCTGGCAGGCTGCCGGCATCCAGCCCGCTGGTGCCTGGTATGAGGTCTATGCCGACGGCGCCAAGGGCAACAAGGCCACGACGCTCTATACGGACAAGAAGCAGGCCTACACCCTGATGGACCGCGCCACCTGGCTGACCCTCAAGGATACGGTCAAGGTCGTGCCTCTGGTGGAGAACGACCCCATCATGCTCAACCTTATCGCCATCATCCGGGTCAATCCCGACAAATTCCCCCAGGTCCACAAGGATGCGGCCCTGAAGTTCGCGGACTGGCTGGTGGGCGATGAAGCCCAGACCATCATCCGTGATTTCGGCAAGGACAAGTACGGGCAGCCCCTGTTCTTCCCCAATTCCGATCAGTGGAACGCCAAGCACGGCAAGTAGTGACTGACGGCAGGGGAGCTCCCCTCCGGGAGTTCCCCGTTTTCCCTGGAGCAAAGGTCTGTCTGGCTGCCATGTGTCATCCGCCACGGATGATCTTGTCTGGCATTGCGGCAGGGCAAGAGGCAGCACATGTGAAAGGTTGTTGCATTTTTCCGGGCCTTGACCGGGCAGGCGGGATGCGGCACTATTGTAAATAGTGCAATAAAATTCAGTATATTGACTGGAAAAATTTTAGTCAGCGCAACAGGAGGGCTGCATGAAACGTCTGACCGTCATTGGTGGTGGCCCCGGCGGCTATACGGCGGCTTTTGCCGCTGCCCGCGCGGGCATGGAAGTCACGCTGGTGGAGGCTGCCCATCTGGGCGGGACCTGCCTCAATTCCGGCTGCATCCCTACCAAGACTCTCAAGGCTTCGGCCGAGGCCTTGGAAACAGCCCTGCGTCTGGCCGAGTTCGGCATTACCTGTGAAGGGACGCCCCATGTGGACCCGGCCGCTGTGCTGGCCCGCAAGGAAAAGGAAGCCAGAAAGAAGCAGAAGGTAATCGAGATTAAAGAAATCCGTTTATCACCCAATATCGATACGAATGATTTAAATACGAAGATTAATGCTGCAAAGAAGTTTTTAACCAAGGGAGACCGCGTGAAGGTGACCTTACGTTTCCGTGGACGTGAAATGGCTCATATGGCAAGCAGCAAGCATATCTTAGATGATTTTGCAGAGGCTCTTTCGGATGTGTGTGTCGTAGAAAAGGCACCGAAGGTTGAAGGAAGAAGCATGACCATGTTTTTAACTGAGAAACGTTAGTTTCAGTTAAAATAGATAATTATTGTATACAGGAGGAAATCAGTTATGCCAAAAATGAAAACCAGCAAATCTGCTGCAAAGCGTTTTAAAGTTACAGGAACAGGCAAGTTAAAGAGAAGTAAAGCCTACAAGCAACATATCTTAACCAAGAAGACTACTAAGAGAAAGAGAACTCTTAGACAGCCGGCTATTACAGATGCAACAAATGTTAAGAATATGAAGAAGATTTTACCTTATCTGTAATAAAACATTATAGTCGTTAGGAGGATATGAACAATGGCAAGAATTAAAGGTGGCGTAAATGCCAAGAAAAAACATAACAGAGTATTAAAGCTTGCAAAAGGCTACAGAGGAGCCAGAAGCAAACAGTATAGAGTGGCAAAACAGTCTGTAATGAGAGCATTAACTTCCTCTTATGCAGGACGTAAAGAAAAGAAACGTCAGTTCAGACAGCTCTGGATTGCACGTATCAATGCTGCTGCAAGATTGAATGGCTTATCCTACAGCAAATTTATGTACGGCTTAAAGCTTGCAGAAGTTGATATCAACAGAAAGATGCTTGCTGAAATGGCTGTAAATGATGCAGAAGGCTTCAAGTCTTTAGCAGAACTTGCAAAGAGCAAACTTGCATAATAAAGATGATACCACCCCCCGCCGCCTACGACTGCGGGGATTTTTCTATAAACCAGTCAGGAATACTTAGTGAATGGGAGTCATAAACGGAGTATGAATTTAGTTGCTATGTATATGAGAAAATGATCCACCGGATCATTTTTGGTGAGAGGGACAAGCAGAAAGGAAATCAGGGATGCGTATACTTGAAAATCTGGAACCGCAGGATGTATTTTACTATTTTGAAGAAATTTGTAAGATTCCACATGGATCCGGCAATACCGGACAGATCAGTGATTATCTGAAAGCATTTGCCGATGAACATGGTTTGTATTGCAGACAGGATGAATTAAATAATATTATCATGATCAAGGAAGCGTCGAAGGGGTACGAAGATCATGAACCGGTTCTTTTACAGGGGCATATGGATATGGTGGCTGTGAAGGATGCGGATTGTACCATAGATATGACGAAGGACGGTTTACAGCTTGAAATTCTGGGAGACCGTTTGACCGCAAAGGGAACAAGCCTTGGAGGCGACGACGGGATTGCAGTTGCATTCGGTCTGGCACTTCTTGCAGGAGAAGAATACCGTCATCCGAGAATTGAACTGATTCTTACTGTAGATGAAGAGGTTGGCATGGAAGGCGCAACAGGACTTACGGTAGATGATCTTACTGCAAAACGAATGATTAACCTCGATCAGGAAGAGGAAAAGATATTTATCACGGGATGCGCAGGTGGAGCCCGGATTGACATTCGGAAAAAGACAGAAACCGAGCAGGTAAAAGGAGTGTTATGTAAACTTAAAATCTCCGGACTCCAGGGAGGACATTCCGGCCAGGAGATCAACAAGGAACGTGGCAATGCCATCTGTCTGATGGGTAGACTGCTTGCCGCCTTACAGGAGAAGACGCCTATTTATTTAAAAGAGGTAAATGGCGGAACCGCAGATAATGCAATTCCGAATGAGGTTTGTGCAGAAATTGTTGTGACCGAATGGACGGAAGACATCGCTGCCTTTATGGAGGAGAAGTTCTGTGGTTTAAAGGCAGAATTTGCCGGAAAAGAAGACGGACTTAAGTGTGAGCTGCAAGTTGGTGCAGAAGATGCATTGATTGAGGTTTGCAATCGGAAAGATTCCGAACAGTGGATTCACCTGCTGAATGTGATTCCGCATGGTGTTATTGCAAACAGTGTGAAGATGAAGGGACTTGTCGAGACCTCCTTAAATCCGGGAATCCTGAATGTAAGTGCAGTAGAGGGCATGGTCAGCACATCTGTCCGCAGCTCCAATGCAGCAGCGAAGGAAGCTCTGATTAACCAGCTTAAGAGCCTTGCTGCTTTGTGTGATGCGACAGTAGGAATTCGTGGAGATTATCCGGGCTGGGATTATGATCCGGATTCACCGCTCCGTGAAAAGATGGTTACGATTTATGAAGAAATGTATGGTGTGAAGCCGCAGATTGAGGCCATTCATGCAGGACTGGAATGTGGAATTTTCCAAAGTAAGATTCCGGGGCTTGACTGCGTTTCCATCGGTCCGGATATGCAGGACATCCATACCACAAGAGAAACCTTGAGCATTCCTTCGGTACAGAGAGTCTGGAAGTTCTTATTGAAGGTGCTGGAAAGCCTGTAGAAGAGATGAGATGATTCTTTTGGCAATTTAAAATACTTTACCCTACTAAATCCTACCAGATTCAGTAGGGTAAAAAAACAGCGGAATTCGTTGGAATTCCGCTGTTTTTTAAAATCGGAGTGACAAGACTTGAACTTGCGGCCTCTACTTCCCTAAAGTAGCGCTCTACCACCTGAGCCACACCCCGAAACGCAAGTTATATTATAACTGCACCTTTTGATAAAAGCAAGTACTTTTTTTACTTTTTTAGAATTTTTATATCAATATTTTCAGGTGTGGCTAAAAGTATTGAAAAACGGTTGGTGCATAGGAAAATCACAGTAGAGAAACAGATAATAAGTGACAGGGCAGGAAAGTATTGCTATACTGAAAGCATTAAGTGGAATAAACGGAATGTACGGAAAGGGAAAGTTATGAAAAAACGGATTTGTATCAGTATAGCAGGAATTCTTGTCCTGTCTTTGCTTACCGGGTGCTCGGCAGCCGGACAGGTGATGAAGCTGTGGGAGCAGACGGCATGGGAAGAACAGCACAGGACAGAGCAGGAAGAAGAAAAAGAAGAGGAAGAAATTGATCCGGGATATACATATGAGCAGCCGGAGGAGGAGACCGGAGGTTCGGTACAGGAAGACGGGATGGAGGATCTGCAGGCATTGTTTGATGCCGGGTTTCCTTATCATCTGAACGGCAGATATGCGGTCCAGGGAGAGATGATTTATTTTGCATCGAATGAAGCGGTTTACGGCTACAATCAGATCACCGGGGAGTTTGAGATTTTTTCACTTACCGGAGAGAATTATGAAATGCCAAGGACCTATTCGGGGATCGCGGATGGCGGAAAGCTTTATCTCGATGGAGAATATCTGTACTACTTTAATGACTTTTATCAGGAGCGGGAGGATCGTTCGGAAAGCCTTCTGTATCAGGTAGATTTATCTACCGGCGAGACTTATCAGGTGGAGTTTTCGTTTGATGAATATGTTACGGATTTGTATATTCTGGATCATCAGATGTATCTGCGGACATATGATGAAAACTACAACACCGGATATCATACGATCGCGTTAGAGGAAAACGGAGAGATCGGGGAAGAGATTACTGGTACAAGGGAGGACGGACGCGTTTCCATTCCGGCAGGGTATGAAGAAATTCAGATCTTGGATATGGAAGGCTGGCTTTATTATGCTTATCAGAATCTGTACTTCTCACAGATTCTTTTGCAGGATGAGAATCAGAATTATGTTCTGTATGATCCGGATACCGAGGAAATAACGGAACTGCTTTCTTCAGACTATTCCGTGAATTATTATGATGGCTGGCATATTCTGTATTACTTAAGTGAATATATGTCCGAAGACGGAGCAGCCCATCAGTATTACCGGAACCTTAACACAGGGGAAGAACACGAGCTTTCTGCTGAAAAGCGCAATGTGATCGGTGCGGATGTCGAAGGGATCTATTATATGAAACACAATTCGGAAACGAATCTGCATCAGACGGAAGATCAGATGTGGTATCAGACTTACGATAGCCTGGATCAGGGACGGGAGGGACAGTATTTATATCAGATTACCTGGAGTCCTTATATTAAGAATAATCTGGATCTGGTAGAGAATAGTCTCCTGACACTTTCCCATGGAGCGCTGTATGTCATTGAAGATTCCGGGGATCAGACCGTGTTTGCATCCTATAACTGGCTGACCGGAAAATCGGAAAATGCAGCCGTTCTTGCTGACCGGGAAATCAATCAGATCGGACAGTTCTATTATGAGGCGGATGAAGAACTGTGTGAGGATTGTGGCAAGCCAGTCTATGCATATTATATAGAAGGTTTTACCCTGAATGGAAGCATGCCGGGAGATGAGGCGATAAATGCACAGGTACAGGAAATAACGGATTCTATGATAAAGAATGCCGCAGGAGTAGGTATGGATGAGGAAGAATACCATGAAGAAGCGTACTATATGGAAGGATCGGTTACCTGTGAAGTAGATCTTTCTTATTACAATGACCGTTACATCGGACTTTTGTGGAGTGGGTATGATTATTACAGCGGCGCAGCCCATGGAATGCCCTATACGGACTTCAGGCTTTATGACCGCGGGACGGGAGAGGAGCTTTATCTGGACGATATTCTGGCAAGTTCCGAAGAGGAGTTAAATGCCATCGTGACCCGGATGTTTGAAGAACGGCACGATGGAGATGAAATCTGGGAATGGGGACTTGAATACATCTCTGAAAACGCCGGATTCCTGGAGGATCACCACTTGAAAGCGGGAGCTTATTATCTGACTGAGGAAGGACTGGTGTATTATTTCGGAGCTTATGAGGTGGCAAGCTATGCAGAAGGAATGCCGGAGGTTCTGATTCCCTACAATGAGCTTAAATGGAAGCTTGATTTATCATAATGGCAGAGCGGAAAAGTCAGGCATTTGTCGAAAACGGCAGATGTCTGACTTTTGTATAATGATGTAATATTTTTGCATAAATACCAATCAAAACATAAAATTGTATTAAATTTCCTACAATAGAAATGATGGAACTGTGATTTTAGACTGGAAAAGTGAATGAAAATATGTTATTATAACCCATTATGTGGTGTGCTTTAGCATAGTAACAAATTGATGAGGTGACAAAAATGCTGAAATATATTCTCAAAAGAATATTACTTGCCATCGTGACCATCTGGGCCGTGGCAACCCTGACCTTTTTCCTGATGAACATGGTTCCCGGTGGACCGTTCCTTTCCGAAAAGGCCATCAGTCCTCAGGCAACAGCCGCCCTGGAGGCGAAATATGGATTGGACAAGCCATTGTGGCAGCAGTATCTGACCTATATGGCAGGCGCCAGTCACGGTGATTTCGGTGACAGCTTAAAACAGAGAGGACGTACCGTTATGGACATCATTACCATGAAGTTTCCGGTATCTGCCCGTGTGGGTGGTGTGTCCGTACTGGTCGCATTGCTGCTCGGTGTTCCTCTTGGCTGTATTGCAGCATTGAAGAGAGGGAAGTTCCTCGATAATCTGATCAGTGTCGTTTCTACCTGTGGAATTGCTGTACCAAGCTTTGTAATCTGTACATTGCTTTTATATTTTTTCGGTGTAAGGCTGCAGATTCTGCCGACCATGGGCCTTACCTCCTGGAAGCATTATGTGATGCCGGTCATGGCACTTGCTTTTTATCCGACTGCATATATTATGCGTCTGATGAGATCCTCCATGCTGGATGTTCTCGGACAGGACTACATGCGTACTGCGAAGGCCAAGGGACTTGCAGGCGGCAAGATTCTGTTTAAACATGCGTTACGAAATGCAATCCTTCCGGTTATTACCTATGTAGGACCGTTACTTGCCTATACTGTAACGGGAAGCTTTGTTGTCGAGAAGATTTTCACGATTCCGGGACTTGGCGGAGAGTTCATTTCTGCAATTAACGGACGTGATTATACCCTGATTATGGGCACAACCATTTTCCTTGCAACATTGATTATTCTTATGAATGTGGTTGTTGATATCGTATACAAGATTGTGGATCCGAGAATTAAATTAAAGTAAGGAGTCAGTCCATGAAAGAGAATCCAATTAGTTTTCAGTTAAAATTAAAACCTGAAGATTTTCTTCCGGCAACCGAGGAAGAGAAGCAGAGTCAGGTCATTATGCGTGAGAGCGTGAGCTTCTGGAAGGACGGAGCGAGACGCCTTCGCAAGAATAAAGTCGCAATGGTAAGCCTTGTGGTGATTATCCTTGTTATGATTTTTTCTTTTATCGTTCCTTCTTTTTATCCGTATAATTATAAGGAACAGATTAAGGGAGCCAATAACCTTCGCCCGATGCAGTATTCCGAAGAGGAGCAGGCGCGAATTGATGCCGGTGAAAAGGTATTTCCCCATGTCTTTGGTACCGACAAGATGGGACGTGATTATGCCATTCGTGTGATGATGGGAAGCCGTATTTCCCTTCTTGTTGGTCTGATTGCAACCGGTATTATCCTGATTATCGGTTCCATCTACGGATCGGTGGCTGCCTTCTTTGGTGGATGGGTCGATCTGGTGATGATGAGAATTGTTGATATTATTTATACGATCCCCGATATTCTGCTGATTGTATTATTATCCTTTGCACTGAAAGCACCGCTCGCACAATTAAAGGAAGCACCCGGCTTTGCCTGGGTTGGCGTTGTAGGTGAAAATCTGATCAGTATCTTCGTTGTATTCGCCCTTCTTTACTGGGTAGGTATGGCGAGAATGGTACGAAGCCAGGTGCTGATGCTTAAGGAAAGCGAATACGTTACAGCAGCAAGAGCACTGGGAGTAAGCAATGCAAAGATTATTAAGAAGCATCTGCTTACCAACTGTATCGGAACCCTGATTGTTACCACAACACTGCAGATCCCGTCTTCCATCTTTACGGAAAGCTTCCTAAGCTTCCTTGGTATGGGTGTTGCGGTTCCGCTTCCTTCTTTGGGGAGTCTTGCCAGTGATGCAATTAATGGTATGAATACCTATCCGTATCTGCTGTTTATCCCGGCATTACTGATCAGTTTGATTATTTTGAGCTTTAACCTGTTAGGCGACGGTCTGCGTGATGCATTTGATCCGAAGCTGAAGAATTAAGGAGGAGAGAATCATGTCAGAATATCTTGTTGATATAAAAAACGAAAGACTTTCCTTCTTTACTCCTGCCGGTGAGGTAAAGGCATTAAATGATGTTTCCATTCATTTAAAGGAAGGAGAAGTTCTTGGTATCGTTGGAGAAAGCGGTTCTGGTAAATCCGTAACCGCATACAGCCTGATGGGGCTGACGGCCTATCCGGGCAGACTGATAGGTGGAACATTGGAATTCAATGGTCACGAGATCGAGAAGATGAGCGAGAAGGAAATGCGGAAGATCCGTGGAAACGAAGTATCCATTATTTTCCAGGATCCCATGACCAGTTTAAATCCCGTTTATACAATCGGAAACCAGATTATGGAAGCAATTCTGCTCCATACCGATAAGAACAGAAAGCAGGCGAAGGAGCGTGCCAGAGAGCTGCTTACCTTAGTTGGAATTAACGAGCCGGACAAGCGTTTAAAGCAGTATCCGCACGAATTATCCGGTGGTATGAGACAGCGTGTCATGATCGCAATGGCACTGGCCTGTGAACCAAAGCTTCTGATTGCGGATGAGCCGACTACTGCTTTGGATGTGACCATCCAGGCACAGATTTTAGAGCTGATGATGGAGCTGAAGGATCGTCTTGGTATGGCAATCATTATGATTACCCATGACCTTGGTGTGGTTGCCAGCATGTGTGAGCGGATTGCCGTCATGTATGCGGGCAAGATTGTTGAATATGGTACTACAGAGGATATTTTCTATCATCCGAAGCATGAATATACGAAGGGACTGATCCATTCCATTCCGAGAATTGATACGAAGGAGCATGAACGTCTGGTTCCGATTGAAGGGTCTCCTGTGGATCTCTTAAACCCGCCGAAGGGTTGTCCTTTCGCACCGAGATGTGAGAAATGTATGAAGATCTGTCTTCGTGAAATGCCGCCGGTAACGAGCTTTGGAGAGGTTCATTACACACAATGCTGGCTGAATCAGAAAGAAGAGATGGAGAAGGGAGCAGCCAATGAGTGATACATTAGTTCAGGTGGAACATTTACAACAGTATTTCCCGGCAGGTGGCTATGGAAAGAATAAGAAATATATTCAGGCAGTCGATGATGTTTCCTTCACGATCGAGCGTGGTGAAACCCTCGGACTTGTTGGAGAGTCAGGGTGTGGTAAGACAACCACGGGAAGAACTCTGCTTCGTCTGTATGAGCCGACCGGTGGCAGGTTTATTTATGACGGTGAGACCGTATTTGATGTCGAAAAGAAGATTTTTGCACCGATGCTTCCTTACCGTAAGAAAATGCAGATTGTATTCCAGGATCCGTATGCAAGTCTGGATCCGAGAATGACCGTTGGAGATATCATTGGGGAAGCCATTGATGTGCATAAGCTGGCGAACAGTAAACAGGAACGGTATGACATTATTATTGAGATGCTTCGTCGTGTCGGGCTGAATTCCGAACATGCCAACCGTTATCCGCACGAGTTTTCCGGCGGGCAGCGTCAAAGAGTCGGTATTGCAAGAGCACTTGCAGTAAATCCGGAGTTTATCGTCTGTGATGAACCGATTTCCGCACTGGATGTTTCCATTCAGGCTCAGGTCATCAATATGTTTGAGGATTTACAGGAGCAGATGGGTCTCACGTATCTGTTCATTGCCCATGACCTTTCTGCCGTAAAGCATATTTCCAACCGGATCGGTGTTATGTATTTAGGAAGAATGGTAGAGCTTGCAGACAGCTATGAGCTGATTCAGCGTCCTCTCCATCCTTATACGAAGAGTCTGATTTCAGCAATTCCGATTGCTGACCCGAATAAGGCGAAGGAAAGCAAGCGTATTGTACTAGAGGGAGACGTTCCAAGTCCCTTAAATCCGCCGTCCGGATGCCGTTTCCGTACCAGATGTCCGTATGCGGATGAAACCTGTGCAGCGAAGGTTCCGGAGTGGAAGGAAATCGAAAAGGGACATTTTGCCGCATGTCACCATATTGACAAATGTAACTAAATGTGGTAATAATTTTAGAATAAACAATACGGGTATCGAAACAAAGTTTTTGGACGACCTGTATTTTGTTTGTAAATTTTTCAGAGGAGGAAATATTATGAAAAAGAAAGTTCTTGCACTTATTCTTACAGCCGCTATGGTTGTTGGATTGGCTGCCTGTGGCGGAAGCACTTCCAATGATGCTGCATCTACAACAGATGGAACCACAACAGAAGCCAGCGACAATCAGACTGGAGATGAGACAACAGACACAACAGAAGCAGCAGCTTCTACAGGAGAGAAGATCTTATCCGTACAGGTAGGACCTGATCCTGAAACCATCGATCCTGCATTAAACAGTGCAGTAGATGGTGGTAACATGTTATTACATTCCTTCGAATGCCTTTTAGCAGTAGATGAGAATGGTCAGCTTGTTCCCGGACAGGCAGAAAGCTGGGAGACATCGGAAGATGGTCTTACCTGGACTTTCCATTTAAGAGATGGTTTAAAGTGGTCCGATGGATCTGATTTAACCGCTAATGATTTTGTTTACAGCTGGAAGAGAGTATGCGATCCTATGGTAGCAGCTCCTTATGCTGAAACTGTACTTTCCATGGTTGAAGGTTATGACAAGGCCATCGAGGGTGACCTTGATGCACTTCAGGTAGTAGCACAGGATGACAACACACTTGTTGTAACTCTGAGCACCCCCTGTTCCTATTTCGGAAGCCTTGCAGCTTTCGCAACCTTAAGCCCGGTACAGGAGGCAACTGTTACCGCAAATGGTGATGCATGGGCAACCAGCGCAGCAACCTATATCAGCAACGGACCTTTCTATGTATCCGAATGGGTTCCCGGTTCTTATATCATGATGAGCAAGAACCCTTACTACTGGAACGCAGATGCAATCAAGCTGGATGGTATTAAGTGGAACCTTATCGAAGATTCCAACGCTGCATACAGCGCATACCAGACAGGTGAAGTTCTGATGATTAAGAATGTTCCTACCGAAGAAATCCCTTCCTTAAAGGATAGTGCAGATTTCCATGTAGATCCGATTATCGGTACTTACTACCTCAGCTTGAATCTTGAAAGAGATGCATTTAAGGATGCAAGAGTTCGTAAAGCATTAAGCCTTGCAATTGACCGTGATTATGTTGCTAATACTTTAATGCAGGGAACTTACTCACCTGCTGATAATCTCATGGGACCCGGATGGATCGACATGGATGGCAAGCAGTTCAAGGACAATGCAAACGGTGGTCAGTCTTATATTGATGTAAACAACTACGAAGCAGACTTAGAAGAAGCAAAACAGCTTCTTGCAGATGCTGGTTATCCGGATGGAGAAGGCTTCCCGTCCATTTCCTACACAACCAACGATGCAGGTTATCATAAGGTAGTTGCTGAATATTTACAGCAGGCATGGGCACAGCTTGGTATCGACCTTCAGGTAGATATCGTAGAGTGGGCTTCCTTCACACCTATGCGTCGTAACGGTGACTTTGATGTTGCACGTAACGGTTGGGTTGGAGATTATAGCGATCCTTCCAACATGCTGGAACTGTTCTACTCAACCAACGGTAACAACGATGGTAAGTTCAACAATGCAGATTTCGATGCAGCAATCGAACTTTCCAGAACAACACTTGATTCCGCAGAACGTTCCAAGGCACTTCATACCGCAGAAGATGTTCTGATGGAAGAAACTGGATGTATTCCGGTTGCATACTACAATGACTTCTGGTTACAGAGCGACAAGATCACAGGATCCTGGCATTCACCTTATGGATACTGGTACTTCATGTACGCTGACATCGCTGAGTAATCCGCAAGGAAACTTGGTTACGTTGTATCCGAAAGTAATTTCATAAGAGTTTTAAAGGA
>OGLI01001794.1_pt1 | contig 12242 bp, 11 predicted proteins | sample 1572661 | NCBI WGS metagenome assembly OGLI01 (sample SAMEA2581901, study PRJEB24529) | metagenome | biome: Human gut stool | place: China | collected 2011 | reverse complement strand
CAGTCCTCATGTTCAAGGAACCACTGAATTGTCTTCTGGATTCCTTCTTCAAACATGGTCTCCGGATACCAGCCGATCTCTGCTTTGATCTGGTCCGGCAGCATCTCCTGAAGAGTATCCAGGATAATGTGAATGATCTGGATGTCCTGCTTCTCGTTGTGTCCGCTGATATTATAACGCTCGCCCAGCTTGCCTTTCTCCTGAACCATATCAATCGCTTTCGCATGATCGTCTACATAGAGCCAGTCACGGACATTTTCACCATCACCATATACCGGCAGCGGTTTTCCCTGCAGTGCATTGTTGATCACCAACGGGATTAGCTTCTCCGGGAACTGAAACGGTCCATAGTTGTTGCTGCAGCTTGTGATGTTGCACGGGAATTTCTTGCCCTCCTTGAAGCTTCCGTCCGGCAGCCCCATGCAGCTTTTGCCGCATTCAGCATTACCAGTGTTCCCAGTACGTTGGTCTTCACGAACACTTCCGGGTTCTTGATACTGCGGTCTACATGACTCTCTGCCGCAAAATGTACCACACGATCAATGTCATTCTCTGCAAAGATCCTGGAAATGGCTTCCTTGTCACAGATATCTGCTTTGACAAAGGTATAATTCTCCCGGTTCTCAATGTCCTTTAAATTTTCAAGGTTTCCTGCGTAAGTCAGCGCATCTACATTGATGATCCGGATTTCATTATCGTACTTCTTAAACATATAATGAATGTAATTTGAACCAATGAAGCCTGCGCCTCCTGTTACTAAATATGTTCTCATGGGGTTTGTCCTTTCTTTTCTTAACATTATATTTATCTATGCATGTACATAAGATGAAATTTTACAATCCTACGCCCATTCGTAAGTCACTGATTTTCTTCGAAAATCGTTCCTTACTCATGTTCGTGCGGTCCTCAAAGACATGTGCTGCTTTGTGCAAGCACAGCAGCGCATGGCCTTGAGTCCCTAGTATCCTAAATAACTGATATTCATGTCCACATTTCCGCTGATACCGGCAACCGATCCCTTGGAGGAATACTGCCACATATCATAACGGGTACGTGTATAGCTCGGGGATGCTGCATACTGTGCCAGCCAGATCTTATAGCTGCTAAGTCCCGGTGCATCCAGATAGGAATTCAGCCAGGTTTTATTAGCATAAATACCTGCCTTGTATCCGGAGTTCTGAATGGTCTGACAGAATGCACGACATACTGCCGTTCTTGTGGACGCATCAATCCGGTCTCCACGTCCGTTACTTGCCTCCACATCGAGGAATACCGGATAGGATATATTATACCCCTTTACCAGACTGATTACCATAGAAGCTTCTTCAACCGCTTCTACTTCATTCACTGCCTGCGTAAAGAAATAAACTCCAACCTTAAGCCCTGCCTTCTGGGCTCCCTGGATATTACTCCGGAACTTTGGATCTTCGATCAGGGCACCAGTCGTTGAACCGCGGTATCCGCAACGGATAATCACATAGGAAACACCACTGTTCTTTACTGCATTCCAGTCAATATTACCATTCCATTTGGATACGTCAATCCCCATATGTCCGGATCCACTGTTCAGACTTCCGTCGCTGTTAAAATTATATTTTGCTCCCTGAATGACCTGCTCTCCGGTGACCTTGTTTCCGTTCTTATCAAAGAAATAGGTTCGTCCGTCAATGGTCTGCCAGCCTGTGTAACGGTACTGTCCGGTTGTTTTACTGGTTTTTAAGTAAAATTCCTTCTTCGTGTAGTAATCCGCATATTTGGCTTCGCGGAAGCTTCCGTTATCATCCTTAACATAAATCACCTTGCCATCTGTTGACTTCAGGGTAGTGGTTGTGTCCTTCTTTGCCTGTTCTTCCTTGCTCATGGTGGGAGAAGGCGATACGCTTGGTGAAACCGAAGGAGATACACTCGGTGACACGGAAGGACTCGCAGACGGTGAGGCGGAAGGAGATACCGATGGCGATACGCTTGGCGTCGGTGTCTGCGTTGGAGTTGGTGTCACCTCCTGTGTCGGTGTCGCGGCTGCTGTCGGGGTCGGTGTTGCCTCCTGTGTCGGCGTCGGCTCTTCCGTTGGGGTCGGTGTTACTTCCTGTGGTGGTTCCGGCGTTGGTGTTTCTGCCGGAGCCTTCGACGGCTCTTCCGTTGTTCCTTCGGTTGCAACCGGCTGTGGATTTTCGTTTTCCTGTGTCCTGAGCTGTCCCCGCAGCACCACCGGATTCATGGAATCCAACAGCATGGAACGCGTCAGCAATAAGGAAGTACTCTTCCCTGGATCTGCAATCTTCTTCTTATCAAGAACCTCGTAGGTGTCCTCACTTGTTTCTGTTCCTTCGATGATGGTCTTCGTGGATTCTACCCATTCTACCGTATCGGTATTGGTCGACTCTACAACCGTCTGATTCACCTTGGTGTCCTCTGCTGCCACATTAACCTGGGATTCGGATTTGATTTCGTTTGCAACATCGACTTTCTTATATTCAATGTCTTCTTTCACGGTGATTATCACCGGATCGGAAGACAACACATAATCTTCATACTGCAGCGGAGAAACCAGTGTGACAGTATATTTACCGGATTTCATACCGGTAAGATAGATCACACCATCCTTGTCATCATCCTTTTTATTCAGCTCCCCACCCGAAGAATTCTTGATGTTCACTTCAAATTCCACACCTGAAAACAGCTTTCCGGTTGCTTCGTTCGAAAACTTGATCTTCATATCTCTCTGGATGGAGGTAATGTTCATGAAAATATGTACTTCTTCTCCGGCTGCTTTAGCATCTTCTTCCTGCTGCTTTTCTCCCATGAGCTGTTCCTGCTCCATAGCCGCCATCAATCTGGCTGCCTCTGCATCAGCAATTGCCACTAATCCACTTTCGCCAATGACCGGAATATCCTCAAGTCCTTCACCTACCTGTGCAAAGGTTTCAATCTGCTCCTGCCTTCCTCTGGCATTAAAATAAAGTGTACCGGTTACCACAAGCAGGATCACCACAATAAGCCCTGTGAACATGATCACATGATCCGTGGTTCCCAGATTCATAAACCACTGTGCGGCTCCCTTCATTCCGTGAGCGCGTCTGCGGTGGGAGGCTACATAGGAATGACGATCATTCTCGTATTCATCGTCCTCGTCATAATCTTCCTCATCGTAGTCTTCGTAATACTCTTCGTCGTCTTCGTAATACTCTTCGTCATCTTCGTAATACTCGTCGTCTTCATAATACTCTTCGTCATCTTCATACGATTCTTTCTCTTCCGGATCGTATTCATCTGTCCCATAGTATTCCCCGTCTTCGCCTATCTCTTCATCACCGTAATACTCATCAGAATCCTCTTCCTCATCATATCCGGCTTCTTCTGCTTCTTCGTAGTATTCTTCCGGCTCTTCTTCGTATCCTTCAGACTCTTCCCCGTAGTATTCCTCGTCTTCGTCTATCTCTTCATCGCCGTAATATTCATCAGAATCCTCTTCCTCATCATATCCGGCTTCTTCTGCTTCTTCATAGTATTCTTCCGGATCTTCTTCGTATCCTTCAGATTCCTCCCCGTAGTACTCCCCGTAGTACTCCCCGTCGTCTATCTCTTCATCGCCGTAATATTCATCAGAATCCTCGTAATCGTCGTTGTAATACGCATCCTCGCGGTAATCATCCCAACCCTTACGTGTCGTACGCTGGCGTTCTTTCTTTGCTTTCTTTTTAAATAAACTCTTCATTCAAACCTGCCTTGTATTATTTTATTGATTTTCGCTAAATTTCGATAAATTCTTCTTTAAAAAATCCAGATATTCGTCTTGACATCTGAAGCGCTATGGTATATTATACCATTAATTTACAGTATGTACAAATCCATTTAATTCCTTTTCTAATTCTTTTGTAATAATTTGTTACTGGAACGAGGTACGAGCGAGCAGTAACGAAAGATTCGTAAAGTTTGAGCCGCAAATGTAAAGTTTATGTCAAATTTACCTGTAAAATATGTGAATTTTTGCAGAAAATATTGACGGTAAAATACAAATTCAGATAAACTCTACTTAATCCCTTACCGCAACCCACTCATTTGAACAGAAAGGAGTCCTGCCATATGATGTATATTCATTACTGCAAGAACTGTAACCGCATTTATATGCTCAACGGCCATAAGTTAATCTGTCCCCGGTGTACGGAACCGCTTGCCGAGCTTCGTATTTCTTATCTGGATTATATCGATCTGAACCTGGAACAGCGTGCCTCATTTCTAAAATCCTGTGCTGACGAAAGCCAGTTGTGTAAATTAAAGACCAATTACCGCATGTACAAGTACAGCAAGTGGTATAAAGAGTTACAGGCAAATAACCCGGATCATCTTCCCGTCACTACACTGCTTGCCCAACAGGTCAACGGTGATAAATAAAAATCCCCACAAGAATAATGACCATTCCAAGCAGCTTACGCTTCGTTATTTTTTCTTTAAAGAAGAAATAGCTGAGGAACATTACCATTACATAGCCCAGTGATTCAATCACAGGGACATTGGTAAAATCCAGCCCGCTGTAGGAGGCAATGGTCATAAACATGGAAAGAAACATGAGACCATAACCGCAAATGACATACAGATTCAAATATTCACGGAGCGGAGAAGCATAGGTCTTCTCCGCACTTTTTTTCAATAAAACCTGTGCAAAAGAAGCTATCATTACAGAAACAATCAAGATAATCAGATAACTATTCATTCTGTGCTCTCCTTTCCTGCAACTTCCTGATGTTCTGCTACATCCTGGTGATCCTCCATTTTCGGACGTTCTCCCGTGTTCAGCACGTAAATCCCGGCCATGACAAGTAAAATTCCAATCACCTTTCCGGGTGTAATCTCTTCATGAAAAATAAAAATTCCCCACACCAATGCCCACAAAAGGGTAATGGCCTTATTCGCATAGGCAACAGACAACTCAAACCGCTTAATCACCTGCTGCCATAGCAATGCATATACACCAAGCAGCAGTACCACAAGCCCCGCCGACAAAATCAGCTTCCAGTTAAGGAGCTGCCGAACCAGTTCTTCTGTCGTTCCGGCATCCTTCGGTAAAAAAGAAGAAGCCAGCTTCTGCGTCAGACTGGTGAAGCTGTATATCAGAAATACAACTTGAAGCATCAGGAAATCTTTCCACTGAATTTTCTTTTTCATGGTCTGTTTTCATCCTTTTTCATTACTTATATTTTTTGATGTCTGGGGCAAAAACCCCCGACTTTGATACCTGTTTTGTATCGCTTACTTTGCATCATCACTCCAGGCCTGCCGATCCTGCATGCCCTGTAATGTAAATTTCGAATTACGGATTCCACACCGCAATTTTTTCATGCAATGTATCAAAATCATAGTGATTAACGATCCGGCGCATCTCTTCGAGATATTCATCAATTGTTTTTTCTTCCGGCTGCACATCTGCTTTCTGCAGGTTCTCTTCTGTATTCTGCGATGCAGTCTGTCCGGCCGTTTCTTTACTCACACGGTAACTGCCAGACACAAAGCATTCCGTCATAAAACGGTTGAACCTCGGATGATAATGGCTGTAATCCGCATAATGGTTCAGATCACAGATAATATCCTCACATGCCGGGAAAAAGTACACCGTCACATTATCATAAGCATTCAGTCTTTCGGTAATATAACGGTACTCCTCGAGAGTTGCTTCCAGATGATTCTCTTCCAATACATCATTCCAGTACAAAATACTGTACGGTGGGAAAAAGATCACAAACTCCGTATCCGGATTTGCCTCAATATAAGGGCAGATATTGGCAGAAAGATTGGCTTCCACCGGTGACACATACTCGTCCTTTGGAGTTTCCGTTTCCACCTTCTTGGGCTGCTCATAATTTTGCAGCACCCAGTCCTCATTGTAGTACTCTTCCGTCCACCAGCTTGCATAGATACGAGACCAGTTCGTCGGTTCAGGGTCTACCAGGGGACGAAGCACATACTGCAGAAGCACATCTTTATTCAGAACATATTGTACATCATTCAGCAGCTGATCGTCATAAAGATATTCCGGAATCGGATATTTCGTCTGTTCCACATCCCCGGTATAGGTAATCACATCCACGCCTAAAAATACCCTCTTAACCTCCCGTTTCTCTCCGTTCCACCTACTGTCAAAAATCAGCTTCATAATGTTGGACTGATCCTTCGGAAATGCCCCGCTGTAACTGAGCTTCGCTGTTTTCAGTCCCATCAGTTCCTCAAACCAGTCGGTTTCAAAGTTAACCGTCATGGAGGAGCCCAAAATCACACTGTCATAGGGAAGGTGCTCTGCCATTCCCGGATTCTGCGTCAGCTGATTATCCACTACATAATTGAAATTTTTTAACGGCTTATGATAATGGAAAAAGGGATCCACATAAACAACAAGTGCGATCATCAGCACAAATGCTGTAAGCACGAGCGTAATAAATAAGAGCAATAATTTCCTGTACCTTTTCGTATGACCGCCTCCTAAAAGTTGAAGTATAAAAATGTGCTGACTCCCGAGAAGGAAATCACACTCCACACAAACAACACTGCCGCAAGCAGAACCATTGCGGCGTTCAATCTGCACTTCTTTGCAATCTGCACGGCATTGGGGGAAACCCAGATGAACAGCAGGCACACTATGAGAAACAGCACCATCACATAAAAATAGCTGTCCGGCAGCCGATCCAGATGAAGTACTTTAATCACATACCAGAATTCATCCAGATTAAAGGCCTCTGCAATCGAACGGCTCACCTTTCCGGCTCCACCCATCAGGAGCCTGCGAAGGAACTGAACCCCTTCCTTAACTGAGGATGCCCGGAAGAATACCCATGCAATATTGACATAGAGGAAGGTCAGAAGCACACGTACTCCATGAGACAGTCTCCGAAGCATTCTGTGGTTATGGTTATCGCTATTGATACAGCTTTCCCTGACCGTTCTTCCCTCAGCCACCTGTGCCTCTTTTCTCCTGCTGTAACCCGAAGCAGCACGGGTAATGACGTAAAGCGTGCCATGCATCATGCCCCAGACAACGAACTGCCAGCCGGCGCCATGCCAGATCCCGCTTACTAAAAGACAATCAGGAAATTCACATACATCCTGAAAGCACCCTTCCTGTTTCCACCAAGCGGAATATACACATATTTTGTCAGGAAATCCGTCAATGTCTTATGCCAGCGCTTCCAAAAATCCATAATATTCACTGCTTTATACGGCGAATCAAAGTTCAACGGCAGGTCATAGCCGAAGAATGCCGCAACGCCCATGGCAATGTCACAGTAACCGCTGAAATCAAAATATAACTGCAGGGTGTAGGACAGCATTACAACCCATGCGTCCGCTGTGAGAAGTGCCGCCACATTTTCAAATCCTGCCACAACAGCCTGTCCCAGGGTATCTGCCAGAATCACCTTTTTAAATAAGCCAAGGGAAATCAGAATCACATTACGCAAAAGCTTTTCCCACCACTCATCCCCGGTTTGTGCAGACCGCAGGGCGAAATCTTCAAAAACTGCCCGTGTCCGCTTTTTCTCTCCTTCTGTCAATTTTCTATTACTTCGCTGCTCTGTGGACTTTTCATCACTCCTCTGTGCCTGAAAATCCTCCGGCAGCATAATCGGACCCTGCATCAGCTTAGGGAAAAAGCTTACATATAACCCATACTCACTCATTCCCATCGGCACAATATTCCCCCGATAGGTTTCCACCAGAAATGCAATCTGCGTAAACGTAAAGAAGCTGATTCCCGGTGCATCCAGCTCCGTTCCCCGAAGTGCAGGAAGCAGCCGTGCATATTTAAAGAAGCCCAGTACTGCCACATTCAGTACAATTCCGGCTCCCAACATGCATTTTCTCCTTCTGTTGAAATCATCCGGCACCGAACCGTTTTTTTCTACGGTCTTTGCTACGGTCCTTTCTGCGTTTTTTTCTACTGCCTTTCCCCTTGCTGCCTTCGGCTTCTTCGCCAGATCCCTGCACAGGAAACAGCCCCATACGTAATTGACGATGAGGCTTCCAAGCAGAACCGGAAGACACTTTGGATAATTCCACCCATAGAAAACGAGAGAAGCCACAATCAGACAGACATCTGCCCACTGCTTTCCCAGGTATCTTCTGCTCACCCAAAACAGAAAGAGCACAATCGGTAAATATGCAAATAAAAAGGAAAATGAATTAAACACCATATGTATTTTTCCACTCCGTAACAATCTCTGTCACTTCCGGATCTTCATAGATCACATAGCCATCCATCCTGGCCTTGCAAATCAGTCCGCAGGCTTCCGGTGTCCGGTCCATCGGCTGATCCTCCCGGAAAACCAGATACTGACAGTATTCCTTACGTGTTTCTGTCAAAAGCTCTTCCATTGGAAGCACTTCGTTATTCTTAATAATGTCATGCACCGGCTGATAATAGCCCCACTGCTCCACCAGCATATCCCTTCCATAGGGCATACGGATTGTGGCATCGTACTGACGCACGAAATGAATCATTTCATCTGGAAACAACGCAGTGACCATATCGTCTGCATCTTTATTTCCAATATAATCGCATACATGAACTACGGAATCCGGAATGTGATACAGATTCTCTGCTTTTGAGATATAGGTTCCACGATAAACGTATGTGCCAAGCAGAATAATGCACGCCCCGATCACCACTGTTCCAAGCTTCCGGAAACGTGCAAACAGGGAACACCCTCCATAAACCGCTACCATTCCCATTGGGATCGTCCAGATCACGCGGTAATACGTCTCCCCATCCAGGCCTGCTGCCACGAAGAGCTTCCGGCTCAAGGGAAACAGGAATACCAGCAGGATCAGAATCGGCGCATAGACAAATAAAGCCCGGATGGTCTTGTCCTTTTCACAAAACAGCAGATAAATCCACGCAAGCAGGGAAAGCACAAACAATCCCCGAAGTCCTGTATACAATTTGAAAATCACAAGGCTTTCCATAAAAATTCCAAACATGTGCGCAAACCCTTTCCATTTCTATACATCTAACCAGCTGATATGAATCCAATCAAACCCGGATCATATGTTTACATCCAGTCATTGCTGTCATAGCTCGCAACTATTCAGATCCATGCAAAATTGCTTTCTATAAATATTCATTTTCATACAAAACAGCAATTTTATATAGCTAAGTGACTACATACATATAACTTAATCTGCGAATCAGAAACTTTATGAATGGAGTTCCAAAGCATTACCCACTTACAACATCATATACAATATGACATAAATTCCACCAAGCACACAGCTTAGTCCAGCATAGATCAGATTCCGGAATCTGCGGCTCCGGATGGTCAGCAGCATCCCAAGTCCCATCGTTAATGCGCAGCTTAGTAATACTGCAAGGGAGCTGCTTGCTCCTGCTGCCAGATTAAGCAATGTAAGCAGAATCCACAAACTGCCACTATTCTCTCTTTGAATCTTCCTGTTTTTTCCTTCCGCATCAGCTTCTGCGCCCAAATCCAGCTTCTGCTGATTTTCACGCTCCTCTTCACGGAAAAGGCAAAGAAAGATCCAAAACACCGCGGGAATAATGAAGTTACCTGCAAAGGACTTCCCCTGCCAGGTACGCGTCAGGAAAAAGGTCTCCGTTGTGTAAATCGACACATTCCCGAACATCTGCCAGAATGCCATCAATGCCATAAACATCGGAAGCAGACGCTTTTTATTGCAGAAAAGTTCACGCCCGATCTCATAATAAATCAGATACGTCAACGGAATCAGAAGCAGGGGCGCCACACTATGCGCCATAATGGTTGCATGTATGCCACACATGGTTCCGACAAAGGCCTCCCAGATGGGAAACAGTGCCAGTGCATGCCGGGCATCCAACGGCATACTTACTCCGCGGTTCGGATCGATCCGGTACAGCGTATCGGTCTGCTGTGCGGTCAACGCCTGTACCACATAATAAGCGTCATCTCCGTCAAATGAAGCCCTTGTAAACGCCATGTAAAGCTGGAATCCGACAAGAAGCAGGAACAGTACAAGAAGAAGCCTTCCTTCCCAGCTATCATAGGGAGCCTTTCGAAGCCATAAGAAATGATCTGTTTCCTTTAAGGCACCGGACAGGTTCGTTTTCCGTGTCTTCTTCCCCCGGTATATCCAGAACCCATAACCGGCTCCTGCCCCTAAGATCTGCAGAGCTGCATACAAAATCACCATTCTGGAATAGCCATGATAAATGGAAAGCAGCATTACCGGAATTCCAACGATCTCCAAAAGAGCAAACAATAATAAATATCCAATTAATAACGTCACGCCTGTCGTCTGTAACCTCTCCGGCAGATGCTCCCTCTCAGGTGCTTTCCGGAACAGAAGCCCCAATCCCACAGGGATCACCAGCAGCCAGAATAGCAGACCAATCATTTTCAGTATGATCATTCTTCCTCTCCTTCATCCCTAAGACAGTAAAGTTCATATCCGTTTTCTGCCACAACCAATGTATAATGTTCACTCAGTATATCTGCAATTCCATCATAAGGCTGCTCCGCCAGTATCCATTTTGCTTTACAGGCTGCGAATTCATCATGTACGGTATCCCTGACCTTCTGATTAAAGCTGCTATGCCATGCCTGAATCGCGAAATGCGGATATAACGGCACAATATCATTTTCCAGATAGACCTGCTTTACTCTCACTCCACCATAAGTCATCAGCAACGGCTTTTCCTCCTCGGGAACCAATGAAACAATATCATAATATCCTTCATCATATGGCGTATGATATTTTTCAATGTTTAAAAGCCAGCCTTTATAATAGCGGATTCCATAAATCAAAAATAAAAGGAATACAACCATTGCTCCGCGTTTCATCCATCTTATCCACCGGTGTTCTTCGCTGCTCATAAGTTCCTTTACCAGAAAAACAAACTGAGGAAGCACCACCATCGGATAATGATAATACAGGGAAGAGTTGATATATAAATACATTTCCACAATTCCGGCAGCTAAAAACCATCCGGCCAGTCCCGGCTTTTTTCTTAAAGCTGCAAGAAATAAGGTAAAGAAAATACTATAGGCGCAAAAATATATATAAATAAAACTGATATAGGTATCTCTGTTTGCTTCCGAAATCCATGATGTTGTATCCGAAATATAGGTAAGGTTAAAAACAAATGTTCCATACAGCATATCCCCTAACGCGCCCTGCAAACGGAAGAAATACGGTTAATGCTCCTCCCAGAAATCCAAGGATATTCTGCCACAGATTCTTAAATTCCCGATACCGGATCAAAGAAACGGTAATTGCCAGTACCCCGGCAGCTACCAGCACACAGTTTGTCACCCTGGTATAAAAGCATACACAGAATGCCATCCCATACAGGAACGCCGCCCTGGGAGAATGCTGATGATACTCCTCATTAAAATAAACATAGATATAATAAGCAGACGCACAGATAAACGGAAGGCAATATTCTTCCGTCAGATTCGCCTCTCCATAATTCAGAAAAAGGAAAAACATGGAGACCAGAACAGTCCCCAGTGCATATCCCGTCCTATGTAATCCATACTTCGCTGTTTTATACAGAAAGTACAGTGAAATCCACATGCACACAATCTGAATCAGAAATATGCCGTACTTCGTGCCGGTCAGCAAATATCCCAGCATATTAATAAAAAAGATCCACGGTCCCTTGTGGTCGAATAAATCACGATAAGGAATGGCACCCTTCAGCCAGCATTTCCCAATCGTCTGAAACTGTGCCGAATCATTTCCGTAGTATGTCGGATAGAGCGGAGAAGTACTATATGAAAACAGGAATACAAATCCTGTTGCTATTACCAGCCAAAACAAGGCAATCCCTATCTTTTTCTTCACTTAAATTACTCCTTCAGGATGTTTTATTAAGGTCCTTCAGCTGAAACAGATACCAGTTATGGTTGTAACCGTTTTCTTCAAAAGTGGCTTCCGCTGCCAATTCATACCGGTCATTAATCTTCTCTGGATAGCCATCTCTTGCAATCACATAGTCGGTCTGTCCTTCTTTAATATAACGCTTCTGTTCCTCATATACCTCATCCATATGTATGGTCTGTGTCTGAAACCACTGACAGGTCGGAACAATATCACACACCGTATACAATCCGGCATCCAGACATCCCACATTCAACAGCGTCGGGTTCTCCGTCTGCATGACGATATCCCGGAACTGATACAGGAAAATATCTTCCCTCTTCACCTTCATAAAAAAAACATTCATGGAAACAAGTCCTACCACAACCACGCTCACA
>OGLI01001789.1_pt1 | contig 12258 bp, 7 predicted proteins | sample 1572661 | NCBI WGS metagenome assembly OGLI01 (sample SAMEA2581901, study PRJEB24529) | metagenome | biome: Human gut stool | place: China | collected 2011 | reverse complement strand
GCAGGTAGAGCACCTCCATCGGGAATCCGTCGGCGCGGGAGATGAGTTTGCGCTTGCTCTCGGCAACGCGGATGCCTGCTTCGGAAAGCAGGTCGATGCTCTGTTCGTTCAGTCGGCCCTTGGCCTGGATGGCTATTCGTAACATATTCGGTGTGTGTTTGATTGTTTGCTTCTTTCGGACACCCACCTGCGGTTCGGCACGCAAAAAAGCCCACCCGCAGGGGGTGAGCTTCATGTATTCTATAATAACCTCTTACATATACATAATCGACCTACCCCTCGGTAAAGTGGTGATGGTGATGATGGATATGGTTGAAAATCGTCATTCGTCCGGTTGTTGGAGGCAAATATAGGGTTTCTGCGGGAAAAAACAAAATCCGGCCCGGATTTTTTTGCATCCGGCGGAAAAACGGCGGTCGGGGAGGATGGCCGCCGCTCTCGTTTGGCGAAACGCTCCGCCGCCGGATTGATTACAGCCGCCGCAGGCGCGCGGAAGGGAAACGGAGCGCGAAGTTGCGGTTTTTAAGAGTTTTTAGTATATTTACGGCCTGCATCCAGTGAAAACGGCCCGTGCGGTGCGCAGGGGCCGTACGGGCGGCCTTCCGGATTGTAACCTGTTCGTCCGGGACCCGCAGCGCGGACCTTTCATTTAAAACGAAAAGACAATGTGTGACCCTATTCAGTCGATTGCGACCCGTTTGCGCGGGCTGCGCGAAGCGCTTGAACTGACCCAGGAGGAGGTGGCTGCGAGCTGCAACCTTCCGGTCGGACAGTACAGGGAGATGGAGAGCGGCACGGCCGATTTTTCGGTGAACGTGCTGCAAACCATATCCCGCCATTACGGGATCAGCCTCGATGTGCTGATGTTCGGCGAGGAGCCGAAGATGAACGCCTATTTCATCACCCGCGCCGGAAAGGGCGTGTCGGTCGAACGGCAGAAGGCCTACAAGTACGAGGCGTTGGCGGCGGGATTCCGCGACCGGAAGATCGACCCCTTCATCGTGACGGTCGAGCCGGCTGCGGACGACGCCCCGATGCACCTGAACTGCCACCCCGGGCAGGAGATGAACTACGTGCTGGAGGGCCGCCTGCTGATCGGGCTGAACGGCAAGGAGATCGTGCTGAACACGGGCGACAGCCTCTATTTCGATTCGGGCCTGCCGCACGGGATGAAAGCCCTCGACGGCAAAACGGTGCGGTTTCTGGCCATAATAATGTAACGGCAGCATGGTAGAGCGATTTTTATCCCAGACCTCCTTCGTCTCGCAGGAGGATTACCGGAAGAACCTGCACATACGGGTTCCGGAGAATTTCAATTTCGGCTACGACGTGGTGGATGCATACGCCGCCGAGCAGCCCGGCAAGGAGGCGCTGCTGTGGACCGACGACCAGGGCGCCGAAATCCGGTTCACCTTTGCCGACATCAAGCGCGAAAGCGACCGCACGGCCTCGTATTTCCAGAGCCTCGGCATCGGAAAGGGCGATGTGGTGATGCTGATCCTCAAGCGCCGCTACGAGTTCTGGTTCTCGATTCTGGCGCTGCACAAGCTGGGCGCGGTGGTGATCCCGGCGACCCACCTGCTGACCAAAAAGGATGTTGTCTACCGCTGCAATACGGCCGGGATCAAGGCCATCGTCGCGGCGGGCGAGCGGGTGATCACCGACCACATCGCGGCGGCCATGCCCGAAAGCCCCACCACCGAACTGCTCGTCAGCGTGGGTCCCGAGGTCCCCGAAGGGTTTCTCGATTTCCACGCCGGCATCGAAAAGGCGGCTCCTTTCGTGCGCCCGGAGCGGGTGAACGCCAACGACGACGTGATGATGATGTATTTCACTTCGGGGACGACCGGCGAGCCGAAGATGGTGGCCCACGACTTCACCTATCCGCTGGGACATATCACCACGGGGCTGCTGTGGCACAACCTCCACGAAGGCAGCCTGCACCTGACGATCGCCGACACGGGGTGGGCCAAGGCCGCGTGGGGCAAACTCTACGGGCAGTGGCTGGCCGGGGCCTGCCTGTTCGTCTACGACCATGAGAAGTTCACGCCCGCGGACATGCTGCGCAAGATCGAGCAGTACCGCATCACGTCGCTGTGCGCGCCTCCGACGGTCTACCGCTTCCTGATTCGCGAGGATCTCACCAAATACGACCTCTCGTCGCTGGAGTACTGCACCACGGCGGGCGAGGCGCTGAACGGAGCCGTGTACGACACCTTCCTGCGCCTGACGGGCATCCGTCTGATGGAGGGCTTCGGGCAGACCGAGACGACGCTGACGCTGGCCACGTTCCCGTGGATGAAGTCCAAACCCGGGAGCATGGGCGTGCCCAATCCCCAGTACCGGATCGACCTGGTGACCCCCGACGGCCGTTCGGCCGAGGACGGCGAGCAGGGGCAGATCGTGATCCGCACCGACGGGGGCAAGCCCCTCGGTCTGTTCAAGGGTTACTACCTGAACGATGAGCTGACCCGCGAGGCGTGGCACGACGGGGTGTATTATACGGGCGACGTGGCGTGGCGCGACGAGGACGGCTACTACTGGTTCGTGGGGCGTGCCGACGACGTGATCAAGAGTTCGGGCTACCGCATCGGTCCGTTCGAGGTGGAGAGCGCCCTGATGACCCACCCGGCGGTGGTGGAGTGCGCCATTACGGGCGTTCCCGACGAGATTCGCGGCCAGGTCGTCAAGGCGACGATCGTGCTCGCCGAGGCCTACCGCGGGCAGGCCGGGGAGGCGCTCGTCAGGGAGTTGCAGGACCATGTGAAGCGCATCACGGCTCCTTATAAATACCCGCGCGTGATCGAGTTCGTGGAGTCGCTGCCCAAGACCATCAGCGGCAAGATCCGCCGCAAGGAGATCCGCAGCGGCGACGACGGGAAATAATCCGGCCGCAGGCCGGCGGGGTGAGGGACCGTGCGGAGGGCGCGGTCCCTATCTCTCTTTGCGGCTGCCGCTTCGGGGCCGTCGCGGGATTTTAACGGAACCGTATATTGCGGTTCTGAAAAAGTTTCCTAATTTTGTCTTGTGAAAGCCTGAACATGCCCGGACGTGGAGAAGAAAAAAGAACTTGAGAATTTGCTTGTTTCCGTAAGCGAGAACGACGATTACGCTTTCCGGGTTTTCTATGATCTCTATTACCGGAGCGTTTTCCGGTTCGCCTACTATTTTCTGCGCAACAGGAAGGTGTGCGGTGAGGTCGTGAGCAACGTCTTCGTCGCGATCTGGAAATCGCGTGTCTCATTGCGGCGGATCGGCAACGTCGAAGCCTATCTCTATGTCGAATCGAACCGTTACCTGAGGGAGTGCCAGGCGCAGCGACGATGTTTGTCGCTCGAAGAGATTCCCGTCGCGGTGATAGACCGCAATTCCCCCCCCCACGATGCAGATACGCCTGATAGCGGCCTGATTGAATCGGAAATAGAAGAGTTGGTGGGACGTCTCGTCAATGACCTTCCCGAACGCTGCCGCACGGTATTCCTGCTCAATAGGCAGGAAGGGTTGTCGTCGCGTGAGATTGCCGAGGTGCTGTCGCTGTCGGAAAGCACGGTGCGCGTTCAGATCAAGATCGCCGTCGATAGGATCGTGGCGGGGATTCGCAAACATTATCCCGACCTGAAGCTGGTTTCGCTGCTCATGTTCTTGTTCTCGTCGCGTTTCTGACGATAAGATCGAAAAAATCCGAAAAAATCCGCGGTTCCCTTAAACGGAATCGCGGATTTCGTACTCTCTAACTATATACACGACTAAAGGAGAAATCATGCGAATTGAGGATACGAAAAAGGAGCCGGAGATAGCGGAGATGATCGAAGGTTCGGAAGGCGATCGCCGCAGGCTGTCCGAATTGCTGGACGGCATTCGGGTGGGCCCCGGAGTCGATGCCATGGCCGATGAGATGCGGGAAGTAGTGTGGGCCGATGTCCGCTTGCGCATCCGCCGCCGAGGACTCCGGATGCGGATTGCACGCTATGCTGCGGCTGCGGCCGTCATGGTGGGCGTGATCTGCGGCAGTTGGTTCATGGGTGGGCTGAGGGTCGAGAACCGTCTCGTGGCCGAGGCGCATCCTGTGGTCATCTCGACACCGCGGGGTGTGAAGTCCGATGTGATACTGCCCGACGGTTCGCGGGTGCGGCTCAACGGCGGCACGCGCATCGTCTATCCCGCGTTGTTCGGCGACGAACGCCGCGTGGAGGTCGACGGCGAGGCCTATTTCGAGGTCGAGCACGACGCCCGCAGGCCCTTCGTCGTCGTCACGGGACAGGTCGTCTCGACGGTGCTCGGAACGACTTTCAATGTGCACGCCTATTCCGAGGACGAGAATTACCAGATCACGCTGGCGACGGGCAGCTTGCTGGTGGACGGCGGTCCCGAGTCGCGGAGCGTGCGGCTGCGTCCCGGCGAGCAGGGATTCTTCGAGAGGACCTCCGGACTGCTGTCGCTGCGCAGGGTGAACGTCGAGCAGGTGCTCTCGTGGCAGGAGGACAGGCTCTACTTCCGGGCCGAACCCCTGGCGTCGATCGCCCGGAGCCTCGAAAGGCAGTTCAACGTCGACATCACGATCCCCGACGAACGGCTGCGCAGGATCTGTTTCACGGGTGAGTTCGTCGGCGGAAAGAACATCCACGAAATCATGCGGATCATCCCGGCCGACAGCCGTATCCTCTGCCGCAGCCGCAAGAACCATTTCGAGCTTTACAGAAACCGATAGAGATTCACGATTTTTTTCACTACAACCTAAATTTCAATCCTTATGAGTAACAATTCTACCAGCAGAAGGTCCTTCCGGGACCTTTTCGGCCAGCGGATGCTGTGCAGACTGAGCGGATTGCTGACCCTGTGTTGGTTCACGGTGGCGGCCCAGGCTCTTTACGCGCAGAATCCCGTGATTTCGTTGACGCTGAAGAACGCCACCGTGCGCGAGGTGATCGAAGCGGTCAAGACGCAGAGCGGCTACTCGTTCTGGTATCGGGAGAGCGAGATCGACCTCCGGAAGCGCGTTTCGGTCGAGGCGCACGATCAGAACGTCCTGAAACTGCTCGACGGCGTGCTCGCCGACCAGGGAATTCTGGCCAAACTCGAAGGCCGCCACATCGTGCTTTACAAATCCGACCCGGCAGGCCGGGGCCGGGAATACCAGCTGAAGGGCCGCGTCGAGACCGAGGCCGGCGATCCGATCGTGGGGGCGAACGTGCTGGTCGAGGGCACGACGAACGGCATGGTGACCAATTCGAAGGGCGAATTCGCCCTGAACGTGACTGCGGGCGCGCGGCTCAGCGTGTCGTTCATCGGTTACGACGCGGCGCAGGTCGAAGTGGGCAACCGGACGCATCTGACCGTGGTGCTGAAGGAGAATAACCAGCTCCTCGACGACGTGGTGGTGATCGGATACGGCGTGCAGAAGAAGGTCAACCTGACCGGCTCGGTCGCCGTGCGCCAGATGTCGGAGATCGAGAACCAGCCCATGACGCACGCCTCGCAGGCGCTCTATTCGATGCCCGGCGTCTACATCAACCAGGCTTCGTCGAAGCCCGGCAGCGACGGCGCGACGATCCGCATACGCGGCGTCGGCACGATGAGCAGTTCCAGCCCCATGGTGCTGGTCGACGGCATGGAGTATTCGCTCAACGAGCTGAATCCCGGCGACATCGAGACGATCTCGGTGCTGAAGGACGCTTCGGCCTCGATCTACGGTTCCAAGGCCGCCAACGGCGTCATCCTCATCACCACGAAGCAGGCCAAGAAGGGCGCACCGGTGGTGAAGTTGAGCGCCAACTTCGGCATTCAGTCGGCGACCTACGTGCCCGACGTGGTGACCGACCCGATTCAGTATATGAACATGCGCAACCAGGCCGAACTGAACGAAGGCAAGCTGACGGTGACCTACAACCGCGACGACATCCTCGAATACGAGGAGGGCATGAAGCACGACAAGTACATCTATCCCGCCTCCGACTGGTACGACCTCTGCTACCAGAACGGTTTTCTCCAGCAGTACAACGCCCGCGTTTCGGGCGGCACGGACAAGATCTCCTACTCGCTGGGCGGCGGTTACATGAACCAGCGCGGCATCATGGTCGCCAACGACGACGCGGAACGCTTCTCGTGGGACATGAAGATCAACGCGCAGGTGACCAAGCGCCTGAAGGTGGGCGTCAGCCTGCTGGGCAACCTGCGCTACAACACCGACCCGATCTACGGCGTATCGACGACGGTCAACGTCATCAACCGCGCCCTGCCGATCTTCGGCACGCAGCTGCCCGACGGCAAGTGGCTCTCGACGTGGCTCTCGACCCCCGGGCGCAACAACCCCGAGAATCCGCTCATGGAGCTGCACGAGGGCAACACCAAACGTCAGCTTCACCGCATTCTGGGGCGCATCAACATCGGCTACGATCTGCCGTGGGGCATCAAGTACAACGCCAACCTGGGCTACGTGAAGGTCGACCACTATTCGAAGGACTTCAAGCACGCGATGTACACCTACAATCCCAAAACCCTCGAGCGGAAGAACTTCAGCGCCTACGTCTCGGCCAAGGACTGGGACAACAACGCGATCAACTACACTTTCTACAACACCCTTTCGTGGGGCAAGAGCTTCGGCGGCAACCACAACTTCAACGTGATGGTCGGCACGGAGTACAAGCGTTACGACGGCAAGAACTTCCAGGCCAAGAAACGCGACTACTTCAACAACCAGCTCACCGCCCTGTCGGTCGGCGCCACGATGGAGGATATTTCGGGCGGATCGTCGCTCGAACTGCTCTTCTCCTACTTCGGACGTATCACCTACGACTACAAGGAGAAATACCTGATCGACGTGACGGCGCGTTACGACGGTTCATCGAAATTCGCCAAGGGTAACCGTTGGGCCTTTTTCCCCGCCGTGTCGGTCGGCTGGCGTATCGACAAGGAGAGTTTCATGCAGAACATCCGGCAGATCAACGTCCTCAAGCTTCGCGGTTCGGTTGGCGAGATGGGTAACCAGGCCATCGGAAACTATGAATATCTGATGTCCGTACTGGCGAGCAAGGATTACAATTACAGTTTCAGCGACGTGCTTGCGGGTGGCGCGGCGATCAAGGACTTCGTCGACGAGAACATTTCGTGGGAGACAACCCGCACCTACAACCTTGGACTGGACTTCGAGGCTTTCGACCACCGACTGTTGTTCAGCGTGGACCTCTATAAGAAGCGCACCGAGGGTATTCTGCGCGACGTGAAGATTCCGGCGCAGATTGGCAACCTGAACGGTCCGAAGCAGAACATCGGCGTGGTGGCCAACGATGGTATCGAACTGAACCTCCAGTGGCGGAGTACGATCAAGAATTTCCATTACAGCCTGGGCGGTAACTTCTGCTACAATAAGAACATCGTCGTGGACCTCGACGGGCAGGAGTACATCAAGACCTTCAACATCATCCGCGAGGGCGAACCCATCGACGCGTGGTATCTCTACCAGGCCGACGGGTTCTACAACAGCTACGAGGAGATCGCCAATTCGGTGACCGTCGGCAGCGGCGTGAAGCCCGGGTACATCCGCTACAAGAACCTCAACAACGACGACAAGATCGACAACGACGACCGCGCCGTCTGCGGCAACCTCACGCCGAGCATCACCTACGCCTTCAACTTCTCGCTGGGATGGAAGGGCCTTGAACTTTCGGCACATTTCCAGGGCGTCGCTGACGTGAAGACCTACCTTTCGGGCAACCTGGCTGCCCCGTTCTGGAACGGCGCAGGCGTGTTGAAGGAGTGGGCGACCGACGCGTGGACACCCGAGAACCACAACACCCGACTGCCGATCCTCCACACAGCCACGGGCGCTCCCGAGATGCACGACTATAAGAATACGCAGTGGCTCTACAATGCGTCGTACCTGCGCTGCAAGCAGCTGCAACTTTCGTACACCCTGCCCAAGAAGTGGATTTCGAAACTCGGCATGAGCCAGTGCCAGATCTTCGTCAACGGCGAGAACCTCTTCACGATCTCCCCGCTGAAGATGTTCGACCCCGAGATCGACCTTTCGTCGACCAACCTGATGCAGTATCCTTCGCTGCGGACGATCAACTTTGGCTTCAACATTACTTTCTAATCGCTTCAAATACGGAAAAACATGAAAAAAACAGTAATCGGATTGATGCTTTGCGGTGCAGTGACGCTGGGCTCCTGCAACCTTGACACTATTCCTACCGACAAATATACGGTCGAGACGTTCTGGGAAACCGAAGAAGGAACCGAGGCCGCCATGACCGGCTGTTACAACATACTGACCAACAGCGCGCTGTTCGGAGACTCGGCGCCGCTGCTCGAAGAGACCTGCACGCCCAACGCCTATAATTACAACAACGCGGGCGGATACAACGTCATCGCCCAGGGGACCCACACGGCCAACAGCTCGGGCATCATCGCCAACCGCTGGAAAAAGTGCTACGAGGGCATCGGACGCTGCAACACCCATCTCAACCGCCTGCCTGCCGCCGTCGTGGCCGACGACCGCAGGGTGCAGATGGAGGGCGAGGCCAAGTTCCTCCGCGCGCTCTATTACTACATGCTGGTGACCTATTACAACGGCGTGCCGCTGATCCTCGAAGAGCCCGTCTATGCGCACGGTTCGCTGCCCCGCGCCTCGCGCGAGGAGGTGGTGCGGGCGATTCTCGACGATCTGAACGACATCATCGACCGCGAACTGCTCGACTGGCAGTGGACCAAAGCCGCCGACCAGGGGCGCGCCACGCGCGGCGCGGCGATGGCCCTCAAGGCCCGTCTGCTGCTTTTCGAGGCCAGCAAGCTGGTCAACCCCTCGAACGACGCCGCGAAATGGCAGGCTGCGGCCGATGCGGCCAAAGCCGTGATCGAGAAGGAGGCCCAGGCGGGCTACGACCTGTTCGGCGACTACCGGAAACTCTTCCTGCCGGCGAACGAGCACAGCTGCGAGTGCGTCTTCAACATCGAATTTTCGAAGACCAAGAACACGGCCGTCAATTCGTTCAACGTTTACAGCGTCCAGTACCGCAACAACGCACCGCTGCTCGATCTGGTGATGGACTACCGGACGACGACCGACGGTGCGGCCACGATGGGCAAGTACGACAACCTCGACCCGCGTTTCGCGGCGACGAATTTCTATCCCGGGAGCACGTTCCTCGGCAAGGCCAACTGCCCGGCCGGGGAGGTGTGCCAGTTCACGGGCTTCGCACACAGGAAACTCACGATCTACGACGCGCAGAAGCGCGATTCGGACGACAGCAACGGCGAGACCAACTACATGTTCATCCGCTATGCCGACGTGCTGCTGATGTTTGCCGAGGCGCAGAACGAGGTCGATGCCACGCCGTCGAAGGAGGTTTACGACGCGGTAAATCGCGTGCGCGAGCGTGTCGGCATGCCTACTTACACTTTTGGAACGAAAAGTCAGGCGGAGATGCGTGAGATCATCCGGCATGAACGTCGGATCGAGTTTGCCGGTGAGGGCCTCTATTATAACGACATCCGTCGTTGGATGACCGCAGAACGGGTGATGAACGCCGTGATTCAGGACTATGCGGGCACGGACATCGCCGTCCGGGCGTTCGACCCCGACCGCGACTACTGGTGGCCTGTTCCGGCGGATCAGATCCTGCTGAACAAGAAACTCGAACAGAACCCCAATTATTAATCCGATAAACTGTAATTTGTGATTATGAAAAAGTATCTGTGGATGCTGGTGGCCGTATGCTTCCTCTCGGCTTGTAGCAAGGATGAGGAGGAGGGGCCTTATGTGCCCTGGAGGCCCGGAGATCAGACGGAGGAGACGATCGAGCTGGACAAGGCCACGAAGGTGATGATTCTGACCGAGCAGGCCAAGAACCGGATCGTGATGATCGACCAGCCGACGGGGAAGGTCGCCTGGGAGTGGACGGCCGCCGACAGCGGGCTTTCGGCGGCGGAACAGGCGTGGTTCGATCTGCCCGACGAGGCCAAACCGGTCTACAACCGTACGTGCGTGCTCGTCACGGCTTCGGGCGGCGGCGTGGCGCTGATCCGCATTGCGGACAAGAAGGCGATGTTCTACGCCAAGCCGGGCGGAAACCCCCACTCGGCCGAGGTGCTGCCCGACGGGAATGTCGTCGTGGCGTCGAGCACGGGCAACCTGTTGAGCGTCTACGTGTACAATGGCGCCGACAGCTACGTTTCCAGACCCGCCTTCACCATGCCGGTCCATTCGGCCCACAACGTGGTCTGGGACCGAAAGCGCGGCTGCCTCTGGACGGCGACGGGCGCCCAGCTGCTCAAGCTCGCCTACAACGGGAAGCGTACGGCTCCGGAACTGACGCAGGTGCGTTCTTACGATATGGCGGCGGGGAATACCGATGCCCACGACCTGGCGCCCGTCTGCGGGGAGGATGCGATGTATGTATCGACGAATCAGCATGTCTACAAGTTCGACTGTGCGGCGGAGAAGTTCCTCGACGTGGAGATCTTCCAGCAGAACACCATCAAGAGCATTTCGACGGGTCCGGAGGGGTATTCCACGATCGTCATGCGCCCCACGTCGGGCGGGAGCAACTGGTGGTCGGCCGAGGTGTGCGACATGAAGGGCAACCGGCTGTTCAACCGCGCGGGCTACCAGATTTACAAGGCCCGCTGGTATGTGGAGAATCCGTTCGGGTATCCCGAGGTTCACACTTTGTAAAACTTAAAATGCAAAAACGATGAAAAACATCCGAAAATACATGATGGCCGCGGCATGCATGACCGCCGCTGCGGCGCTGGTCGCCTGCACCGAGGCCGTGAAACGCGACACCGAGGAGGAAATCCAGGAGATGACCGTTCCCAAGAAACCCGGGCCGATCACGAAGGTGCCGGCAACGCTCACCTGCAACGGCGGCGAAGAGTTCACCTTCTCGGTTTCGAAGGTTCAGTGGGCCGAGACCTACGAATGGACGATCGCCGAGCAGGAAAAGGCAAAAATATCGATCATCGACGGCCAGGGAACTAACGTAATCACCGTTCGGGTGGTTAACGACGATGTAGTGATTCCGGCACAGTCGATTTCGGTCGTGGCCAAGAACGAACTGGGGACGAGCAAAGTGCGCGAATATTTCGCGGCGATTACCGTGTCGGTTCCTATCGAATTGCCGGGCTATACGATCAAGAAATACGGCAAGCGCTGGTGGATGACCGAGGACTGCCACGAGGCGGGCGAGGACGGCCGTCTGGGTGTTGCACCCGACCTGACGGCTTTCACTGTTGCCGGACTTGAGGCTTCGCACCTCCTGCGGCTCGATGCAGCCAAGGGGCGCTACTACACCTGGTATGAGGCGATGACCGGCATATCGGGCTGTACGGCGGAGCAGTGTCCCTATGTGCAGAATTACGAAGGGGTGGACGACGTGGGCAACGCTTTCAAACTCGACGGTACGGAGGAGGGCGAGTTCGGCGTCCAGATACGCGGCTGCTGTCCCGAAGGCTGGCACGTGGCCAACGCCAACGACTGGTGGGACATGCTGATGGCTATCAAAAGCGAGTATGCCATTCCCGACGATTTCGCGCAGGGCGGATACACCTTCTCCGGCGGTCACGACGGGAAACCCGAGAATGCCATTACGAAGGCCGGATTCTACAAGTCGGGCTGCACGGTCAAGAATACGGGCAACGTCGGCGCATGGCTGCGCGGCGGCAACGGCCGTATCGTTGACGGCGGTATTTGGAATCAGGCGAATATGACGCTCACGGACGCCGGGGAACCCCTCCTGCAATTCGTCGACGGGGCCGAAAGCATCGGTTTCGGCTGGTATCCGCTGGGCTATCAGAAGGCCGACGGCAGTTTCAACAGCGGCGCGCTGGGCAAATGGGGCTACGTGTGGTTCATCGGGCAAACCAACGCCTCGACGGCCCGTTCGCTGGTCATCAGCGGTACGAGTCTGAACCTTCAGACCAAGACCAATCAGGAGGCGGCCAAGGATATTTATCTGAACGTCCGCTGCGTGAAAAACTACACCAAATAACCGGAAGCGATGAAAAAAAGAATTCTGTTTACGGCAGCGGCGCTGGTGTGCGCCGCCAACCTGACGGCCCAGTGTCTCGGCGTCGGAAGCTCGACCAGCAGCATGAGCCCCGAGGAGATGGCCGCCGCCGCGAAGGCCGGCGTGGAGTATGTCGAAATCGGCATCAGCGGCCGCGGGACCGTGGCTGAAATCCGCGAGAAGGCGCTGCACGCCAAACACATGGCCGACGAGGCCGGTCTGAAGGTCTGGTCGTGCCCCCTCCCGTTTTCCC
>OGLI01001778.1_pt1 | contig 12347 bp, 8 predicted proteins | sample 1572661 | NCBI WGS metagenome assembly OGLI01 (sample SAMEA2581901, study PRJEB24529) | metagenome | biome: Human gut stool | place: China | collected 2011 | reverse complement strand
GGCGTGACAGAGGAACTGAAAGAGAAAGCACCGATGCAGTGGGTCGGACTGATGAACAACATCCGCAGTCAAGCGGAGGAAGTGATACTGACCGAACTGATTTACAAGTAAGCGTTGCCAAAGAGGATGAGGTTAGGGTCAATCTTCCAACCGTAGATGAACAAATCGAAATGATAGCCGAAGCAGAGGACGAAAATGCCTCTGCTTTTACTATTTCCAAAGAAGATATTGACTCCGTGCTTCAGAAAGGCAGTGGCGTTGCGGACGGAAAATACCGTATCTACCGCCAATTCCAAAAGGGCGAGGACAGACAGAAAAATATTGAGTTCCTTAAAAATGAGTATGGAACGGGCGGCGGTACGCACATCTTCCCCGATGGTTTCAGCGGTCATTCTTGGCATGACAGCAAAGGTCTTGCCATTGACCGAAACGGCACTTATACCAATCACGACCTTGTGTTGAAATGGTCACAGGTTGAAAAGCGTCTGCGTGAGATGATTAAGGATAACCGCTATCTCAATCCGAAAGAAAAAGACCATTATGCCGATTATCTGGAGAGCATGTCAGCTCCCCAATATGAGATTGACACCCAGAGGAAAATAGCAAGGCAGCGTTTTATTGACGCCCACCGTGACCTGCCGCCTGCCGACAAACGGGATACCCTTGCTTTGCGGCTATCTGACTTTATCCGTGACTTGGACAGGTACGAAAAAGACCTGTTATCTGTTGTGGAACGAAGCGACCTTGCAGATGTGACCGCCGAGCAAATGGAACAGCATCTGTCCGACCCCTCAACTGTTCAACAGCTCATAGACTTTCTTGCACAGGTACAATGGAAAACGACCTCAGTTTTCAGCCGTAGTAATGGGTGGAAGTTTACCGAGGAATTAAGGGAGCTGCACCCACTCCGCTACCTCTACAATGAGGGCGATGTGGTGTATATCGGTACGGATAAATATGAGATTGCAACACTTACCGAGGAAAAGGTCTATCTGCAAAATGCCGAGTTCCCTATCTTGGGGCAGGAATACAGCCGAGCCGACTTTGAAGAAAAGCTAACGGAAAATCCTGCAAATGACCACCTGAAAGTGGTCGTAACCGAGAAACAGAGGACAGAAACACCGTCCGAGAAAAAGCAGGACGGAATACAGTTTTCTATCGGTTTTTCCGAACACCCTGCCTTTTATGACAGACAGCTTAATGACCGCTATACGGATTTGAGCTTTGCGCTGGGTAATAAGCTGCTTGGTATTTTGGACGAGAAACAGCACCGTGAGCGTGAGGGCGATAAAAATATCGGGTGGTATCACAAGACAGATTTTGTTATCAAGGCTGTTATCGGCGGCGAGGAATTTAACTATGAAGGGCGGTTTGATATTGGCGATGGTGAGGGCGATTTAATTGCCCACATTAAGAATTTTTACGATTATGCCTTATCGCCAAAGGGCGAACAGCTATATGGAGATGACCGAGAAAGCCTGCTCCGTGGCAGAGATGAGTTTATCCCATTCTTGGAACAGCACACCGAGCTGACCCAAGAGGACGAAAAGCTCCTTGATGAGATTATGGCTACCGAAAGTGATTGGTACAGGACAGCCAAGGAAGCCGAAGAAAAACCACAGGCGAATGCCGATAAAGTGAATGGCGCAGAAGCTCCTGCCATTGAAACAGAGCAATCCACAGACGACCTCATAGGCAGGGAAATCATCATAGATAACCGTAAATATCTCATTGAGAATATTGGCAAAATCAGCGGCGATGTGTCCCTGCGTGACATCACATTCCAGAACAATGTGGGTTTTCCGATAAACCGAGTGGAGAAAATCGGCTATATCCAAAAGCTATTGGAACAGGAAAAAACCGAATTACCACCCGAAGAAAAAACGGAAGCTCCTGCCGCAGACCGTCATAATTTCCGTATTAACGATGACGCCATCGGTGTCGGCGGAGCAAAAGAAAAGTTCCGAAACAATATGGCGGCAATCAACCTGCTGCACGAGCTTGAAATCGAAAACCGCCTTGCCACACCCGAAGAACAGGAAGTCCTATCTCGGTATGTCGGTTGGGGCGGTCTTTCTATGGCATTTGATGAACACAATGCGGCGTGGGCGGAGGAATTTAAGGAGCTATATGCCAGCCTATCCCCAGAGGAATACCGTGCCGCTATGGAGTCAACGCTGACCGCTTTTTATACGCCGCCTGTTGTTATCAAGGCGATGTATGACGCACTTGACCGCCTGGGCTTTTCACAGGGCAATATCTTGGAGCCGTCCTGCGGTACAGGTAATTTCTTTGGTCTGCTTCCCGAAAGTATGCAAAACAGCAAGCTCCACGGCGTGGAAATCGACTCTCTCACAGGCAGGATTGCAAAGCAGCTCTACCAAAAAGCGAACATTGCCATTGAGGGCTTTGAGAAAACAAATCTCCCAGACGACCATTTTGATGTAGTCCTCGGTAATGTGCCTTTTGGGGAGATAAGGGTCAATGACAGCCGATACAACGCCCAGAAATTTCTCATACACGACTACTTTTTCGCAAAGGCACTGGATAAAGTCCGTGCCGGCGGCGTTGTGATGTTCATTACCTCAAAGGGTACGATGGATAAAGCAAGTCCAGAGGTACGCAAGTATATTGCCCAGAGAGCCGAGCTGCTCGGAGCTATCCGTCTGCCTGACAACACTTTTAAGGCAAACGCAGGCACGGAGGTCACGAGCGATATTCTTATCCTGCAAAAGCGTGACCGAGTGATGGATATAGAGCCAGACTGGGTACACCTTGATACGGACGAAAACGGTGTTACGATGAACAGATATTTTGTCGAACACCCCGAAATGGTGTTGGGCGAGATAAAGATGGAAAACACACGCTTTGGTACTTTCGAGCCTGTCTGTAAAGCCCGTAAGGATATACCACTTTCCGAGCTTCTGTCCAATGCAGTTCAGAGGATAAACGGCGAAATCCCAGAGCTTGATAATAGGGTTGATGAAATCTCCGATGAGCAGGAGCTTTCTGTTCCTGCTGACCCGAATGTGCGTAACTTCTCTTTTACTCTGGTGGACGGCAGGGTTTACTTCCGAGAGAATGACCGTATGCAACCTGCTTCTGTGTCGATGACCGCAGAAAACCGTATTAAGGGACTTATCCAAATCCGTGACTGTGTGCGTAAGCTCATAGAGTATCAGACCGAAGATTACCCAGAGGAAATGATACGCACCGAGCAGGAAAACCTCAACCGTCTGTATGATGTTTATACCGCAAAATACGGTCTAATCAACAGCCGAGGAAACTATCTTGCTTTTGCTTCAGATGAGAGCTACTTCCTTTTATGTTCTCTGGAGGTGCTTGATGATGAGGGCAACTTCAAACGGAAGGCAGATATGTTCACAAAGCGGACTATCAAACCCCACCGAGAAGTAACTTCGGTTGAAACTGCAAGCGAAGCCCTTGCCCTTTCTATCGGAGAGAAAGCCCGTGTTGATTTGCCTTATATGGAGCAGCTCGCAGGCAAAACGCAGGTTGAGCTTGTGCAGGATTTACAAGGTGTTATCTTCAAAGTACCGAACTGTGAGCCTGTTTCCTATGTAGCCGCAGACGAGTATCTGTCGGGAAATGTCCGAAACAAGCTGACGGTTGCGGAGCTTGCTGCGAAGAATGACCCAGAGCTTGCGGTCAATGTGGATGCCTTGAAAAAGGTCATTCCCAAAGACCTCTCGGCGGCGGAAATCTCTGTCCGTCTGGGTGCGACTTGGATACCGCAGGAAGATATACAGCGGTTTGTGATGGAGCTTTTAACTCCGTCAAGCTATGCCGCAGGCAGATTAAAGGTACGATACACCCCGATAAACGGAGACTGGTTCATAGAGAATAAAAGCTCCGATATGGGGAATGTAAAGGCGGACAGCACCTATGGTACGAAAAGGGCTTCCGCCTATCGTATTATTGAGGACACCTTAAACCTGCGTGACACCCGTATCTTTGATTATGTGTATGACGAACACGGCAATAAAAAAGCGGTGTTCAATGCAAAGGAAACCACGGCGGCACAGGCGAAGCAGGAAGTCATCAAGCAGGCGTTTCAGGATTGGATATGGAAAGACCCAGAACGGCGAAACCGCCTTGTCCGTTATTACAACGACACTTTTAACTCTGTGCGACCCCGTGAGTATGACGGAAGCCATATCACTTTTGGAGGTATCAGCCCAGAAATCACACTAAGACCCCATCAAGTCAACGCCATCGCCCATATCCTTTATGGCGGCAATACGCTCCTTGCCCATAAGGTGGGAGCAGGCAAAACCTTTGAAATGGTAGCCGCCGCACAGGAAAGCAAACGGCTCGGCTTATGCCAGAAATCCATGTTTGTTGTGCCGAATCATCTTGTCGGTCAGTGGGCTTCTGAGTATCTGCGGCTCTATCCGAGTGCAAATATCCTTGTTACAACAAAGCAGGATTTTGAAACAGGAAACCGCAAAAAGTTCTGCGGCAGGATTGCCACGGGCGACTATGATGCAGTCATTATCGGGCATTCGCAGTTTGAAAAAATCCCGATGAGCATAGAACGCCAGAGGGAGCAGTTGGAAAAGCAGCTTGATGATATTGAGCGTGGCATTGACGATGTGCAGGCTTCCAAAGGAGAGCAGTTCACGGTCAAACAGCTAATGAAAACCCGAAAGGCAATCAAGACGAAGCTCGAAAAACTCAACGACACCAAGCGTAAGGATACGGTTATCGATTTTGAACAGCTCGGCGTTGACAGGCTTTTCATTGATGAGAGCCATTTTTATAAGAATTTGTACCTCTACACCAAGATGCGGAATGTAGGCGGTATCGCCCAGACCGAAGCCCAGAAATCAAGCGACCTCTTTATGAAATGCCGCTATTTGGACGAAATCACGGGCAACCGTGGCACGGTTTTCGCAACGGGTACGCCTGTCAGCAATTCAATGGTTGAGCTGTACTCCGTTCAGAGGTACTTGCAGTATGACACCCTTGCACAGAACGGTTTGCAGCATTTTGACAGTTGGGCTTCTACCTTTGGAGAAACGGTTACAGCTCTGGAATTAGCACCCGAGGGCTATACTTTAGTAGGACGATAAATAATGCGTTCCTAAATTGAAAATAGGTTATCAAAGTCGGTTGCAGAATTTCAAAAAATATTTTTTTGATTCTTTGAAAAACAGTTCCGCTTTGTATCCCTATTTTCTCCTATTGGTAGAGGGAGTAATACTTTTAATACCAAAACAGATTACATAAAGAAAGGAGGATAAGAGAATGTCAAGGACTTCAAAGATTACAGCACTCTATGAGCGTTTATCAAGAGATGATGACCTCAATGGTGAGTCAAATTCAATCACCAACCAAAAGAAATACTTGGAAGATTATGCTCGCAGAAATGGGTTCACGAATATTCGCCATTTTACTGACGATGGTTTTTCGGGTGTGAATTTCAATCGTCCGAGTTTTCAAGAACTGATTAAGGAAGTAGAAGCAGGAAATGTCGCAACGATTATTGTTAAGGATATGAGCCGATTAGGACGAAACTATCTGCAAGTCGGCTTTTATACGGAAGTTCTGTTCCCACAGAAAGATGTCCGTTTTCTTGCAATAAACAACAGTATTGACAGCAACAATGCTTCGGATAATGACTTTGCCCCGTTTTTGAATATAATGAACGAGTGGTATGCCAAAGACACAAGCAATAAAATCAAGGCTGTGTTTGATGCCCGTATGAAAGACGGAAAGCGATGTAGCGGTTCTATTCCCTATGGATATAACCGATTAGCAACCGACAAACAAACGCTTGTCGTTGACCCTGTGGCTTCTGAGGTGGTAAAGCGTATCTTTCTGCTTGCCAACGAGGGCAAAAGTCCGAGAGCAATCGCTGAATTGCTTACCGAAGAAAAGGTTTTAATTCCGGCTGCACACGCAAAGGAATATCACCCCGAACAGTATAATGGAACGAAGTTTTCAGACCCATATACTTGGGGAATGTCAACCATAAGAGCGATTTTGAGCAGACAGGAATATCTTGGTCATACTGTTTTGCGTAAGTCGGTCAGCACCAATTTCAAACTGCACAAAAGGAAAAATACCGATGAAGATGAACAGTATGTATTTTATAATACGCACGAGCCTATCATCTCGCAGGAACTTTGGGACAGCGTTCAGAAGCGAAAGAAACGAGCCAACAGAACAGCGGCAAGAGGAACGCACAGCAATCGTTTAAGCGGTTATCTGTTCTGTGCTGACTGTGGCAGAAGAATGACCTTGCAAACGCATTACAGTAAAAAAGACCGTTCGTTACAGTATTCTTACCGTTGCGGTGGGTATGCCAGCAGAGTAAACTCCTGCACTGCCCATTCGATTAGTGCTGATAATGTTGAAGCCTTGATATTATCGACTGTAAAACGATTATCAAGATTTGTTCTGAATGACGAAGAAGCCTTTGCAAAGGAACTTCAAGTATTGTGGAACGAAAAGCAGACAGAAAAGCCAAAGCACAATAAATCGGAATTGCACCGTTTTCAGAAGCGATACGATGAATTGTCTAAACTTATTCGTGGCTTGTATGAAAATCTTGTTTCGGGATTACTGCCCGAAAGACAGTACAAGCAACTAATGAAGCAGTATGATGATGAGCAGGCTGAACTGGAAACGAAAATTGAGGAAATGCAAAAGGAACTGACCGAAGAAAAGGCGAATACGGTTGATATTAAGCATTTCATTTCTTTGATACGCAAGTGCAAAGAGCCGACAGAAATTTCCGATTTGATGTTTGCCGAACTCATTGACAAGATTGTGGTTTATGAAGCAGAGGGTGTGGGAAAAGCAAGGACACAAAAGGTTGATATTTATTTCAACTATGTGGGGCAGGTCGATATTGCCTACACAGAAGAAGAACTTGCTGAAATCAAGGCACAGGAAGAACAGATTGAAATGGAACGACTGGCAAAACAGCGTGAGCGTGAAAAAGTTTACCGAGAGAAGCGAAAGGCGAAAAAACTCGCTGAAAACGGTGGAGAAATCGTAAAAGCAAAGGTATGCCCCCATTGTCAAAAGGAGTTTGTACCTACAAGCAACCGACAGATATTCTGTTCAAAGGATTGTTGCTATCAGGCAAGGCAAGACCAAAAGAAAGCCGACAGAGAAGCAGAAAAAGGAAATCATTATTATCGTCAGCGTGTCTGTGCTGTGTGTGGCAGTACCTACTGGCCTACACACAGTCAGCAGAAATTCTGTTCCGAAGAATGTCAAAAACAAAATCACAACGAAAAATCTTTGGAATTTTACCATAAGAAGCAAAAGGAGAAATCAAAATGCAAAGATTTATTACAGACGAAAGAACCGGTATCCAGTACGAACTCATCGGAGATTATTACTATCCCTGCTTGACGATAGAAAACGAAGAACCGCCCACTCTCACAAAATACGGAAGAATGAGGGAAAGATATTTAAGGGAACACAGGAAAATCTTGTATATCAATCTGCTTACAAGCGGAAAGTTATATGAACACCTTGCCGATATTGATACTTCGGCGTGTGATATGGCGGAGTATCTGATAAAGGAAATGGCAAGAAAGCAGGGTGTGACGGAAGAACTGAAAGGAAAGGATATGATGAAATGGATAGGATTGATGAACAATATCCGAGCCTGTGCAGATGAGATTGTATTGAACGATATTGTGTATTCTTAATAGCATACCAGCCGAAAAGGAACTGCTGTCTTAACGGATGGCAGTTTTTCTTTTTCGGGAAGTATTTAAGAAGTTATTAAGTCGTGAGTATAATCGAAGTGGCTAAGTTGAAAAATTCACAAAAATATGGTACAATACGTCTAAATCAGCGAGATAAATCCGAAGTTGTGGAGGTAAAATATAGATGAATCAAGGTAGAATTATTGTAATCACAGGTGCGCCGGGGACAGGAAAAACTACAACGGCATCTGTATTGATTGTTATAAAATGTATTTAATAACGAATAGAAGCAATATTTCTGCTTGTAAATGTTATGAAAAAGCAGGAGGAATAAATAAAGTAGATGATGAAATTATTTATGTGTATGATTTTAAGGAGAAAAACTAATGGATATAAAAAAGATAATAGAAGAAAAATGCAATATAGTTGTTGATAGTATAAAGTTGATTGGTGAGGGTTATGACAGCAAAGCATACATTGTAAATAATGAATATGTTTTCAAAATCAAATTTAGTGCTAATAAGAAAAAAGGGTATGAAAAAGAAAAAGCAATATATGATTTTCTAAACAAAAAATTAAATACAAATATTAAAATACCAAATATAGAATATTCATATATAAGTGAAGAATTATCTATTTTAGGATATAAAGAAATTAAAGGAACTTTTTTAACACCAGAAATATATTTTGCCTTATCAAAAGAAAAGCAAGAATTATTAAAGCAAGATATTGCTATGTTTTTAAGACAAATGCACGATTTAGATTATAGTGAAATAAGTTCATATACGATAGACAATAAACAAAATGTTTTAGAAGAATATCAATTACTTAAAGAAACAATATATGATAGTCTTACTGATATTGAAAAACAATATGTAGAAGAATTTATGCAAAGATTAAATAGTACAACTATATTTGATGGTAAAAAATGCTTATGCCATAATGATTTTAGTTGTAATCATTTATTACTTGATGATGAAAATAGATTATGTGGTGTAATAGATTTTGGAGATTCTGGAATTATAGATGAATACTGTGATTTCATATATTTGCTAGAAGATAGTGAAGAAGAAATTGGCGTGTCTTTTGGAGAAGATATATTAAGATTATACGGAAATATTGATATTTCAAAAGCAAAGGAATATCAAGATGTTGTAGAACAATATTATCCAATAGAAACTATTGTATATGGTATTAAAAATAATAGACCTGATTTTATAGAAAAAGGTAGAAAAGAGATTTATATAAGAACTCGCAAAGATGAAAAATTAAGGAAGTGATGATATGGTTAAAAACTATCCGGAAGAAGTAGAAGAACAAGTTGATAAAATAAAGAAAGTTTTATAAATGGTGGTACAAATGGATATATATGATTTAATGAAACAAGTTAATGACGCATTCAATCAAAGATACTATTTCAGCAGTAAAAGAAAAAATAGTAAGAGGTACGGCTTTACAATTTTAGACAATCCCAGTTTGTCAGTATCTTAAATAGAATATATGTGACAGAAAACATCGTAGAAATACGGTGTTTTCTGTTACCCAAAACCCCACAATTTCATACATAACCACAGGTTAGTACGAATACCTTGTGTGATTTTTTGAAAGGCTTAGAAAGGCAATTTTGCCCGATTTTCGCCCCGAAAAATGACAGAAACAAGGCAGTAAGTATCTTCCCTGTGGTTTTTTTGTTTTCAGGCGGAAAGGAGGATTGATATGCCGAGAATGAGCAAGAAACGGAAACAAGAGTGGGCGTTGTTTCTGAATGAAAGAAATCGCATTACCTACAACGAACTTTGCAGAAAGTGCAGTAATGACTGCAAGCAGAGTTTCCGCTGTATCGTAGTGCTTTGCCCGAAGTATTTATCGAAAAGGAGAACGAAGAACAATGAAGCAGACGGAAAATGAAATGAATGTAAATGTACCTCTTGAAGTTATCAAGGCAAGTGAAATCGAACCGAAAGAAGTGAAATGGCTGTGGTATCCGTATATTCCGTTTGGCAAGGTTACGCTGTTGCAGGGCGATCCGGGCGATGGAAAAAGCAAGTTAATGCTTTCCATTGCCGCCCTACTCTCTAAGGGCGAACCTCTGCCCTTTACTGAAACGGAAGAAACCGAGCCTATGACTATCATCTATCAGACAACGGAAGATGATGCCGATGATACGGTAGTCCCTCGCTTCAATTCCGCTGACGGAAACGGAGAAAACCTTATCTTCATCAAGGAAGATGAAAAGTCTTTATCCTTTGGGGATAACCGCATTGCAGAAGCAATCGAAAAGTACCACGCAAAACTTTTAATTCTTGACCCGATGAGTTCCTATATCGGAGAAATCTGTTCGATGAACAATGCCAACGAAACACGAGCCGAGTTTAATCATCTGATAGCGGTTGCGAAAGATACTGGCTGTGCGATTGTGATTATCGCTCATATGAACAAGATGAGGGATACCAATCCCCTTTACCGCACCAACGGTTCGATTGACATTGCGGGTGCTGCAAGAAGTATTCTTGCAATCACACGCACACCGAACAAAGAAGCACCAGCGGAAAGATATATGGTGCAAGTGAAATCCAACCTTGCCCCGACAGGCTCTGCAATTCTCTTTGAGGTTGCAGAAAAAGGAGTGGACTTTATCTCTGAAATGGAAATGACAGCAGAAGAAGCGTTCCAATCCCTTGCCCCTAAAATGGGCAGACCGAACGATAAGGAAATCAAGGCAAAAGAATTTCTTTTGGAAATGCTGAAAGACGGAGAAATGCTTTCTTCGGATTGCGAAGAAAGACTTGAAGCCGCAGGGTTCAAGAAATCGACCATCAAAAAGGCAAAGAAGAAAGCAGGAGTTATCTCCAAAAAGAAAGGCTTTCTGTGGTACTGGTCTTTGCCGATGGGCGATATACCGAGAGAATAATGCAGGCTGTCTGATGAGTGGACAGTCTGTTTTTATGATTGAGGTATCATAAGGAGGTCAAGGGGGAACTCCCTTGCCCACGACATCTTTGCAGACGAAGTCTGAAAGTGTCATAGTGGGTTACACACATTCAAAGAATGTTGTGTAATGGCTTCGCCCCTGTCTGGAAAGGAGAGTAAAATGGCAAAAACCAACAAGGCAGATATGAGTTGTGCAAGGGTAAAACAGTACACCGCTTCTGATGTGAGCAAGGCGGAAAGGCACAACGAACGCAAGAATGAAACCTATGAAAATATGAATGTAATTGTGGAACGAATACCCTTTAATGTGCATTTCAAAAAACCGACTGCCCCGACCTATATGGAACAGTTAAAGCAGATGGAAACAGACGGGCAGGTGTCGCTTCGTGGGTTAAGGAAAGACGCAACACTCTTTAATGAGATTGTGATTGATGTGAACACGATGTACTTCGAGCGTAACGGTGGTTATGAATACGCAAAGCAGTTTTATGAAGAAGCCTATCATTTCATCAAAGAAAAATTCGGTGCTGACAATGTTATATCGGCAGTAATGCACGCTGATGAAATCAATGTAGCGGCAACCGAAGAACTTGGAAAAGAGGTTTACCACTATCATCTTCACGCTATGGTTCTGCCTGTGGTGGAGAAAGAAATCTTATGGAGTAAGCGTTGCAAAGACCCCGAACTGCGAGGAACGGTCAAGGCGGTTGTTAATCAGATAAGCCATTCAAAGAAATGGAAATCGGATATTCCGCTGACCGATGAAAAAGGAAATCCATTGCTAAGAAAGAACGGGAAACCGATGTTCCGAGCTTCGTACAGCATACTGCAAGATGAGTTGTTTCACTATATGACGGAACAAGGGTTCAAAGGCTTTCAGCGTGGCGAATACGGAAGTACGGCAGAGCATTTGACTTCCCTGCAATATCAAATCAAACAGGATAAAGAGCGATTGGAGAAGTTGCAGAAGCGTATTCAAAAGGAACAGGTTAAGTATGAGCCTGCCCGTCATATTTCCAAAACCTTAAACGAGATTGACAGTATGGGGCAGAAAACAATCACAGGTAAAATGGCAATCTCCAAAGAGGATTATTCTGAGCTGACTTCCCTTGCCAAAGAGGGCATTACCAGTCGTGCGGAAATCAATAAATTGGAGCAGAGTGCAAATTATTACCGACAGAAATATTTTGACAGTGCAAATGCACTGGAAAGAATGAAAACCAAATACAACGAACTGAAAGAAAAGTGCAGACCTTTTCTTGAAGCGTTGGAGCATTTCCCCGAAGTTGCTAAACTTTTTACCGAAAAAGTGAAGCAACTTTTTTCTTTTAAGGAAGCACAGGAACGAGCCGAAAAAGAAGCAAGGGAAAAAGAAAGACAGGAGCGTATCAAGGCACGAAGAAACAAGCGTGGTATGGAAAGATAACCATTTCCATTGTACTTGCAACTTAATGACTTCTTGATATGTTCAGATGAAACAGGCTGTATTTGTGGGGTGTTCTAAACGGAATGCCCCACAGTCAATTTATGAAAAGGAGAAACGGACGATATGAAAGAAAACACTTTATCTTATACAACACGAATAGGTAAAACCACTTTTATTGTAAATGTGAAGCAATCGGAAAGTGCGAAGAAGCCTTTGAATACGGTGTTTCAAGAAATATGCAGACACGAGATGTTGGGAGATTTTTCAGCGGATAAATATTTGAATTTAGAAAACTT
>OGLI01001776.1_pt1 | contig 12350 bp, 8 predicted proteins | sample 1572661 | NCBI WGS metagenome assembly OGLI01 (sample SAMEA2581901, study PRJEB24529) | metagenome | biome: Human gut stool | place: China | collected 2011 | reverse complement strand
CCCCCGACAGCACCAAGTCCTCGGTCGTCCCGCACAGCATCTCGCGTTCCTGCGTCATCAGCCATAAGCGGTCAGACATGGCCAAGGCCTGATCCACATCGTGCGTGGAAAGCAAAACGGCCTTGTGTTCTTCCACCGCCAGTTTCCGGAGCAGGCGCATCACTTCCATACGGCTCTCCACATCCAAAAAAGCCGTAGGCTCATCCAAGAGAATCAACGGGCACTCTTGTACCAGCACCTTGGCAATCATGGCTTTCTGACGCTCCCCGTCGGACAGTTCGGCCACATAACGACGCGCCTTTCCGCCCATGCCGACCTCTTCCAACGCCCGCCATACCAAGGCTTTGTCGGCCGAAGTCAGGCGACCGAAAAAACCGGTGTACGGTTGACGCCCCAAAGCCACCAGTTCGTAAACGGTCAGCCCGCCTGCCTGCATGCGGTCGGTCAATACCACACCTATGGTTTTGGAACGCTCATGCGCACTGTAAGCCTCCAAAGGCCTCCCCATGAGTTTCAGACGGCCGGACAAAGGGGGCTGCATGCCGGCCAACGTACGCAACAAAGTGGACTTTCCGGCTCCATTGCATCCTAACAAACAGGTCAGTTCGCCCCCCGACAGACAGAAATCCAACCCTTGATGCACTTCCGCCACCTGCTTTCCCTGGCGGTACCCCGTAGCAATCCGTTCCCCTTCGAGCACTATCTGCTTTCCCATTAATTGAAATACTGTATTCTACGTTGGTTCACAATGACATAAATAATCACCGGCGCACCCAACACGGGTGTCACGGCATTCAGGGGGAGAAGTCCCGCCTCGCCGGGCAGGATGCAAATCAAATTGCAAAGCAAGGCCACCGCCCCGCCGCTCAACAACGTCACCGGCAACAAGGAATTATGGTTCGACGTGCCCAGCAACAACCGGGCCACGTGCGGCACGGCCAACCCGATGAACGACACCGGGCCGCAAAAAGCCGTGACCACAGCCGTCAGGATTCCCGTAACCACCAACAACATGCTGCGCGTACGACGCACGCTCACCCCCAAGTTCTCCGCATAACGTTCTCCCAACAACAAGGCGTTCAACGGTTTAATCAACAGGATGGACATCAGCAACCCGAGTGAGGTAAAAGCCGCAAACCACGGCAGTTGTTCCAACGAAACGCCTCCGAAGTTGCCCATCCCCCAAACCATGTAAGAGTGCACGCCTTCGGCCGTGGCAAAGAAATTCAGCAAGGAAATGGCCGACGAGGCCACGTAGCCCATCATGATGCCGGCAATCAACAGCATGACGCTGCTACGTATCAGCGTGGAAAGAAAAAGAATCACTCCCATGACCAACACGGCACCGGCGAAAGCACCGGCCACCACTGCCAGAAAACCGGAAAAAGAAAAAGTGCCGGCCGACACCATTCCACCTCCGGCCAACATGACCAAGGCCACCCCGAGACTTGCCCCCGAACTGATACCCAAAATCGACGGGTCGGCCAACGGGTTGTTGAACACTGTCTGTAACATCAGGCCCGAGGCGGCCAAGGCGGCCCCACAGCACCAGGCCGTCACGCACAAAGGCACGCGGGATTCCCACACGATGAACGACCAGGCTTCGTTTTCCACCGTCCCGCCCGTCAACGCGCCCCAGACCGCTCCGGCCGGAATGTCCACCGAACCGAGCAGCAAGTTAGCCGCCGCCAACCCTAAAATGACGACGACCAATATTCCTCCGCACACATATCCTTTACGCTCCACCGGAATCATCTTTTTCAGTCCGCTAATTTACGAAAATATCTGCCACCTTCCGCCTTTGCCACGTCCGGATGGAATATTTTTATCAAATCTTCCAGCAACCATTCGGGATGGAAGGGCGTTTCTTCATAGTAAGGCACCCTCCCGGTATTGCAGCCGTACACGCGCCGTTCACGGAAAGCCCGGAATCCGGCGTATGGCGCATAATCGTTTTTCAGGTCCCGATAGGTCTTATCCTCCGGCATGTTGTATTTAATCAGCCAAATGTCGGCATCTTTCGCTTTCTCATACACCGTCTCAAAGCTCAGGGGAGACGATCCGCTGTTTTTCAAATCACTGAAAACATAGTCGGCACCGGCATCGGCAAACGTCCGTCCGACCGTACTGCACCCTCCCGGTACATACCACGTGGCGCCGGACTTCAAATCGGCAAACACGGCAGGCTTGTCTTCTATGTCGGCCACCTTACCGGCCCACCAGAGGTAATCGGCCTCCACCCGAGCAAACAAAGAATCGGACTCGGCAGCCTTACCGAACAACAGGCCGTAGAAACGCATCCATTCGGCACGCCCCAACGAAGAGGTTTCCATATAGTCGGCACATTCGATGATGGGAATGTCCAACTTGTCCAACCGGCCATATCCCCCGCTGTTTTCAAACGGAGAAAGCATCACGGCATCGGGATGCAACGCCATAAGCTTCTCGATGTCCGGATTCATCCCGCTGCCCAAATCCGCGATACGCCCCGTGCGACACCCTTCCTTGATGTAGGGCAAGTCGATATACCGGAGGTCGCACACTCCACCCACGGCAGACTGTGCTCCTAACTCTTCTACCAATCCGCAATGCACAGACGAATAAATGACGGCTTTCTGCAACGGCACGCGCACGACCGTCCCCTGCGGCAGACTGTCGGGCAAAGGCTCGTCGCGCCCGACCAGCACATACGTGTGCAGTATTTCCAACGTATCCCACGGATTTCTCAGCGTAGCCACGCGGTAATCGTCGTAAGACACAATCTTCAGGTTCTCCGCATACCTTAAATCCAACGTGTCGCCGCCCTCGTCCAAAAAGGAAGCCGTCTTGCTTCCTCTTCCGCAAGCGGAAAAAAGCAGGACGGCCAACAACCAGTGAAAAAAGTATTTTCCTTTCATCATTTTACTTTGTGACAAACACCATCTTGGACGTAGACATGCCAGCCTCGAACGTACGCTTCAACGTTCCATCCGCCCCGTATACATGAACGTCGGAAGCAGCACCGTAAGGTGCGTCAAACACATACACATCGCCAGATGCTGGATCAACAGCCAAACCGTTGGCACTCTGTAGGTCTGCCATATCGATAAACTCGCTCTCCGCTCCGGTCTTTAAATCACGGACATACGCACGAGCTACCTCGGGCAAGTAATACTCTGAATAAAGGATGTACATCTTGTCTCCGGCATTGGCGATATAAGTGGCGTGGCACACCTGTTCCACTTGGTCTGTTTCCGGATCGAGGCGTTGCATCGTACCGTAAATATACTGGTCCGGAGTCAAGGACGGGCTTCCTGCATAGTTGCCATTGGACACGAAGTATACATACCCGTCTTCTGCCGTGATGCACTGGGTATACGGATTGAGCATCACTTCAATATCCTTCAACTTGGTGAAAGAGGCTGCATCAACCACTGCCAACCACTTTCCTTTTGAATACCCCGAAATATTGACATACAGTTTACCGTTGGCAGAAGTTATAGCCTCGGGATGGTCATAACCTGTTTGTGCCCCTGCATCTATAAGATTCAGTTTGCCATCGATGGCCATGGAAGTCGTGTCGATACGGGAAACCGTCCCGTCGTATGCTGTAAAATAAACCTTCCCCTCACACGCTGCCATATAGCGAGGTTCAACCGGAGTACCGTCTTCGGTAGCCACCGGAATGGATTTCAGAACCTTGCACTTACGGTCCATGATGACAACTTTGGAAGAACCGCTCACCGTCACGTATATTTTCGAACCATACACACAAAGGTCTTGCCCCAAGTCGCCAAGCCCTTCACCATTGGCAGCCGCATAAAGGTCTTCGCTCAACTCTCCGGTCTGAAAATCCAAGAACTGGATACCGGCATCGTTTCCACCCCAAATTCCGGTATTCAGCACATAAGCACCTAAACTAACAACCGGTTCTCCACCTGTATTGTCTCCACTACCACCGGTAGTATCGTCACCTCCTCCGGTTTCCGTACCCGGACCTTCACCGTTTGGTTCGTCATCTTCGCTACAAGCAGTGAAAACACCCAACGCCAAAGCCATAATGGCCAATTTACACCAATTCAATTTCATTTTCTCGTTTTTAAAAGTTTATAATGAATATGTTATCGCTACTTTGAAATTCCGTCCGGGCATGGGGTAGTAACGTACCACCTCATAGTTCTTCCCCCCCAGATTCGCCGCATCAACCTGCAGGCGCAACTTATGCCCCTTGAACCGGAACACCCGGTACAAAGAGACGCTATGATCGGCATACGCGTCAATCAAGTTGCTTTCCTTGTTTTGGGGCAAGCGGTAACGCTCGCCAGACCACGCCACATTGTAGGCCGCGTTCACCCAAGGGGTCTCAAGCACCAAACCGCCAGCCCCTGAATGCTTCGGAGTGTAGGCTATCTGATGACGCCACAACTTGCTACTGCGTTTCGTCACGTCTTCCGCCTGCATGAAGCTATAAGCAGCGGTCATCCCCAGATTCCAGGCTTTCGCCAAAGTCCATTCCGCAGCAAGGTTGGCATCCACGCCATACGTCTCCACTTTGCCGACATTGGACATCTTCCACACGAACATCGTAGGCACCGCCACTATCTTGTCGTCGACCTCGTTATAATAGCCGTCCACGGAAAGACTCACGTAATCCGCCACACGCCCCATACGTCCGGCCCAAGTTGTCCCTACGTTCCATTGGCGCGTCTTTTCCGGACGCAAACGACTGTTCCCGATAAGCAAGTAATACAAATCGTTGAAAGTCGGGACACGGAATATGTCTTTATAAGACGCGCGCAAACGCCAACTTGCTTTTTTCACAGGCCGCCACGTCAGGCTCACCGCCGGAGAAAGCCGCTTACGGTCGTCGGCCGCCCGCCCTAAAGCCACCAGTTCGGTAATGAATGTATTCAGCAAGGATGCCGTCACCTGAAAAAGCGGATGACGATATTGTGCAGAAAAGGCCGTCAGGCTGGTATAACGTTCCGGGTATTGGCACTCCTCCAATGTCGTGGCCAAATCATTATAGACAAAATCCTGCGCCAACGAAAAAGAAAGGTTTTTCACCGGCATCGCCCACAACGTGGCGGTCAGGTAGGTCTCCGTCTGCCTGAAACGGTCTTCCGTCGGTCCGGCAGCCTTCTTGTCTGTATCTTTATTCCAACTATAATTGAACTTGCCCGAAGCTTTCAGCTTCCACTTCTCCGAGAAACGGTTTTCATACCTCAACTGTCCGAAATAGTTTCGGTCGTAAAGCCGCTCGGCCGCATAAGGGTTGTCATACACCACACTGCCGGGCAATCCGCGACGGGAATCGAACAGATACCCTTTCACATCCAAATCCTGGCGTTCCGTCAAACGGGCAAAAAGATTCACCTCCGCACGGTATGCCCCGATGTCGCTATTGTTACGCCTCCCTTCTATCGGCTTGGTCAGGTTCATCATCGTAAAATGATAATTCCCGTCGGCACGCAAATATTCTCCGTAAAGAGAACAAGACAAACGCGATGTGAACCGATGGGCATAGAACAATGACGGGTTGGCCAAACCGTAAGACCCCGTCTTCACCTTCGCCGAAAGACTGAATTCCCGGTCTTCAAAATCAGGCCGGCTCGTTTCGATGCTCAATGCACTTGCAGCAGCCGACATGCGTGCTGTCTGATAAATATTGTCGCTTTGCCCGATAGTCAACGTCAATGAAGAAACATTATCCAACGAGAAACGGGAGATGTCTACCTGTCCCGACTGGCAATCCCCTATGGCTACACCATCGTAGAGCACAGCCGTATGCTGCGCACCCAGACTGCGTACGGAAACGGTTTTCAACCCTCCCACACCGCCATAATCCTTCAAGGTCACTCCCGAAAAATGACGTACGGCATCCGACACGTCTAACACGCCCATACGCTCCAGTTCCGCCTTATCAAGCGTCTGCACAGGAGCACCTGAACGTACGGCTGCAGGCAAAACCTTCTCGGTCACCGTCAGGCCTTTCATCTGTTGTAGCCCCACATCCACGCTATCTGCACCATTTTGTGCGAGCACGAACACAGCCCCCATACAAAATGACACAAGCAACCATCCTCTCATTTTATGAGATTCCTTGTATACGCCCATTTATATTCTTCATTCTTCACTCACGACACCTTCCTCCCATCCCACGGAGATTCCGGCATGACTACGTTTTGCAGGTCTTCTGACTTACTCCGGCTTGTTGGCCTTCCCACCTTATTATAATATAAGGAAGTGGCTTGAGGTTTGAAACAAACCGCACAATGAGTTCACAGCAGCGGGACTGTCCGGGATTTCCACCCGATTCCCTTTTCATCCACCGGCCTGAAAGGGCTTTCCCCTAGGCCGGGCGGAACAAAACGTTGCAAAGTTATTAAAAAAATCAGTATCTCAAGGTCTTTTCATTGATTTATATCAAGAAAAGGGCATTTAAATGATAACAAATGACCTTTTACTTGTTTTGCAGGGAGAATAGCCGTACCTTTGTAGTGTCATAAGGAACAAAAGATATTTAGTTTTTAGGTATTTAGCTCCGTGAAGGAGCAATGTTTAGGTAAAAGATTGTTAGATTAAAAAGAAAGGAAAAAAGATTATGACAGGATTAATGATTATCGCAGCGGTCGTAGTAGCTATGGCAGTTGCAATGGGTTCAAAGAAGAACAACGGTAAGTTCTTGGGTTCAAGTACTTCAATGTTGTTCGGTAACAAAAATCTGAATGCCGGTGCAGCATGTTAAGTGTAATGCACCTTAGTTTGAAAACCAATTTAAAAAGAAAATAAGATAGGAGGAAAGGCAAGCATGCTTTTCCTCCTATTTTCGTATAGGTACTCCGGCATCCACAAATCCGGTTCCCCACACACTCCCCAAGGTTTTGCAAAAAAGAGCCTTCATCCTTCAGGTTATACGATAACATATTGTGCTATAATATATTACGGAATGAAGGATGTTTCAGGCATCTTTCAGCTTTCTTTCATTGCGGAAAGCGGTAAAAAGTTCTCAGCCGAATGATTTTTCATTCTCAGGCGAACGATTTTCCGTTCTGCGCCAAACGAAATGAAGCGTGGCTGAAAGATGCCTGAAATATCTTTCAGCTCATAACCACAAGGTAATGAAAGGATTGCCATACGGCCTGAAGGATGAAGGGCCTTTTTGCAAAACTCCGGGGTAGGTATGCGGAAAGTTCCAAACGATCCGGCAGGAGAAAGCTTCTACCATAAAACCATAAAAGATTTGTTTGCAATTATAAGTAATGTTATGTACATTTGCTGACGAATATGGTCTTTAACCTTTTATCCCTTTTCACCATGAACAAGAAACATCTGCTATTATTCGTTTTTTCCTATATATCATTCGCATGCAACACCCATGCCGAAAGCTATGCTCACGATACGCTCGTCAACGTGTTGCGCAACGAAGTACAATTCTATTTTGACAAACTAAAGAACAAGGAGACTCCGGCATATTTCATATCGCTCAGGGTCGTCGACAATAAACGGCTTTTCCTAAGCAGTGATTTCGGGCTGTCTTCAATGGACGAGAACCATACGCGCATCCTCACTCCACAAGTAAGGGTAGGAAGCCCGGACTTGGACAACTTTGCCTATCTGGCTCAAAACAGACCCAGTAGCAGGTTTCCATACGAACGTCCGTCAACAAGCTTACCTTTGGACTGCGATGCCATACCGGTCATCAAAGAAGTGGTTTGGAACGGGATATTGGAACGTTACGAAGCAGCCGTGAAAATCTACCAACAAATGAAGGCAAGCCAAAAGACAAACGTCACGGAACTGGATTCTGTGCCGACATTTGCCCCGTCGGCTGTGGAAACTTACTACGAAAGACCATACTCTGAGGCGGAAACCGGCATAGACAAGGAGAGGTTCCAAAAATATATCAATGATGCCAGTCGCTTATTCAAAGACTACGAATTGACTTCGGGCAAGGTCTTTTTAGACTATTCCCTCCAACGTACCACCATCGTAAATACGGAAGGAACCGTGATAGCACAGAACCGTAAAGCCTATCGGCTGATGTTGGAAGCGGTTGCAGAAGCGGACGACGGGACGCCCTGTCCGCTATATGAAGACATCTTTGCCTATTCAGAGAAAGACTTGCCGACTCCGACCGAATTGGAAGACAAGGTACGGGACCTGGCCATACGTGCCGAAGCTCTGAGCAAGGCTCCCATGGCAGAAGCCTATACCGGGCCGGCCATTCTTTCCGGCAAAGCCAGTGCCGTATTCTTCCACGAAGTGCTCGGGCACCGTCTGGAAGGCAAACGGCGGGAATCGGTCAACAACGAAATCAGCGGAATGCTGAACCAACGCATCTTGCCTGCTTCTTTCCAACTGTATCTGGATCCCACGTTGACCACATACCAAGGAAAAGCATTGAGCGGCCATTACCTTTACGATGACGAGGGAGTAAAAGGTCAGCGTGTGGACTGCGTGAAAGACGGTTATCTCCGGCAATACCTGATGAGCCGAACCCTCGTAAAAGAATTCACAGGAAGCAACGGGCACGGCCGTGCGGCCAACGACCGTGACCCGAATCCCCGCCAATCCAATCTCATCGTAGAAACGACCGAACCTTATTCCGAAACACAACTGAGAAACCTACTGATAGAGGAGTTAAAACGTCAAGGCAAAGAATATGGCTATTACTTCCGCACAGTAAAAGGAGGATTTACGACCCGAGGAAAGGCCAATGCCATCAATGCGTTCAATGTCAGTCCGATTGAAGTCTACCGGGTGTTTGCCGACGGACGGGACGACCAACTGGTACGGGGTGTCTCGCTGATAGGCACCCCCTTGTCCATGTTCTCGCAAATCAAGGCGGCAGGAGGAGAAAGCGAGCTGTTCACCGGGTTCTGCGGTTCCGAATCAGGCTCCATCCCCGTCTCGGGCACATCGCCCATGGTCTATGTGTCCCAAATCGAGACCCAAGGACAGAAAGCCATTATAAAAAGCAAACAAGACCTTATAAGCTCGCCGAAGACGACAGAGGCTGAAAACACGGGACACAGGGCAGACTGTTCCCTCATCTTCAAGGCCATGGAGGACGAGATGGCACATGTATGCCATGAACTGGCTACCCGGCACAACACCGTCCCCCTGTTTGTCAACTATGTTTTGGAACGAAAACACATATCCGAAACGGAATCGTCCGGAGGCGTATGCGTCAACAAAAGAGACAGTGGCATAAAAAACAATATTGCCGCGCACATCTTCTTGGGCGATTCGCTTATGACGAGCGACACCGGAAATGAACTTAACGCACAAAGCATTCCCGACGAGATAGGATATGGAAGCATCCGCAACGCCTTACGGACAAAAAGCGAAATAGCTTATCAGGATGCCGTCCAAAGGCTTGACTACAAGAGGACGCAACTGAAACAAAACCCCAAACCGGCGGACAATGCGGCTGTGCCGGAATTCAAGAGAATGCCTCCTGCCGTGTGGATAGGCCCTTCCGCACTCACGAATCCCTGCCCCGTGACGGATATGGAACAACTGTCCAACAGGTTGTCGAAGGTGTTTTCAAGCTACCCGGAACTGTTCAACCATTGTGTCAAAGTTTACCAGAAGCGTGTGGACTATTACCGTCTCACGTCAGAGGGGCAAAAAATACTGCAACCCGACACCGTATTCCACATTACCGCGCGTGCCAGCATAAAAACAGACGGCAATGAGGTAAAGACCGAGTATTACAGGTTGCACGTAGGCGGCATCAACGACCTTCCGTCCGAAGACGCGCTCATAGGCGAGCTGCACCAGTTTGCTCAATACATGAGACAGAAAAGCCAGGCCAAGGCTGTGGAAGATTTATACATAGGCCCGGTCTTATACGAAGACGATGCCGCCATGGAGCTGTTGGCGGAGAAGATTGCCGATTACTCCCATTCATACTGGATCTCTATCCGGAACCAATCAGACCGGAAACACCGCTATCTGGGTAAACAGGTCTTTCCCCCGGCCTTATCGGTATGCCAGTTGGGCAACGATTCCGTTTATAATGGTGTGAAGCTGTTGGGCTACCGTCAAGTGGACGCGGACGGGACGAAACCGAAAACTTTGCCCATTATAGAAAAAGGAATACTGAAGCACATGCTGACGGGCAGGACACCTTCCTTGGGCTGTCCGGCTTCAACCGGCAACGAACATTTCGACGGATTAAGCCGGACCTTGGAAACACGTTACACAGCCGGTGTTTTCCGTGTCACGTCTAACCGCCCCGTCCCTTATAGCAAACTTTACAAACGTTTTCTTAAAGCGGCCAAAAAAGCGGGATTGGAACACACCTACATCATAAGAAAGAACAGGACATCGCCCTACGCGTTGATTCGCGTAGACTTGAGCACCGGCAAGGAAGAACTTGTAGAAGGAAACTACAACTCTCCTTCACGCGAACAATTCAAGCGCATGCATGCCATTTCAAAAGAAGAGAACGTCTATAACCTTGATCCCGCAGGAGGAAAAGGTCTTGGTATCATTTCGCCTAAAGCTATCCTTTTGGAGGATATGGAGTTAGACATCACTCCCAACCACGCCCGTCACATAGACGAGGCTTTTTATGAATTGCGCCATTAAACGGAAATATACAAGATGACATCTACTCAGGAAAGGAGAATTTTGTTTCGTCTCCTTTCCTTTTTATATAAATAGTTTTAGTAACTTTGTCTCGGAATACATCCTGCAAACATGAAACCATCCCCCGAAATAGCCATAATAGACGCCAATACACTGACCTGCATGGGGCTGCGGGGACTTATCGAACGGATGATGCCCATGGCTACCGTCCGCACGTTCAACAGCTTCGAGCAATTGGTCCGCGACACACCGGACATGTATTTCCACTATTTTATCTCGGCCCAAACCATTTTGGAGCATAGTGCATTCTTTATTGAGCGAAAAGAAAAGACCATCGTGCTAACTAACGGGGCGGCCGGTACCCCTCAAACCTCGCATTTCCATACATTGAATATCTACCAAAGCGAAGACAGCATGGTACGTGCTTTGCTACAACTGCAACAGCACGCGCACGCACATGGCCGCCACCTCCCGCAAAATATGAACCGCCCTCATCTGGCAAGTACTTCTCCGGGCGACCCCAACGGCCTTTCCACCCGTGAAATCGAGGTACTCACGCTCATCGTGCGCGGATTGACCAACAAGGAAATTGCCGACCGCCTGTGCATCAGCACCACAACTGTCATTTCCCACCGCAAGAACATCATGGAGAAACTCAATGTCCGTTCCGTATCGGGTCTCACCATCTATGCGGTCATGAACGGGTACATCGAGGCGGACCGTATCTGAAAGGAGTGAAGCAAGAAGCTTATTTCAAAGGGATGTTATATCCCTTGTGGAAATCCTCGCTCTGATAAGCCTTATGCTCATCCCAATATACCAAAGAGCCTCCGCAAGAACCATACAGACGACCGTTCGCCGAGTCATAACCGACAGTATGGGAACCATTCACTTCGATGGCCTGCCCTGCTTTCTGCATATCTTCTTTTATGATCTGCACGCTGTTTTTAGCTTTGTCGTACACACACCACACAATCACTTTCACTTGGGCTTCGGGATAGTCCTTTGAATGGAACACGATTCCTTCAATCTTCCTGAAAGACAGATTTTCATCTATTTTCACGTAACTGCACGTATTCCACACGATCGTGGAATCTATTGGTGCAGGTAGCGCAAAGGTGAGCATTTCATCCACCCCTTCCTGCTTCCCGCGAACTTCCATCTTTTCACAGGCTTCCTCCAAACTTTCGTAAAGCCTGCGTTTCTGGTCTTTGGACAAGTCTTTTTGCAATACGGAATAATCCACTTGGTAATATCGGGATGCCTTTTTCCACAATTCGTACTCTTTGGGGGTTGTTTTCTCTTTTACCCAATCCGGTATCGAATCAAGGGGACAGAAAGAAGAACCAGTTTCTTTGTCCAATGATTCCCCGGACTTTGGAGCAACCCCACCCTGAGCCAAACCCACTTGTCCCCAAAGCACAAACAATATGACTGCTACAATATATTTTGCTTTTTTCATCGTTTTATTTTTTTAGTTCTTAAATACCAGTTTGCTCTATACTCTACCATTACATTCATGTATCATTCCATAGGCAATACTTTTATTCATGTTCGACATATATTTAATTCTCACATCGCAAAGTTAAGCATGCTTTTGAGCAAATTCCAAATATTTGAGTTTGCATTTTGAGATATTGAAAATTCGTTATTTAACTGAATATGTATAAGTTATGATTTTCTCGTCAAGAGCAGTATTTACAACTAATTATTCCTCAATATTTTATAAGCAATAAGTCAGGAATATGGTCGTTGTCTTTAATTGTACA
>OGLI01001763.1_pt1 | contig 12420 bp, 9 predicted proteins | sample 1572661 | NCBI WGS metagenome assembly OGLI01 (sample SAMEA2581901, study PRJEB24529) | metagenome | biome: Human gut stool | place: China | collected 2011 | reverse complement strand
AGCGGTGGTATTGATTCTCCTGTTGCGGCATATATGATGGCGAAAAGGGGAATTGAACTTTGCGCTGTTCATTTTGCATCTCCGCCTTATACATCGGAACTTGCAGAGATGAAAGTTATGGACTTGCTTAAAAAAGTAGCACGCTATTCGGGTGTTATCACAACTTATGTTGTACCTTTTACCGAACTTCAGGAAGCTATAAGGGATTACTGCCCGGAGGAGTATTTTACAATTATTATGCGCCGCCTTATGATGAAGCTTTCGCAGAAAATTGCCGAAATGCAAAATTGCACCGCCCTTATTACCGGTGAAAGCGTGGGCCAGGTTGCAAGCCAAACTATGTATGCACTTGCTTGTACCGATTGTGCGGCAGATATGCCTGTTTTCAGGCCTTGTATCGGTATGGATAAAGAAGAAATTATCGCAGTTTCACGCAAGATTGATACTTTTGATATTTCTATTCAGCCTTATGAAGATTGCTGTACGGTATTTACACCTAAGCACCCTAAAACAAGGCCGCATATTGATGATGTAATTAAAGCAGAGCAAAAGATACCTAATCTTGATGAAATGCTTGAAAAAGCAATAAATGATGTTAAAAAGGTTATTATTAAATAATTATGAGTGAAGATAATAAAGATTTTGAAGCAAACAGCATTGATGAAATTTTAAAGGAATTTCAGGCAAAGCGTGATAATAATGATTTGCCCGGCAAAAGGCATATTGATGAACCACTTGCTCCGCCTAAGCCACATACCGATTTTTCAAATGAAAAATCATTGCAGAAAGAACCCGAAGCTAAAAAAACCAAAGCAAAAAAGCCAAGCTTTGATTTTAAAAAGTTTGATTATTCAAAGCTTAAAAAAATATTTAAACCTACTATTATAATAGTAATAGTTATAGCACTGTTTTTTGCATGCGTTTTCGGTATAGGCGGTGCAATTAAATCATCAAAAACCGCTTATATCCATAAGTATGAAAAGAAATATACAGATGTTTCTTTTCCGTCGGGTATTATGGAAAAATATTGTGACCTTTACGGGCAAAACCCTAATATGGTGGGGTATATAACTATCAGTGATATTAAGCTTAAATCGCCTGTTTTGGTAAAGGCAGACGGTAAAAACCCGTATGCCGAAGCATCACAAAAAGGTGCTAAAACTACAAATTTTGTGGTATACCTTAATGATGATTCGCTTGAAAAATATATTCATCTATTGATGCATATAATCATTCGGCGTCAGGCTTTGTGTCTTATTCTGATTTAAAGCAGGATTATAATTTCAAAATTATCGGCGCTTTTTATATCAATACCAAAGAGAGTGATGATAACGGTTATATTTTCCCGTATAATGTAACCGAACAGCAAACCCCGTCAAGTTCACTTGAATTTTTTGAAAGATTGCATTATAGATTTATTTATAATACAGATGTTTCGCCTACCAGGGATGATACCCTTATCACTATTTCCTGCCCAACCTCTTATCACCAAGATTTCAGATTTGTAATAGTAGGCGTGGCAAGGGATGATAATAATAAGCTTAAAGCTATGCCTAAAAATTTGGTGCGTTATCCGCAGGTCATTTGTAATGAAAAGGGAATAGCAAATAACTTTTTAGGCGCATCAAAATGGTATCCGCAAATTGTGATTTCATCTAATGGCAAGAAGAATGAAACCACTACCAAAATAATTAAACAAAGTATAAAAGACTACAAATAGAAAAACAGCAGAATGAAATAAATAAACCTTTTTGCCTCCCTTGTAAAGGGAGGTGGGTGCAACTTATTGCACCCGGAGGGATTTAAAAATAGCTTGGACATTAAGTCCAAGCTATTTTTGTGCTTCTGCTGTTTTTTTGCGATATTTTGTAAATAAATGTTAAAAAATTGTAAACATTTTCGGACTTGAAATCACCTAAATCTATTGACATATAATTTAATAAATGCTATAATTATGCCAAATATCAGTGTAAAAGGTGTTACTATGCCATTTTGCACTTGTAAGGGCATTTTTGCTTGCCGGTATCGTGCGTTTTTGGTCAGGTTAACAGCGATGTTTGGTGAACAAAAGGTACCTGCAAATTTTAAGGAGGAACGAAAATGAAAAAAAGACTTTCAAAAAAGGTTTTGGCTATTTTCCTTGCTGCATTGATGGTGGCAACTTCAATTCCGCTTTCTGTTTTGCATGTTTTTGCGGCAGATGCGTGGACTGACGCAGCACAGGATGCCGAAGTTATAAAAATTGAAAATAAAATGTCCGAATTTGAAAGTAAACTTTATGAAAAAGATGTTGTTTACTGCAATGTTGAGCCTGCATACGCAGCGTATGTAGCATGCCGTGAAGCTCTTGACGCTTATATCTACGGCGGCGAAACAAACGCACTTAACGGTAAGTGCGATGCACTTGATTCGGCTATAAAAGCTATGACTGAATTTACAGGCAAAGTAACTATCACTAATCAGTATGATAAGGTATTCAGCACAGAAAGTGCAGGTGGCGCAGGATACCTTTCTAATGTTATTTGGGCAGGCACTGTGGCTGATACTTCAAGTAACAACGGTAAAGCTACTTGTTCAGACGGCCGTAATGCTTTGACTCTCTATTATCCTGAAGTGACTATGCTTTATGACGGCAGTGGCACTCCGCTTGTAACCAAAGTAATGGCAAATGCAGGTGGTGAAAAAAAGGGTAAAAACAGATATGTTTTCGCTATTTCTTCTACAGCGAGTGACTTAACTCTTAATTCCGAATGGAAAGGCAGAACCGGCTCTAATAACTACCTTGACTGGAACTATGCTTGGACAAAAGGTACTGATAAGCTCTCTAATTCTTCCGCTTCTATTACATCTAATTACCAAGTAACAAAGCAAGGTCTTGGGACAACGACATGGCAAAACTTCTTTGCAAATCAGCTTGTTTACAGCGGTACCCTTGCGAGTGACCCTGCAAATAGCCCTGTTTATAAAGTTGATTTAACTCCTTCATTTAAAGCTTATGTTTCCGGCAATCAAAGTGAAGTAAGTGACACCAATGGTGCGAATGTTACGGTATCAGGCTCAACCCCTATCCATGTAGTTAACTATGCAGTAATTAAAAATGCTGTTAAGGTTGACGGCAAGAAGATTGAAACCGTTCAGTTTAAAGATTACTCACAGGGCGGACTTAAAGCTTACTTTCTCGCTATGGATAGCCTTACTTCATTTAACCCTAATGATTATTTCACTTCATCAAATGATTACAGCGGTTATGCTACCGAAGCTGAAAACAGAGTAAGCAATGCTAACAATGCTTCGTTTACTGATACAGATAAAGCTGGTTACGCGGCTATTCGTGATGCTATGAGTGCCGATGTAAGAAAGAAATATGATAATGCTATTGAAAATAACGGTGCTGCATATACAGCTGATTCATGGGCAAATTTCAAGGCTATTTATGAAAAATGCCAAGAACTTATGGCTAAAGTTAATGACAGCGGTTTTAACTATGAATCAGGTAAGCCTTATTCTACAAGCGAAGCCGAATTAGAGCAATGGGCACAAAGTTTAACAGAAGCTGTACTTGTGGATAGAGTTGAAAAGGCAGATACAACACAGCTTGTTAACCTTATAAATGATTTTGAATCATATGATAGTGCTGATTTCACTAAAACTTCATATGACACTTTCGCAGGTGTTGTAAAAGAAATCAAGGAAGCTGTTTGGGGTTCAGAGACAAACTGGGGCGATTCATCATTTGCACCGAATGCCGATGAAGCCGGAAATAAGCTTGTTGCAGATAATGAGGCAAGGTTCAAAGAGGAAATTAAGAATCTTCGTTTATCACCTGATGCAAAGGCTACCACAGCAGATGGCAGAACAACACTTAATCAAGTGCTTGAACTTGAAGCTAAAGCCGGCGATGCATCAAATTATACCAATTATTCACAGTTTAGTGATGCTCTTGTTGATGCAAAGACATATCTTGCAAAGCTTGATTTAATTCCGTTTACTGATTATGAAGCTCAAATGACTGAGTACAGAAAGTATGTTAATAAAGTTGTAGATGCATACAAAGCTTTGGAACATGGATTTATTGCAACACCGAACGGTACAGCAATAAATAATTCAGATACTACCGGTACAGGTTCAACAGGCATTATGAATTCAAATGACCACAGAACCCAATCTGTTCAGGCTGATTATTCAAGCAAAGGTATCATCCTCAGAACTACTCATGATGCAGTAAATGCTAAGTATGGCCATTTTGATGTAACATTCGGTACTAATGTTGACGGTAAAGATAATAACGCACTTGATTCTATCTCAATCAATGCTACTGCAGCTAAAATCGGTGATAACGGTTCAGCATTGCATATCAATAAAGAAAAGAGAAGTGAAACGCCGACAGCATTGTCAGAAGAACAAAAGAAAACTTATGCAGGTTGCTTATCATATAACAACTTTAATGTAAATAATATTAAACTTGAAAGTTATAATAACAATACTAATATATCAGGTTTATTTGTTACCGATAAGAGCGGTAATAAGACTGCAACAGGCACAGAACTTTATAATACCGACCTTACAGATGTTTTATCAACAACCGAAGGTCAGAGCATGACTCCTATTGCCGGCGGTGTATTCCTTAGATCATCAAACAGCGATTCAGAAGCAAAATACACTCTCAGGGGTGATTTGAACTATTACCTTGGTGAAACACAAAAGCAAACCCTTACCGAATCTACTGTTCCTACTTTAACATCATATACGCTCGGTACAAACTTCGGTGCAGTTTCAGTATGGACTGTTAATAATGTGGGTACTTATTCAGCGTATAACTACTATACATCAGCGCAAAACAGCAAAACACTTGATACAACAGTTCAGGTACTTGATGTTACACCTCTTAAAGACCTTGCTGATGAATGCAACGCAATGCTTGACCAAAAGAATAAGTATACCGATGCTTCATGGCAAGCATTTACCGATGCACTTAAAGCTGCACAGAATTTCCCTGGTTATGCTACAATGTCGGCAGATGCAATCCTTTCAACAGTAGTTGGCAAGTATACAAACTTATTTAACGCAAGGAAAAACCTTGAAGTAAGAGATATTACATATACATTTAAGTATAAAGTAAATGAATTTGATACAGACGGTAACATTGTTAAAGACAGCAACGGCAAAAATGTAATTAAGGATGAAACTCGTAATATTACACTTAAATATGGCGAAGTATTCCAGGAAAATGCAACAGCATTTGAGCAGTTTAATAAGGAATTCCCTACTTATGTAAGTGAAGATGGATTAAATACATGCACAGTTGATGTCACAACTTGGGTATCATCACTTGGCATTGCGTTTAACCCTGAAGCAGCAGTAACTGAAGATACTACATTTACTTGTAGCTACACTCAAACTCCAAACAGTGCAAATTGGACTGATTATAATGCTGCACAAAGCGTACTTAATGCAAAGCTTTTGAAGGATGAAACTTATACTTATGATTCATTGGCAAATGCTGTAAATGCGGTTAAAGATTCATCAATTAAGTTCTATTATCTTGATGCAGATACTAAAAATGCAATGATGTCTGACCGCCAGGCAGAAATCACTGCTGAAACACAAACACTTAAAAATATTGCTGACAGCTTGGTAGAAGTTAATGCTGACTTATCAGTAGCTAAAGCAGTAGAGAAAGTAAAAGAAACACAAAAAGCAGACGATACCAAGAAAGACTTGGATATGTATCGTGATGCTTCACAGGAATTTGTATTTACAAAAACCGTAAGCTACACAGATGTAAGCACAAACGAAGTATTTGAAGTTAAGGGACTTCTTTACAGCGATGCAACTGCTCTTGACACCGCTATTAAGAATTACTTAAATAACGATCTTCAGTTAAGAACATATGATATTTACCTTAACGGCAATAAGCTTACAGGTATATATGAATACGGTACAGCTGTAACAGTTTATGCTGACGGTACAGTTAAGACCGGTGAGCAGGCAGCTGCACCTACCGGCTCAAATTACGCTTGGACTTACAGCTTCTCTGCTCCGTCAAGAGATAACGATTTCGGCAAGGACGGCCACAATAATAAAGTCAATGCTACACCTGAAAAGTATATGCTTACTGCACCTGCATTAAGCTTCATAGTAAACGGTGAAACATATCTTACAACTAAAGCTGTTGACAGCGCCGCACAAGGTTATATTGTAACAGTTAAGTCAGGTCTTAATGGCAGTGTACTTAATGTTATTCAAACTGAAAGCGACGGTTCATTCACATTGCCGGCAGCACCAAGCATTCCTTTCTACACATTTGCTTCTTACAGTGGCGGATTCACAGCCGGCTCACAAAAAGTCAGTGAGAATACCACAATCACTGCTAATTACACAAGTGAAGAAAAGTTGACAGTTGATATTTTCCATACAACGAGTCCTTGGGGCAATTCAACACCGACTGAGCATAATACAGTTGATTATAACACAAGATTGAGTTATACTTATGATGATGCTTATTGCTGGGCTTATGCAACATATATTGCCAGCGGAAATGTTAACAGAACAGTATATCGTGTAATTCACTATGGTTCAAGTTACACTTTCTATGTAAGTAACACAATTTCAAATGCTGACGGACAGGGTATTGTAGCTCTTACAAAGGATGAATATCAAAGCCTTGTATTTGGCCAATCTGAATATGGCATTACAGGAAAGCCGGCAATAAGCTACAACGATACAACTGACCTTATTGCTAATGCAAATTGCTTTATTAGAGATGATGGTACTGTTGATGATAGCACCTTGATTCTTGCAAATGTTGATGCAAGCAATAACAAAACATTGAATCCTGCAGAACCTGCTGTTACATCACTTGAAACACCTGTTTATGCAAGCGATAAAACACAGATGACATTCATCGGTACATTTGTATTACCGGAAGGTTATACAATGGTTGAAAGCGGTTTCTTGTTCTCAGGTTACGCTGTTAACAGTACCACAAAGCCATTACAAGCACCTGACCTTAAATTAGAAAATGTAAATAACAAGTCGATTAGAAGACTTAAATCTACAAAGCATACAATCGGTAACCAATTTGTTATCAATGTAGCTATCAATTCTAAATCAGGCAGTTGCTATTACAGGCCATATACAATATTCAAAAAGGGTGACCAAAAGATTACTGTATACGGTGCACAGTTTGCCGTTGATGATATTCAGGCTGCATTAAGAAAATAAGAAGGGGGTTAATAGTTATGAAAAAAATATATGAAGAACCAGAGATTCAAATTCGTAATTATGTTCTCCCGGTTAGTGATGTAGTTATGACATCTAATAATCCTGATCTTACCGATGGTGATAACTACGGTGGTAAAGGCGACGGTAGTGGCGATTACTTTGGTTAAATAAAATAGACGAAAGACCGTGATTTAAAATCACGGTCTTTTTTATTACAATTTTATTAAATATCTTGAAAAAGTGAATTTCTTGTTTGACATATTATAAGTTATATATTATTATTAAAGTAATTAACTATGTCTGGAAGTGGGCTTATGAATATTCTTGTATGCGGACTCGGCCTTATAGGCGCCAGCCTTGCAAAAACTTTGAAAAAAAATACAAATCATCATATTATGGGTTGGAACAGAACGGATTCTGTTGCAAAGCGTGCATTGGCTGACGGTGTTATAGATGAAACAGGTGAGCTTGAAGCAATGATGCCGAAAGCTGATGTAACAATAGTGAATTTTTACCCGGAAGCAATTGCTCCTTTTATTAAAGAGCATAAGGATTTATTCAAGAAAAACAGCATTGTTACCGATTCTTGCGGAATTAAAACAAAAATTTGCCGCGAACTTGAAAAGGAAAATTTTGATTTTTACTTCGTAGGCGCTCATCCAATGGCAGGTAGAGAAGTAAGCGGATATGATAATTCGCTCGATGATTTATTTGATAACGCTTCTTTTATTTGTACACCTTGTGACAGTATTCCGAGATATATATCTGACGCACTTGTAGGCCTTGCACAAGAAATGGGATTTGCACGCACAGTTGTAACAACTCCTGAACATCATGATGAAATGATTGCGTTTACATCGCAGATTGCTCATGTTTTGGCATGCTCATATGTTCTTTCACCGCTTGCACCGTACCATGCCGGTTATTCGGCAGGCAGTTACCGCGATGTAAGCCGAGTTGCACGAATAAATGCAGATATGTGGACTGAACTTTTTATTGATAATAAAGAACCGCTTGTTCGTGAAATTGATGACCTCGTATCAAATCTTATGAAATTTAAGTATTGCATAGTAAATGAAGATGCAAACGAACTTTGCGAATTGATGAAAAAAGGTAATAAGATTAAAGAGGAAATCGGTTAATGAAAGAACTATGCGTAAATGTAAGCGATAACAGTATAAGTAATATTTATATTGAAAACGGACTTATTTCTAAAGCCGGAAAGCTTATAAAAGAAAAATTTAATTGCAAAAAAATCGCACTTGTCAGCGATACAAATGTGTATCCTATTTACGGTGACATAATTAAATCTCAACTGGAAAACGAGGGATACGAGGTATTTACTTACATATTTAAAGCCGGCGAAGCTTCAAAAAATACAACCGAGCTTGTAAAAATAGTTGAGTTTATGGCACAAAGCGGACTTACCCGTGAAGATATAGCAGTAGCTTTAGGCGGCGGAGTTTGCGGGGATATGGTCGGTTTTGCGGCGGCTGTATTTTTAAGAGGAATTAAGTTTGTTCAAATTCCGACTTCACTTTTGGCACAGGTGGATTCATCAGTCGGCGGTAAGACCGCTGTTGATTTACCGCAGGGTAAAAATCTTTGCGGCGCGTTTCATCAACCGTCAATAGTAATAATCGACCCAAAAGTGCTTTCAACTTTAAGCGAGCATTTCTTTAGCGACGGAATGGGCGAAGTTATTAAATACGGATGTATTAAATCGTCTTCACTTTTTGAACTTCTTGAAAGAGGTAATGCGAGGGATAATATTACCGAGATTATTACCGAATGTGTAAGTATAAAGCGCCAAGTAGTTGAAAATGACGAAAAAGAGCATGGCGAAAGAGCGCTTCTTAATTTTGGGCATACCTGCGGCCACGCAATTGAAAAATTATGGAATTTTGAAACCGTAAGCCACGGTGAAGCTGTGGGAATGGGCATGGTGATGATTACCCATGCAAGCGAAGATTTGGGAATAACCGAAAAAGGTACAACCGAAAGGATTATAAAAGTTCTTGAAAAGAATAATTTGAAAATCAGTGATTCACATTCAAAAAAGGAAATCATTTCGGCTATGAGCGGGGATAAAAAGAGAACCGGCTCCGGCATTAAATTTGTAATGATTGATAAAATAGGTTCAAGCTTTATAAATCCGATTAAATATGAAGATATAAATAAAACATTTGGTGTAGACTGACGGAGAAAATATGAGCATAGCAAAAATTCAAAAGTCAATATTTAGCGGTGATGTTACTGTTCCGGCATCTAAATCTGTTGCACACAGGGCATTGATATGCTCTTTTCTTGCCGGCGGCGGAACTGTTAAGCCTATTATTTCGTCTAAAGATATGCAGGCAACGGTCGGTATTATTGAAGCACTTAAAAATAATGAAACTGAACTTAATTCAATAGAAAGCGGCTCAACTCTCCGTTTTATGATTCCGGTTGCGGCGGCACTCGGAAAAGAAGTGACTTTCACAGGGTCGGGCAGTTTGCTTACACGCCCAATCGGTGAATATCTTGAACTTTTACCGCTTCACGGTGTTAAAATCAACTCTGACGGTTACTTGCCGGCTGAAATAAGCGGTAAACTCCAAAATGGCAGTTTTGAAGTGAACGGCAATGTTTCAAGCCAATATATTACGGGTTTGCTTTTGGCACTTTCGGCACTTGAAGGTGACAGTGCTGTAATTCTTAAAACACAACTGCAATCAAAACCGTATGTTGATATGACGGTTAAGGTTTTGGCTGATTACGGAGTAAATGTGTTTGAAACGGATTTCGGCTATCTCATTAAAGGCGGGCAGAAATTTAAAGTTCAGGATTATACGGTTGAAGGTGATTGGTCACAGGCTGCATTTTTCCTTGTAGGCGGGGCAATTAACGGTGATGTTACAGTTAAGGGGCTTGATATGAACTCAACACAGGGTGATAAAGCTGTTGTGGATGTAATCAAAAAATTCGGTGCAAATGTAACAATTCTTGAAAATGCTGTCAGGGTACAAAAAAGTGAACTGCACGGTATAGAATTTGATGCAACCGATATTCCCGATATGGTTCCTGCTATTGCGGTTCTTGCTTCGTTTGCAAGCGGAAAAACCGTTATAAAGGGCGCTCAAAGGCTCAGATATAAAGAATCAGACAGAATAGAAAGCGTGGTTTATAATCTTAAAGAACTTGGTGTTGATGTAAAAGAAACGCCTGACGGAATGGAAATAGGCGGCGGTAGGCCGCTTCATTCGGCGAAGCTTAAGGGTTATAACGACCATAGAATTGTAATGGCATTTTCAGTTGCGGCAATGAATATAGGCGATTGTGAAATTGATGATGCTCAAAGTATAAATAAATCATATCCGTCATTTTTTGATGATTATAACAAACTTGGGGGTAAAGCTGATGTCCTCTGAATTCGGCAATAAAATTAAACTTTCAATATTCGGTGAAAGCCACGGGGAAGCTATCGGCTGTGTTATTGATTCGCTTCCTGCCGGTGTTAAGCTTGATATGGATAAAATCTATTTTGATATGGCTAGGCGTGCTCCGGGTAAGGATAAAACAGCAACTCCAAGGCTTGAAAAGGATATTCCTCATATTCTTTCAGGTGTGCTTGATAATGTTACAACAGGCGCACCGCTTGCAATGATAATAGAAAATACAAATACCAAAAGCGGCGATTATTCAAATTTAATGGCAGTGCCGCGCCCATCGCACAGCGATTATCCGGCTTATGTTAAATATAAAGGATATAATGACATAAGAGGCGGCGGCCATTTCAGCGGCAGGCTTACTGCACCGCTTGTTTTTGCCGGCGCAATAGCAAAGCAAATTTTAGCTCAAAAGGGTGTTACTGTTGGGGCGCATATATTAAGCATAAACGGTGTTTATGATGATAGCTTTGATAAGGCTGAAGTAACAAGCGAGCAGCTTATTGCTGTGTCATCAAAGCCTTTCGGTGTTATTAACGATAACATTGAGGAAAAAATGCGTCAGGCAGTTGAAAAAGCAAGGCTTGACGGTGACAGTGTCGGCGGAATAATTGAATGTGCCGTTTGCGGTATGCCTGTCGGCGTGGGGGCTAATATTTTTTCTACTGTGGAGAGCCATATTTCATCATCTCTTTTCGGCGTTCCAGCAGTAAAGGGTGTTGAATTCGGCGCAGGTTTTGACCTTGCGAATATGACGGGTTATGAAGCGAATGATACATATTCGATTAAAAACGGAAAAATATTCGTTAATAAAAATAATAACGGCGGTATTCTCGGTGGAATGACTACGGGTGCACCGATTATAGTTAAGGCTGCGATTAAGCCGACATTCACGGCAGGCACGACCCTTGCATTGTGCCAAGGGCATTGCCGGTAATTGAAAGTGCGGTTGCATTTGCTCTTCTTGACCTTATGGCATAAAATTAACGAAAAAGGAAATATAAATGGATTTATTAGAACTTAGAAAAGAAATTGATGAAATAGATGATGAGCTTATTCCGCTTTTACTTAAGAGGATGAGTGTATCTGAAAAAGTGGCAAAGTATAAGGTTGAACGCGGTATGCCTGTTTTAAACAGTGAGCGTGAGCAGCAAATTCTTGACGATGTTGCAAAAAAATGCGGCAAGCAAGGCGAAACCATAAAGACCGTATTTGCCGCTACGATGGACGCTTCAAGAGCTTTACAGCATAAAATAGTAGGCGGCGGCAAAGAACTCAGGGAAGATATTGAAAATGCTATCAAAGTAGATAAGCTTGATACTGCCGGCAAACCGATTGCCTGCCAAGGTGTTGAGGGTGCGTACAGCGGAGTAACAGCAAATAAAATTTTTCCAAATACAGATATTCATTTTCATAAGAGATTTGAAGATGTTTTTGAAGCTGTAAATAGGGGAGATTCAAAGTTCGGCGTTATTCCTGTTGAAAATTCGACAGCCGGCTCTGTTCACGAATCTTATGACCTTATTATGAAATACAGATTTTTTGTTGTAGGCGCATATGATTTGAAAATAGAACATTGCCTTTGTGCAAAGAGTGGTACAAAATATGAAGATATTACTGATGTTTACAGCCATCCGCAAGCCCTTTCGCAGTGTAATAATTTTTTGAGAAACTTTGATTTCACGGGAATTAACTATTCAAATACTGCCGCTGCGGTAAAATATGAATAGTTAATTCCCGCGAAATCAAAGTTTCTCAAAAAATTATT
>OGLI01001761.1_pt1 | contig 12429 bp, 9 predicted proteins | sample 1572661 | NCBI WGS metagenome assembly OGLI01 (sample SAMEA2581901, study PRJEB24529) | metagenome | biome: Human gut stool | place: China | collected 2011 | reverse complement strand
TTGGAGCAGTGCGAGTTTATTTAAAATAGACCGCTGCCGACCCGTAACCCCCGAACGGCTATAGTAGAGTGTATCTATCCGCTCCTGCGACAAAGCACCGTTGCCTACCACAAGCAACAATACGAACAATAAAACTCGGTTCATAAAATGACTGGGTTTCATAGGTTTCATCACTTTTCCGATATCCGACACGCTGTTATCGTGTCAATTGTTCTTATTGATCAGATTCACCACGACCTTCGTCATCACATCCTTTTCCTCTGTGCGACTCTCAGCAATCATGAGCGTCAGAGCGACCAGCGTATTGTTATCCAAAAGGCGCGAACCATCAGCACGGTAAAGAATCCGATTGTTTTCCAAAAACCAAAGGAACAGAAACGCTGCGATGCGTTTGTTGCCGTCGCTGAACGAGTGGTTCTTGACCGTCAAGTAAAGCAGATTGGCTGCCTTTTCCTCGACGCTCGGATAGAGGTCCCGTCCGCCGAAAGTCTGGTAAATTGCGCCCATTGTGCTTTTGAACGATTCGTCTTTTTCGTGAGCGAACAATTCGCTGCCTCCGAATTTCTCACGCAACACCTGCAATGCCGCCATCGCATTTTCATAGGTCGCGTGAAACGGCTCTTCGACCGTAGTAGCCGACACTTCCAACTGCTGATAATCGTAGCGGTCGAGCGTATCGAGACCGTAAGTATAGTCCGTAATCACGCGCAGCAACCCGATTGCCTCGGATTTCGTAACATCCTTTGCCGACAACACGTTCGAGAGCAGATGAACGGTTTGTTTCAGTTCCTCCAACTGCTCGGCCTTGGCCTGGCTATTGACTGCATAGCCTTTTATTAGATACTCTTTCAAGACCTTATTCGCCCAGATACGAAATTGAGTGGCATTTTTGGAATTGACGCGATAGCCCACCGATAGAATCATATCGAGGTTATAAAATGGAATCATACGTCGCACTTGCCGTTGCCCCTCATGCTGAACATGTGCAATTTTTGCACATGTTACGTCCCGCTCCAATTCGGACGACTTATAAATGTTGTTAACATGTCTGACAATAACCGTTCTGTCAACTCCGAACAAATGCGCAATCTGCGCCTGCGTCAGCCACACGCTGTCGTTCTCCATGCGAACGTCCAAGCGGGTCTCGCCGTCTGCCGTCTGGTAAATGATAATCTCCCCTCTGTCCATAGAAACAAAGATACGAATAAGCCTGAAATATCGAAAATCCGTCGAAGCGATTATTTTACAGCCACCCAAATACAATTCGCTCTCCCTTACCCAAAAGTAAAGGAGAGCGTACTGCTACTTTCTCATCAACTTCTCGAAATACTCGCAATCATAGCCCCAATAGCATTTGCCGTCACCGGCAAAATCCCAAATATTCATTACTTCCCGAAGCCGAAGCGGCAGCTCCTTACCGTCCCGGATAAATCGTTTGGATCGGCTACGAAAAAGACGGTTACATAACTGCTTGTCCTTTTTCTGCGACTTGCAACACGCGATCGTGCTGACGGGTGTTCGTTTCCTGCTTCTGCTCATGATCTCATAAGGTTTGACCCGTAACTTTCTACGAGTCGATTAAACACTTATGAGGCTCTAAATATTAAATTATTCAACATATTGACAATACTAAATTTCAAAGTGACGCATACGAATCTGTCTATGCTTCGGCTATAATCCGCAATGTTTCCTTTACATATCCCCTGCGATCATACTTCTCTCCTCGGCACAACCAACAACTGCATGGCGTTCCTGTTTTTTTGTAGATCTGCATCCATTTCACCCTTGCCAACTCGAACCAATGAGGATGTCTATTCCAGTTACCATCCGCTTTCTTGATTCCACACCCGCAAGCGGCATGATAAACCATGCGAGCTTTAAACACCCGGTTCTGTTGTTCTCTCCTCCAAAGTTTGTTTCTTTTGTCCATCGTCTCTTTGTATTAAAGTTAGAATGAACAAAAAATTTATCTGACTATACCCCAGCCTGTCCATATTGTAAAGTTTTAAGTGATGACTAAGACTATATTATGAATACAAAGGTAATGTTTATTTATGTCATCTTATGACGCAAATTATTTTTTCATTTATAAAATCGATATCGAACATAAATCGAGCTTGATACGATTCACATAATTTCATTCTAACAACCCAACTATTAATGCATAATATTAACAATACAAATAATGCTCAATTTGACGATAAAAATCCGCCCGCATCTCCAAAAGTCTTCGCATTTGGATTTCTCGCCGAAAATCGCTATATTTGTACTGTCATGCAAGGAGATACGGCGACGGCGCAGGCGAAACGGGCAGGCGGGCGCAAGACCGTGCAGAATGACGGTAGGCGATGCGGGGACAGAAGCCGAAAAACCGTCGCAATTCGTTGATATACATCGGGCTTACATTCGTGCGGAAGCACCTTTATCCGCACAAAGCAACTTTCAAAAGGATGGATTTTTCGAATCCATCCTTTTTTATTTTTATATTCGATTGACAAATAAGAGAATAAAGCGATCGCCTTATTCTTTTCCAGGTTCGGCAATCAGTGTTTTCTTATTATGCAAAATCCCTTCGGAAAGAGCGAATTTAATTTTTTTCAGCATAAATTCACTTCTGAAACACCTTCCTATTTACATTATGATAAGACTATTCCGACAAAAAACAACACTATTCTTCGGAAACCCGTATACTACAAATCTATTTTAATCCGCAAATAGCCCCACAAACCGGCCACATCACACAAATCTCTTCGCATCGGACCTCCAGGTCGTCGTCTGCAGTTGCAAACAAAGATTTCAACCGCAGACGAGCAGGATCCCCCTCGATACGATAGACGGAACAAAACAGATAGAAACACTCCGTCATAACGAAATAAACTCTCCCGTTTATAACTTCTCCGTCCGGCTCCCGCAGCAACACGAGCCAATGCTGCAAAACCGTTCCGAATTGATCGTCCGTGCATAATGCAATTTGAGCCCCCCGAGCCTCTTCGGCAGAAAGAAGCAGATACCGTTCTGGAACCTCCTTGGGCGGAAACTCCGCCACGGAAGAGTCCCGATATACAGGAATCCGAACGACAAAAGCATCGCCTTCCGGCGTAGCAGCGGATTCGGCTTCACCGTGCATCAACCAGGAAATCGGATACTGCGGAAATTTCGCATGGATCTTTTTAGCCACACCAAGGCTTACTCCATAATTTCCCCGCTTGATCTGATAAAGATTTTCGCCTCGCGGCAACCCGACATATCTGGCGAATGAATTGATTGTCAATCCAGAAGATTCAATCACGCGCTCCAATCTTCTCCAGGAAGAATAATCCGTTTTTTTCATACCAACCAAAAATTACTTATTCCGTAGGAGCAATTCTTACTTTCTGATTTACAGCTTCTTTGGATGTATCAATCTATATCAGGAATTGTTGGGCCCCGGACATAAAATGTTATGGATCGGATTTTGCACCTTCTCGCATATAAAATGAAAAGAAGGCGCGGTGTCAATCTACTACCGAAGGCATTGGGAGCCCGTAATCAGTCGATTGTCCTGCGCCCTTGCCTGCCCCTCCCGTCGAAACGAGCAGGGCATAACAAGGACAGACAACTGCTACACCTGATTACTGTAAATTCCCAATTTTACGGTAGGCATAAGAGTTGTGTACCCTTTTATGTCTGTCGGCTACGCCGAACTACCGTATTTCCGCATTGCATCCAAACTGCTTATTTGTTCCCGGACGACACACGCCGCCCCACTACAACAAACGTCATCGCGCGAAAATACTACGCACAAATATAGTATTTTAATTTCATTGTAAAAATTAGGCGTTTCAATTTTCTTGCTAACTTTGTATGCATGAAAAGTTCGATCAACTTCCTGCCTGCGGAAAAAAGACGTGATCTGCATCAACTTGTGGAGATCATCCGAAACGAAATAAAAGATTGCGTAATGATTATTCTTTACGGCAGTTACGCCCGGGATATGTACGTCGATTGCGACCGTCGGCGGGATTACGGGGTGACGACCTTTTTCATGAGCGACTACGACATTTTGATCGTCACGCGCCGAAGGCTCGGCCTGAAGGAATACGACGTTTACGCCCGCATCACCGAACGGTTTTTCGAAAACAAACAAAGCGAATTTTACACCCGGCCGCAATTCATCAACGAAAGTATTTCCCGGCTGAATAAAAACCTCGAACTGGGACAATACTTCTACCATGAAATCAAAAAGCAGGGAATCATGCTCTACTCCTCGCAGGAGTTCAAACTGGCGCGATGCCGAAAATTGAACTATGCGGAAATCGCGCAAATCGCCCGCGACTATTTCAGCGAAAAATTCCAGTTCGCCAGCGATTTTCTGTTAGGAGCACGTTACTATGCCGGGTTGCAGAAATATAAAATGGCCTCTTTCCATCTACATCAAGCTGCGGAAAATTACCTGCGTACCATTCCGCTGGTATATATCCTTTACGGCTATAAAGATCATGCGCTGGAAATTCTGATGGATCGCTGCAAGACGCACACGCTGCAACTGGTATCGGTTTTCCCTCGAAATACGGAGGAGGAGCGGCGCCTGTTCAATCTGTTACAGGATGCCTATGTACAAGCCCGCTACAACAAGGATTTCGTCGTTACCAAGACCGACATCGACGCCTTGATCCCGCGCCTCGAACTCATGCGCGACATCACGGAAAAAGTCTGTTGCGACCGGATCGCCTATTACGAACGACAAAGCTGACATACCGCTGAATCCCGCCAAAGACCGGACCTGATCGATCAAAACGCAGGGTCCGCAACCCTGCGATTATGCCATTTACCTTCGGTTATAATCCCCGAATCCGTTCGATCGGAACGGCGAGGTCGTCCTCGATTCCCAACATGGCATTGATGAGCACGACCCGCTCGAAACCGCCCAGATCGGAAGGCGTAATGCGGCGTTCGGTTAAAACTCCCGTACCGAGCAAGTACTGCCTCCGCGTGCCGTTGAGCAGGAAAGTATCCGGCGTAACGTATTTCCGTCCGTCGAAAAACGCCACGTTGCTGTAACTGGTATCGGTAATCGCCCCGTCGCGCACGATCAGGATCTCGTCGCAATCGTCCCGACGCTGCAAAAGACGGGCAAGGGCGCTACGATCCGCATACTTCAAGTGGTAATCCAATTCGTCGTCCGCAGCGACCAGCCGCAGGGAGCGAATCTCGCGGGGAACATACGGCGCAAACGAGATCTCTGACAGCGACCGGCCGTAAACGATCCGGCACTTCTCCGTTCCCTTCCGATGCTGAAGCGGAATCGAACCGTCCGCCAAATCGAAATTGAAGGCGGCGCCGTATGCTTCGCGGACCGTCTGCCGCATACGCTGCAAATGAAATTCGGGACGAACGAAAATTCCGTCCTCGACCCGAATAGTTTCTATGAAAAGCAACTCCTCCATCGCAATCAGGGAATCGGCAGGTAAATTTTGGTAACGACCTCGTCGTACTCCTGCTGCGGGTCGCTGTGTACGGTGATGCCGCCGCCGCTGCGGAAATAGAACCGCCCGTTCTCGCATTCGATATAGCGGATCATCACCGCACTGTCCAGATCGTGACCGTCGAAATAGCCGAATACCCCCGTATAATATCCCCGGGGGCACTGCTCGGCATCGCGGATCAACCGCAGGGTCGCGGGTTTCGGAGCCCCCGAAATCGACCCGGCAGGCAGCAGACTGAAAAGCAGGTCGCCCAGTTCCTGCCGCCATCCCGACCGCAGGTCACCGGCGATTTCGGAGCTCGTCTGCAAGATTTCGCCCCTCAGGGTAGCGATCTTCTCAACGTAACGGAAACGCTCGACACGCACACGATCGGCAATCCGGTTCAGGTCGTTGCGAATCAAATCGACGATGGTGTAATGCTCGCAACGCTCCTTGTAATCCCCCAGCAACCGGGCCTCGGCATCGGGCAACGCAGCGTCGATCGTTCCTTTCATCGGGTAGGAGCGGATCACCCCGTCCGTAATGCGGACGAAACACTCGGGAGAGAAGCAGACCAGACGCCCCGGCAGCAACAACTTGTAACGGGCACGGCTGCGACGGAAGATCTCATCGAGAGTAAGGTTCGTTCGGATCGGAGTCCGCTCGGTCAGGTTGGTCAGAAAACTGTCCCCGCGAAGCAACCCCCGGCGAATGACGGCGAACCGGCGAAGATACGCCTCCCGATCGGTATGCAAAACCTCCAGGCGGGGCGTAATTTCCGCCTCCCCGGAGAAACTATCCGGCACATTGGTAATCTCTCCGCAGGCAAACGGAATCTGCCGGCAGACGAGCGGATTCTCCACAAAAAATCCCTCCCGCAATTCGAAATCGACCCCGAAAAGGAACGGTTTTCCCTGCGCGGCACAACGATTCACGGCTTTTCGGACAAGCTGAGCTTCCATTCTGACGATTTTTATTCCGCAAAGGTATAAAAAAGGTTACTTTTGTAGCCGTGAAAAAGATACTGGTAATCGATAATTACGACTCGTTCGTCCACAACGCCGTACAACTGCTTCGGGAATCGTCCGAACCGGTGAATATTACGATACAACTCAACGACCGGATCGACTTCGAAAAATTCGGCGATTACGACGGGATACTCCTATCCCCGGGTCCCGGAATCCCGGAAGAGGCCGGCGACCTTATGGCGGCGATCGGACAGATCGTGCGGCAGCGAATCCCCGTGCTGGGGATCTGTCTGGGACATCAGGCGCTCGCCCGGGCATTCGGTGCCGAACTGCGACAACTGTCGGCCCCGCTGCACGGACATCCGACGACGCTGACCGTAACCGATGCGGGCGATCTGCTGCTGCAGAAAATCGCTCCGCCCCTGATCGTAGGACGCTACCATTCGTGGATCGTCGATCCGGACTCGATGCCCGAAGAGCTGATTGCAAGTTCGCACGATGAAGCGGGACACATCATGTCCTTTTATCACCGGAACCTGCCGATACACGGCGTGCAATTCCACCCCGAATCCTGCATTTCGAATTGCGGCCCGGCGCTGATCCGCAACTGGCTCGCCACCTGCTGACATCCGCTGCGGAAAAGGAGCCTCCGGAAATTCCCGGACCTTTAATTGACCGTTTCCGACCGGGGCGGACGGGGCTTCGTCGTTCAGACAAGCCGCCTCGATCCATCCTGTCAGTTCCGCCCCGAACAGTCGGCGCAGATCCCCTTGATAACGAAATTGATCGTTTCGGCCGAAAATCCGTCCGGCAGACCCACCTGCGGAACAGCCACCCCTCGCAGGCAAAAGGTACGCCGGCAATGCGTGCAATAGAAATGGGTATGCAGGTCGTCGATTTCACAATCGCAATCGCTGCTGCAAAGCGCATATTTGAGCGAACCGGTGCCGTCGTCGATGCCGTGCACCAAGTGATGCGCCAGAAAAAGAGTGAGCGTACGGAAAAGAGTCGATTTATCCACCGTATCGAGCTCCTCTTCGAGATCCGCGAGGCTGAAAGCCCGGTCGAATCCGGCCATCGTACGCAGAATCAACAGCCGCAGCGCCGTAGGACGGATATCGCGGGCCTTGAGGCGGGAAATGTATTCGTTTTCGTTCATAGGTGCAAGATACGCATTAAAAACGACGATTGGAAGCCCTCACGGCATTCAGAACCGCAAGCAGAGTGACGCCTACATCGGCGAAGACCGCTTCCCACATGGTTGCGATGCCGAGTGCGCCCAACGTCAGCACGACAACCTTCACCCCGATCGCCAGCAGGATATTCTGCCGCACGATGCGGTGCGTAAGACGTCCGATACGGATCGCCGCAGGCAGACGCGAAGGTTGGTCGGACTGGATCACCACGTCGGCCGTTTCGATGGCTGCATCGCTACCCAAAGCCCCCATCGCCACCCCGACATCGCTCGTTGCGAGAGCCGGAGCGTCGTTGAATCCGTCGCCGACGAAAGCCGTGACTTTGCCGGGCTCTCCGCGCAGCGCCTCGAGTATCTCCATCTTACCTTCGGGCAGGAGATCCCCCCGGGCCTCGGAAACGCCCAGCCTGCGGCCCAAATTCGCCACCAGCGCCTCCCGGTCGCCCGACAAAATCCGAATATCCTCGATTCCGAGCGACTTCAATTCCGCCACGGCACGCGCGGCATCCTCCTTGGGCTTGTCCGCAATCACGAGATAGCCCGCATACCGGCCGTCGAGCGCACATACGACGATCGTCTCGGGAATCGCATCGACCTCCGACGGATATTCCACGCCGAAGCGAGCCATCAGACGCGTATTGCCCACCAGCAACTGTTTCCCGTCGAATTCGGCCCGAATGCCGTGTCCGGCGATTTCAACTGCGCCCTCCGAAGCGAGAAGAGCAACACCCTCCCTCTCGGCATACTGCACGACTGCCCGGGCCACCGGGTGTATACTGGTCCGTTCGGCCGAAGCGACCCATCCGAGCAGCTCCCCGGAATTCACGCCCGGAGCAACATGCACCTCCCGGACTTCGAACAAACCTTCGGTCAGCGTGCCGGTCTTGTCGAAAACCACGGTATTGACCCGCGCAATGGCATCCAAATAGCTACCGCCCTTAAAGAGCACGCCGGCCTTCGAAGCAACGCCGATACCGCTGAAATAGCCCAGCGGAATACTGATAACCAGCGCACAAGGACAAGAGGCCACCAGAAATACCAAAGCCCGGGACAACCATTCGTCGAACGAATAGGCGAAGCCTCCGTGCAGGAGCGACCACAATCCGGGCAAAGCGACGATCAGCACGGCCAATCCCGTCACTACGGGAGTATAAATCCGGGCGAAACGGCGGATGAACAATTCGGCGGGAGCCTTGCGCGCCGCAGCCTCTTCGACCATGGAGAGAATCCGCGAAAGGGCGCTCTCCCCATACGGGCGCGTCACTTCGATCCGGACCGGCTGCAGCGAAGAGATCATACCCGCCAACACCTCTTCTCCCTTACGGATCGTCCGCGGCGTACTCTCTCCGGTCAGCGCCGCCGTATTGAACGGGGCCGCCTCGGACAGCAAAACGCCGTCCAGAGGGACACGTCCCCCCGGAAGCACCTCGATCGTCCGGCCCGGCACGACCTGCGCAGCGGGCATAGCCACCGGTTTCCCTTCCACCAAAACGTTCGCCTGTTCGGGCCGGATATCGACGAGCGCACGAATATTCCGCCGCGCCCGCTCCACGGCACGCTCCTGCAACGCCTCTCCGATCGAATAGAACAACATCACGGCAACCCCCTCGGGATACTCTCCGATATAGAAAGCACCGATGGCAGCGAGGCTCATCAGCGTATATTCCGTAAAGAAATCCCGCTGCCGCATACCGTTCCATGCCTCCCGGAGCACAGGAAGCCCTACCGGAAAATAAGCCGCGAGGTACCAGCAGAACCGTACTGCGGGAGATGCGAAAAATTCGACACCGGTATATTGCATGACGAGTCCCGCCGCAAACAACACGGCCGACGCAACGGGGCTCCAATAGCTTTGCGAATGATGGTCATGGTCAGGACCTGCATCGCAAGCGGCGCAGCCGCGACCATTCGTTTGACTTTTCATAATGCTTTTATTCTTCTTTGGTGTCAAATATAGTGCATTTTCCTTGCAACCCGGTTGCAAATACACCGGCTTCCCGTCTCATTTTCTCGTCGCAGAAAGCTTTTGCTTGCCGAAAAATAGTATATTTGTAGGAACAAATTAAGACCTGAAGCATTGCGTCCCCTCAAATTTCATCCGATTCTGAAGCAGACCCTCTGGGGCGGCGAACGCATCATCCCCTACAAGGAACTCGCATCCGGGCTCTCCCGTGTAGGCGAAAGCTGGGAACTTTCCGGCATGCCCGGTTCGGAATCGGTGGTGGCGGAAGGGCCGTGGGCCGGAAGCACCCTGTCCGAGCTGATCGGACGCTTCGGCGCAGAACTTCTGGGCAAAGCCAACTATGCCCGTTTCGGGCAGGAATTTCCCTTGTTGGTAAAATTCATAGATGCCCGGGAAGATCTTTCGATCCAGGTACACCCGGACGACGAACTGGCACGAAAGCGCCACGGGAAAAGCGGGAAATGCGAGATGTGGTACGTGCTGGAAGCGGAACCGGGCGCTTCGTTACTGACCGGATTCTCCCGTCCGATCGCACCGGCGGAGTACGAACGTCGCGTTGCCGACAATACATTGACCGACGTTTTGAATCGCCAGGCAATCGCATCGGGCGACGTCTTTTATCTGCCGGCAGGACGGGTGCACAGCATCGGAAAGGGGTCCTTCATCGTCGAGATCCAGCAAAGTTCGGACATCACCTACCGGATCTACGATTTCGACCGGCGGGATGCAGCGGGCAATTCCCGGGAGTTGCATACCGAATTGGCACGCGAAGCGATCGATTTCGAATCTTCCGAAAACAGCCGCATAACGTACGCTCCGGAGAACAATCAGGAAGTCCGGCTTGTCACCACGCCTTACTTTACTACGTCGCTATATACCCTGACCGCACGAACACGCTGCGACTGGTCGGCAACGGACTCTTTCGTGGCAATAGTTCTGCTTCAGGGGAGTGGTTCATTGACCGACAACGAAGGCAATCGAATCGATGTCCGGCAGGGCGAAACCTGGTTGTTGCCCGCATCGACGCAATGGACCGAAATCACTCCGCATACAGCGCCCCTGCGCCTACTGACAAGCCGGATTTAGAGAACCCCGAATTCAAATGAAGCCGGCTTCACCGGATCGAGCTAACATGGTTATTATCTTGCGAAACCATGCTCCCGGCACTCCACTTCCTCACCACGACACCGACCAATCAAGCGCCCAGGAAACCGCCCGTTATTCCCACAGCAGGAAGACACCAACAATTCTACGACGAATCCGTCCCTGTCTGCGAAAACGATCCGGACCTCATATAACTCCAACCATTATCTTCGGCTGAAATATGGGATCCAACCGCAGCGACAGAACATTCGGGATCCCGTACCCGCGATTTCATCCGCGAACCAAGGTCCTCACCGCATGCAAGCACAGCTCCGGGCCTTAAAGCATAACATCGGAAACGAACGGAAGTAATCCGTTCCACCGGGTACACGTTTCCAGACCGGCATCCAGTTCTTGACTCACCCCTCCCCCGGAGCACGATCCCTACCGGCAACACGATCGGTATCGCAGTCCTTAACCCAAGCGCCGCCTCCAAGGAGGCCGAATAGTCAGGGAAATCCATCCGCAGGAAGCAAAAGTGTAGTACAGACGAATTCCGCCGGCAATACAATACTCTATAGATATTGATAGGACAGTGCGATACTACGACAGAGGAAACCCCTGATCCCTTCGCCGCATACGCAAAAACTTCGTTGTTTATCGTTTGGGACTATTTCAACCCTCCAAAAATCGCATTCGGATCTGAACTCCGTCCCATCCCGTTTTGCCGATTATCGCTCCTGTATTTCCCAAGTGACATTCCGCTCCCGAACCATATCACGAATCACTTCCGTCCCGAAGAGCCGGATTACTTAAAATAGCGGATCGCTCTACATTGAATTTCCGAAAACCCCGCACAAACGAAGAGCCTATCTCGATCATAGATCCGTCCTGCGACATACAAATCTCCCGCACATTCGAAGGAATTACAATCTATACGGCCTGCATTTCTTCTGCAGCGGCAAAGCAACAATATCCGGTTCATTTTACAGGATTTCGGTTTCGGGCGCCGTTATTCCCGGCTTTTGGCTGCGTTTATAAACCGGCCCCACTACGAATACGTGCTGTAAAGCGTATGCCCACGCCAACCTCCAAACACAAAATATCAACCTCTAAACAGGCATAACCCTCCTTGGCGGGCCCTGCCGCTGGGAACCAACCGCACGAGGGGGGGGGCACGTAAGCCCGCGAACAAAAAGAAAGCCGGACCCTTGTTCAGGATCCGGCTTGAAGAGGCGGCTACCTACTCTCCCACGCGCGTAGCGCAGTACCATCGGCGTTAGTGAGCTTAACTTCTCTGTTCGGAATGGGAAGAGGTGGAACCTCACTGCTATAACCACCTAAAAGAACTTTTGCTCCAATATATCGGAACTATGCGAATATATCTTTTCGATATATAATCCGTCGCATCCGGTAAATTTGACACGTACAGGAGATGAGATAAAGATTCGAAAAAGAAAGCCTATCGGGTAATTAGTACTGCTCGGCTTTGACATTGCTGTCTTTACACCTGCAGCCTATCAACGTAATAGTCTCCTACGCCCCTCAAGGGAAGACTTATCTCGGGGATGGCTTCGCGCTTAGATGCTTTCAGCGCTTATCCAGACCGAACGCGGCTACTCGGCAGTACACTTGGCAGCATAACCGATACACCGGAGGTTCGTCCAACTCGGTCCTCTCGTACTAAAGTCAGGACCCCTCAATCTTCCTACGCCCGCAACAGATAGAGACCGAACTGTCTCACGACGTTCTGAACCCAGCTCGCGTGCCACTTTA
>OGLI01001760.1_pt1 | contig 12441 bp, 14 predicted proteins | sample 1572661 | NCBI WGS metagenome assembly OGLI01 (sample SAMEA2581901, study PRJEB24529) | metagenome | biome: Human gut stool | place: China | collected 2011 | reverse complement strand
GTTATCTGCTGCGAGCCGCAGTAATGCGTGGGTGGCGATTCTGAATGAAATGTTCAATGCCCGCCGCGGCACCAGCCTTGTGTCAATGGGCGTACTTTCTTTTGCATACAGGCGAAATATTCAAACAGCTGTGGCATTTCGGAGCGGCCTGTATAACCTTTCGGTCGCTATAAAGTTGAACCTTGCATTATCGCATTTTCTCCATTGTCTGCCGCATGACTGAATCGTTACCGCCGTCACACTCCATTTAAGATTTCCGCACTGCGCAGGTCATGTGCCGCTTTTTCAAACCAGTCCTTATAGCGCAGGCTGTCACCCATAGAGTACAACCCCTTCCCTGTTCAGCTTGTGGGCAAAGCTCTGGCTATCTGCCACGCTGTGTTCCCACTCCTCCGGCGTATACAAAAGGAAGTCAATCGGCGTATCAGATTCCGTATCACAATACAAATCTGTCAGCAGTGAGCGCTTATCATTGGTCGATACAATGATGCAAAGGTCAATATCACTCTTTGCTGTCGCGGTTCCCTTCGCCTGCGAGCCAAACAGCAGAATCTTCTGCGGATCACAGAGCTGGATAACCTGTTCTCGAATCGCGTTTAGCTTTTCCACTGTATCGCCCCCTCACAGCCAATTCTCTATTTGCAGTATAACATGATATTCTCAAAAATAAAACGATTTTTATGGCAGTTTCTTTCAGCCTTCTCAATGCTTTCTGAACACGGGTGCGACTCGGTTCATTTGTGCGACCTTATCGATGAATTCTTTCAAGTCCTCAATGTAGGTATAGGGTGCGTACTCAGAATAAATCTCAGGAGAGTCCAGAATAACAATTTGAACTCCATCCGCTCGGAGTGCTTCCAAGGTTCCCGGCAGGCATCGCGCCTCATTAGGAGTCTTACAGAGATAGGCAAGGCAGCCCTGCTGATCAAAGATTTTTGCAACGATGTATATCTTTTTATCGCCCATTGTCAAACGCCTCCAATCTCTTTTGGAAGTCCTGCTCAGTTTTGATCAAACCGGCAATATACTCCTGATAAAGCTTTTTTCCGATTTCCGGGCTTTTGTACTTGTAGACATACTGGTGGCTCCAGAGGTTGAAGTAATAATCTTTGCCACACCATAGCTGCACTTCTATCGGGTATGCCAAATTATCCCGCTGGTAATAAAGATGGATCGCACGGTAACCATCATCCACCTGTTTCCCATTCCGCAAATCAACAACTCTGAAATAGTCTGGGAAGCTAACTGGATACTCATCAAAGCGAAGTCGAAAACCAAGCACATCATTAAAGCACTGCTTAAAGCCGCCGTGGTTGGCGAGCGTCTTTTCATATTTTCGCATGATGGAGTCATCGCTTTTGAAGCGAGAACCTATCAAATTTTCCTGAACGAGTGTATCAATGTATCCTGCTCTGTATTTCGCGATATCATCGAGAATCAAGTTGATTGGTGTTGCGCTCAGAGAAATTTGTTTCAGGCTTTGCCCAAGCGTTGAACGATAAGACAGTAAGTCCAGCGTTTCTTTTGGAATAAACAAGTCCATATTAAAATACCTCTACTCAATACCTCTTCTATTGTTCACAGTATAGCATGAAATGTCCAAGAGTAAAAGGGATTTTACGCTTTCCCACACGAATTACTATTTTTTGCAAAGAACCCAGCCTTTAGAACAACATAAACCTCCTGCGGTGAATTACATACTGAGAGATCCGCAATATTTCCTACACTATTTTGAAGACGATGAACGATCAGCCCCCCATCTGCCCTCAGTGCCTTCGGCGTTCCGGGAGCGCATCGGACCTCGTTGGGCGTCTTGCAGAGGCAGCACAAGCCCGCCTGAGAAAACCAGGCGGGCTTGTGCTGCTTTGTTTTATGCTTCAGCTCAGGGCGATGGTGCGAACGGCTTCCGCCAGCGTCACCATCTCGCCGCGCGGGACATAGGCGACGCTCTTTCCGTCAACGATGACCAGACATTTGCTGCCGTCGCAGCGGTACAGCGCGATCGTGAGTTCCGGTTCGTCCTCATGATCCAAGTGCAGCGTCAGGCTGATCTCCTGTTGGCCGGTGGCCTTTTCAGAGGTAAACTCCTCTGCGGTCAGTGTCTCCAGCGCGTCCTGCAAATCACCGATCTCGATTTCCGCTTCCCCGCAGAGCCATGTCCGCTCCTTGCCGTCCTTCTGAGCGGTGAGCGTATAGGTCTCGCCGTCCAGCGTAACATCTATGCCGGTCACATCATCAAAGTTGCCGGAGAAGATCTCCTGATGCCGCAGGTCATTGTAGCCGGCTGCCATGAGCGAGCGATAGCTGCTGCCGAAGATCTGGTAAATGATTTTGGAATCGCCCACACGCGCATAGGCGGTAATGTCCGAAGTATCCTCATCCTCCGCATCTGCGGCAGCTTTCTTCTCCGCGGGATCTCTGCTGATATGCAGCACAAAGGTATCGGAGGTTCCGTCGTCCGTGTAGTCCACGCTGACGCTCAGCTCGGAATCGTCCAGACCGTAGGCGGACAGTTCTTCGTCCGTGACCTTGTAGGTCACATAGTCGGTGAGATCCAGATAGCGCAGGACGCTGATATAGGAGTTGACCCGGCTGGTATCCAGCGGCTTTCCGTCTGCGGTAAAGTAGACGTCATCGGCGCAGATACTCTCGCCGTCTTCGTCATAAATCACGCTGTAGTCCTCGCTTCCCGCAAAGCGGATCTGGCTGACCTCATCGAAATACGGCACATCGTCGTTGGCAATCAGGTCTTTCAGCTCTACATCGTATGCGTCCAGCGGATCGCTGGCGGCGAGATACACATTGCCGTCCCCAATGTCCATGTAGCGCTGGGAATCCATGGGGCTGTAATCTCCCAGCTTCACTGTGTAGGTTTTATCATCCGTAGTCAGTGTGATGGTGCAGGTCGGCGCATCTAATCCGTACTGGCCGAGGTCTTCGGCATTTTCAATGGTGAACGCTGCGCTCAACGAGCGAAACGGCTCCAAAAGTGCGTCCATGGCGCTGTCGCTGACGGGAAATTCTGCATCGTCATCGTACTGCCAGCCGTCATCGCCGCGGTGGAAGCTCCATGTTGTTCCGTCCTGCTCCCAGCACAGTGCCGTCACTTTTGTCGATTCAACGGATAAAACCGTTTCACCGCTGGTTTTGATCTCCTCCTTCTTCTCCTCCGCGTACATTGCGGCCAGCGCTGCGAGGCAGACTGCAATGAGAATGCCCAAGAGGATACAAAGTTTTTTAGACCGCTTCATTTTGCTTCCTCCTTCTTGTCAGCACAACGCCCACGCCGATGCCGAGGTAAGCCAGCGGGAACGCGCCGATCATCAGCACCTTCAGCAGCGAAGCCGTCGAGCTGCTGATGGACAGGTAGTCATAGTTCAGCGACTTGCTGCGGATCGCCATGGCCTCGCTCTCGCCGATCATATCCGCCAGTGCGTTCATAACAAGGTCGCCGTTGGCGCCGGAGGACGAGGCGTTATAGGCGTCCTCAAGGAAATAGGACGAGGTGAACCACACCATTTCTCCGCCGCCGCTGGTCTGTATGGACACACCGGTGGCAAAGGGGCCGTCGATGTCGCCGTCCTCGTGATCGTAGGTGGACATGGCGTAGCCCGCCGCCTTGCTGAAGGAGGTTCCTGAGGTGGTCAGCAGCTCCGTTACGGCGCCGCTATAGGGATCCTCCACAGTCAGGCCCAGTGCGATGGGCATGAGAACGGAGTAATTGGCGTCGATAAGAGAATCAGTGATGTCATTGCTGTGCAGCTCCGGCAAAATTGCTGCTGGACCGCTGAAAGCGGAATAGTAGTTGGAGTCGCTCTCGACCACGATCCCCTCCGCCGGCTCCACGCCGTAGTCAGAAAGCAGGCTGTACAGGTTTTCTAAAATTCCGTTCTCGCGGGTAGGCCCGGCAACTACCAGCAGCTTGCCGCCGCCTGCCACATAGTCCGCCAGCAAATTTTGCTCATCCTCTGACAGATCGCTTTCCGGAGCGTAGATCATCAGGCAGTCCGCGTCCTCCGGAATGGTTTCCGTATGGAGAAGGGACAGGCTCTCCGTTTCGATGTTGTCCTTTTCCACCTGCTCGGCAAAGGTGCCGGGGAGGTCGGCCTCGCCGTGGCCCTCCACGAGATAGAGCTTGGGCTGCTCCTCGTTTACCACATAGTCGATAGCCGAGGTGATGGTGCCCTCGCCGTCGAAGGAGGTGGAGTAAGAATACGAGTACATATCCGCAGTCTGAACGTAAATGTCATTGTAGCTGATATAGCGGCTGCGTTCGCCGCTCTCAACGATCAGGCTGTTGTTGGGGACGCTCTCGCTGGTGTACTGCTGGGTAAAAGTGGGATAGACATCTGGGTTCTTTTTCGCCACCTCAATGTGGTCGGACAGGCTTTCGTACTTGCTCAGCAGGTTTTCGATCACATCGTTTTCTTCGCCGGATTGCACGACTCAATAGATGGTCACATCCTGCTGAAGATTGTTGACCACGACCTTTGTGTTGCTGGTGATGGAATAGAGCTTGCTGGAGCTGATATCATAGTTGGTCATGGACTTCGGCAGCGCCGAGGCGAACACATTCACCGCAATCAAAATTGCCAGTACGATGTCCGTGATGGTAAGTGAATAGGAGCCGCCCCGCAGGGCGTTCCGGTTCTGGTCAGAGGGAACGGAGGCCCTTTTGAAAGAAAACTTTTTCATCAGTTATACCTCCGCTTCTCCAAGGACTGCACCGACAAAAACAGGAAAAATCCCATCACGCTGACATAGTAGACGATGGCCGTGAGATCAAATGCGCCGTTGACAAAGCTATTGAACTGGCGGAACAACGAGAGCTTCGTCATGATATCCGGCAGCAGCCCCTCAAAGGCGCTGCTGTTCACAAAGTAGGCGACTGAGAGTGCTGCGATCAGCGCAAAGGTCACGCCGTAGGCCAGATTCTCGTTCCGGGTCAGGCCTCGGATCACCACACCCAGCAGCAGCGCGATGACGTACAATGCGATCAAAGATCCCATGGCCGTGGAGGAGGTGTACTCTGCAAGACTCACGCTGTAATAGTTCAGCAAGATCGCCGCGATGCCGATACCGGCGGCGAAGCCCTGATTATCCGTCAAGGAGGAGAGGAACACCCCCACCGCCAGCAGCGCCGCCCCCATCAGGAAAAAGGCAAACAGAGACCCGTAGGAGGTGGGCAGATACACCTCACCGAACCGGGAAAACAGCAGCGGGTAGAGGGAAATGACCGCCAGCGGGATGAGGTACACCACAAGAAGGGCGAGATACTTGCCCAATACCACCTGCGTGGTGGTGATAGGCAGAGAATAGAGCAGCTGATCCGTCCGCTGCCGCCGTTCCTCCGCCAGAGTGCGCATGGTCAGGATCGGAACGATGACCACGAAAATGATGCTGGCAAAGCTGAGCACAAACTCAAAGTTGCTCACCGCCGCCTGCAAATTGTAGAGCACGGAACCAAGTCCCACCACTGCCAGCAGAAACGCGCCGAATACATAGGCAGTCAGTGAGTGGAAATAGTTTCGCAGCTCATGGCGAAAAATTGCGCCCATTAAGCGTCCACCTCCGTTTCGTTTGGTTCTTCGGTGTATTGCTCAGATTCTTCCGCTTGACCGCTTTCCGTCAGCTCAAGGAATACATCCTCCAAGCTGGCCTTCCGGACAGACAACTCCAAAAGTGCCCGATCCTCCTTTGCAAAGGCAAAGAAAATGCTGCGGGAAACTGCGTGCATATCCTCGCAGTCCGTTTTGAGGTGCATGGTCACCGCGCCGTCTGCCGCGCTCTCCGCGGGCTCGACCTGCGTGATATGGGGCAGTGCCGAGAGCAGCGCCCGCGCCTTTTCCGCCTCCGCATCTGTTGTGAGCACGATCTCGCCCGCCGAGCGCAGCTGCCGCTCCAGTTCCGCCGGAGTGCCGAGGGCGGTCAGCGTCCCTTTGGAAATGATGAGGATCTTGTCGCAGATGGTCTGCACCTCGGAGAGAATGTGGGAGCTGAAAATGACGGTGTGGCGCTTTCCAAGCTCCTTGACCAGATTTCGGATCTCGATGATCTGAATGGGGTCAAGGCCGACGGTCGGCTCATCCAGAATGATGACCTCCGGCCTGCCGAGCAGCGCCTGCGCAATGCCCACGCGCTGCCGGTAGCCCTTGGAAAGCGTGGAAATTCTGCGGTTTCGAACCGGCTCAATGCCCGTGCGCGCCACGGCATCGGCGATCTGTACCGTCAACTCCGCTCCACGCAGGCCCTTGGCCTCTCCAACAAAGCGCAGGTATTCCAGCGGCGTTTCGTTCAGGTAGAGCGGCGGCTGCTCGGGGAGATAGCCGATGAGCCTTTTGGCCTTTTCCGGCTCATCAAAAATATCGTAGCCGCCGATGCGCACATGACCCTCCGTTGCGGAAAGGCAGCCGGCCATGATATTCATGGTGGTGGACTTCCCCGCTCCATTGGGGCCGAGGAAGCCGTAGATCTGACCGCTTTCGATGGTAACGCTCAGATCCGAGACCGCCGGATGCTCGCCGTATCGCTTGCTCAGGTGTTCAATTTCGATCAAAGGAACACACCCTCCTTCTTTTTCGGATGCCCCCATTGTAGATGCCCAACTTAAAAGCAAGTTAAAAATCCATTTTCTCCGTTTTTTAAGTTGTTTTTGAGTCCGCCGCGTATGATGGAGCCAGCTTGAAGGGAGGTGCTTTTCCATGAAGTTCATCCGCAGGGCCTCGATCCCCGCCTGTTTGCTCGTCTGCTTATTTCTTGTTTTTTGTGCATATTCAAACTTATTTCACAAATCCGCGATAGAATCAGAACAGGAAGAAAATTTGGAACTTACGACGGTTTTCCGATATGAAAACGGAATGGCGATACGCAGAGGCAGCGTTCGTATCCGCTGCCGGCAAACAGAACAGTCCGCCGCGCTGAACGATCGCGGAGAAACATCCTCCTTTCAAGTGCCGAAAGATAACGAGGCAACCTTGATCCTTGCAGGAAGCGACGGCCGGGAGATCAGCCGCATCGCACTGCATTTTACCGCCGCTGCGGTGACAGACGCCTCCACAGATGAAAACGGCGTCGGGCACATCTCCGTCAAAGCCGAGGCAGAGCATCTGACGCTGCTGCTGACGCTGGACGAGAGCGACCGCCTGCGCTGCGGCCTGTACCTGAATGACTTACAATGACAGCAAGGAGGTCGATCATGGACTATTCAGTACCGGAAGTAACGTCGGCAGAGCGGGAATTCTACGGAGAGAACCTGATCCTGCTGGAAGGCGCGATCTCCGAGTTTCTCTCCTGCATGGATATGATCCGCCGCTACGAGGTACAGCTGGGAAACCGCGACCCGGTCGCGTCGTCTCAAACGCGCATCAAAAGCGCGGAGAGTATGCGGCAAAAGCTGCAAAGGCTCGCTTTTCCCATCACGGCGGAAAGCGCGATGAAAAACGTCTTTGACGCTGCGGGCGTCCGTCTGGTCTGTCCGTTCATTCAGGATATCGACCGCACGGCGGAGCTGATCCGCGCCATCCCCGGCGTGCAGATCCAAACGGAAAAGGACTATATCCGCAACCCGAAGCCCAACGGCTATCGAAGCTATCACATGATCCTTTCGATGCCGCTGCGCTTTCTGGGAAATTCCCAAAAAACCGTATGGCTGGAGGTCCAGCTGCGCACCATCGCCATGGACTGCTGGGCCAATATTGAACATCAGCTCAAATATAAGCAGAACATTCCGGATCAGGCGCTGCTGATACAGGAGCTGAAGCGCTGCGCCGATGAGATCACTTCCACCGACCTTTCCCTGCAAACCATCCGCGATCTGATCGAACACCATGAGGAGGAACTGATATGAGAGTTTTAGTGGCCGATGACGAAGCTGCCATGACCCGCGCGCTGGAGGCGCTGCTCAAGCGGGAGCATTATTCCGTGGACGTGGTCAACAACGGGCAGGACGCGCTGGACTATGGCCTTGCGGAAAATTATGATGCGCTGGTACTGGACATCATGATGCCGAAGCTGGACGGGCTACAGGTTCTGACCGCTCTGCGGGAGCAGGGCGTCGCGACCCCTGTCCTTCTGCTGACGGCAAAAAGCCAGATCGAGGACCGCGTAGCGGGATTGACCGGCGGCGCGGACGATTATCTCCCTAAGCCCTTTGACCCCAGAGAATTCGTGGCGCGGGTGGGTGCGCTGACCCGCCGCGGCGGCGCCTATACCCCAAGCCTTCTCACCGTTGGCAACACAACATTAAACCGTTCTACCTTCGAGCTGGTCGGCGAAAGTGCTTCCGTGCGCCTGAGCAGCAAGGAATTTCAAATGCTGGAGCTGCTGATGCGGCAAAAGGGACGGCTGATCTCCACGGAGCAATTCATGGAGCGCATCTGGGGCTATGACAGCGACGCGGAGCTGAATGTCGTCTGGGCCTATATCTCCTATCTCCGCCGAAAGCTTGAAATGGTGGGGTCCAATGTCCGCATTGCCGCCCGCCGCGGGCAGGGATACTTATTGGAGGAGATCACATGATCCGAACGCTGCGGAAAAAATTCATCGCCATCGCCATGCTGTCGCTGCTGGGGACCATGGCGGTTCTCTGCGCAACCATCGGCATCGGGAATTACTACGTTGCCGCAAGCCGGGCGGACAAGGCCATCGACATCCTATATCAGAACGAGGGCGAGTTCCCGGTGCCGGACGGCAACGCAAGCCCCTCCGCCCACACAGGCTTTCAGGTCACGCCGGAAACACCGTTTGAGACCCGCTATTTCATTGTGCGCCTGACGGCAGAGGACGCCGTCAGCGCAGTCGATCTTGAGCACATTGCCGCACTGGACCGGCAGACTGTTGTTTCCACGATCGAGCAGATCGTTTCCAAGGGCACGGCCAAGGGCTATGTCGGGCAGTACCGCTTCGGAAGATTTGAAAATGAAGCCGGCGGATATACGCTAATCGTCGTTGACTGCTTCATGCAGCTGCAATCCGCCTATGCAGTGTTCCGCGTGATGGCGGCGGTTTTTGTGCTCTGCGCGGGGATCGTATTCCTTCTGCTGCTGGTACTCTCCAAGCGCGCCACGCGCCCCTTTGCGGAAAACTGGGAGCGGCAGCGGCAATTCGTGACAGACGCCTCCCACGAGCTGAAAACGCCCCTTGCGATCTTGTCCGCCGACCTGGGATTGATCGAAGAAACAGAGGAAAACCGTCTGTGGCTGGAAAGCGGGCAGGAGCAGATCCAGCGCATGGACAGCCTCATCAAAAATCTCGTGGAGCTGGCGCGCAGCGAGGAAGCTCTGCCGCCTTCGGCTGTCGCGGCTGTACCGTTCAGTGAGCTGGCTGAGGGCTGCATCGAAAATTTTCGTCCCCTTGCCGAGTCTGCCGGAAAAGAACTGACGGCGGAGATCTCCCCTGGTCTGTGCATCAGCGGCGTGCCGGACGATATCTCCCGCCTGCTGACGATCCTGTTGGACAATGCTGTGAAATACTGTGACGCGGGTGGAACGATCCATCTTGCGGCCTTTTCTCGGAGAAAAAGCGTGGAGCTGGCGCTCTCCAACCCCTGTGCCGGAATAGATGCCGCGCAGCTGCCCCACTATTTTGACCGCTTTTACCGTGCGGACTCCTCCCGTGCCCGCGCGACCGGCGGGAGCGGCATTGGACTGTCCACCGCCAAGGCCATCGTGACCCGCCATCACGGGCGCATCGGCGCTCGCTGCGAAAGCGGCATCATCACCTTTCAGGTCACGCTGCCGCAAAGCGGCAGGAAGTAAAAAGCACCGGGTGCAAGCAAGAAACCGTTTTTTTGCAGAAGTGCTTGACATTCTGATGCTTTTTTGTTACTATATGTAGCATACTACACGCAGAGGTGAATCCCAGTGATGAAGAACGATGTCGGCTACCTCATCAAGCGCATCAATGATAAGCTGGCGGTGAGAGCCGATGCTGAGCTGAAGCAGTACCATTTAACCATGTCCCAGGGCAGAGTGTTTCTATACCTCAGCAGCCGGGGTGGACAGGCCACACAAAAGGAGATCGAAACCTTTTTGGGTGTCGCTCACCCCACCGTCGTCGGTCTTGTTTCGCGCATGGAGCAAAGCGGCTATGTGACATGCTGGCCCTGCGAGGACGGGCGCAACAAAAATGTCAAGCTGACCGTGCAGGCAGAGGCTCTTGACAAGGATATGCAGCGGAACCGGCTGGAAAGCGAGCAAATGCTTTTATCCCCCCTTTCTCCCGAGGAGCGCGAGCAGCTGCGAAAGCTTCTGATCACCGTTGCGGAACATTTAGCGTAAAAGCCGATAGCCGATTGGCTTTTCTGTCGCTCTTATATGTAGCTTGCTACACACGGATATAAAGGAGGAACAAAATGACAAAAACCTTGCTGGGGATCCTGCGAGAATACAAGAAAGGCTCCATTCTCACAATCTTGCTCTCCATTCTGGAGGCAGCCTTCGAAATTCTCATCCCGCTTCGCATGGCAGATTTGATCGATCAGGGGATCGACTTGGGGAACATGGCAGCCGTCTGGAAATTTGGCATCGCCATTCTGATTTTTGCCGCGCTGCAATTACTGACAGGCGTGCTTTCCGCCCACGTTGCGGCAAAAACCTCCGTAGGGTTTTCGGCAAATCTGAGACAGGATATGTATGACAACGTACAGACCTTTTCCTTTTCCAACATTGACAAGTTCTCCACTGCTTCCATCGTCACCCGCCTGACAACCGACGTGACCAATATTCAGAATGCCTATCAAATGCTGATTCGCATGGCAGTGCGCGGCCCTGTCATGCTGGTATTTTCCATGATTGTGTCTTTCCGCATTAACACGACCATTGCACTTATTTTCCTTGCGGTTATTCCCATTATGGCATTGCTGCTGCTTTTGATTATTCGCAAGGTCGGGCCGCTGTTTGGCCGCGTTTTTCGCACCTACGACACGCTCAACAATGTCGTTCAGGAAAATGTCCGCGGTATCCGCGTGGTAAAATCCTTCAATCAGGAGGATCACGAGATCAAAAAGTTCAAAGGCATTTCCCAAAGCATCTATGAGGACTTTGCCGCCGGGGAGCGGCTGCTGGCGTTCAACTCGCCCATTATGCAGTTCTTCATGTACGCCTGCATGATCCTGATTTCATGGATTGGCGCAAAAGCCATTGTCGCAAGCGGAAACAGTGCGGCACTTGGCATGACCACCGGCGATCTGACGGCGCTGTTCTCCTACGCCACGCAGATTTTGATGGCGTTGATGATGCTCTCCATGGTTTTTACCATGATCACCATCTCCCTTGCCTCTGCTCACCGCATTGCGGAAGTGCTGGAGGAAAAAACGGATATTGACAACCCGACCGGCGCGGAAATGACCGTCAGGGACGGTTCCATCCGCTTTGAGCAGGTAAGCTTTGCATATGCGGCGAAGGCGGACAAGAAGGTGCTGAGCGACATTGACCTCTCTATCGCCTCCGGGCAGACCGTTGGCATCATCGGCGGCACGGGCTCTTCCAAGTCGAGCCTCGTACAGCTCATTCCGCGGCTCTATGATGTAAGCAGCGGAAGGCTGCTGCTGGGCGGCGTGGATGTGCGTAAATATGATTTGGGCGTATTGCGCAATGCCGTTGCCATGGTGCTGCAAAAGAACGAACTGTTCTCCGGTACAATCAAAGAAAATCTGCGTTGGGGCAACGAAAATGCCACGGATGAAGAAATCGAGGAAGCCTGCCGCCTTGCCTGCGCGGATGAATTTATTCAAAGCTTCCCGGACAAATATGATACCTATATCGAGCAGGGCGGCGCCAATGTATCAGGCGGTCAGAAGCAGCGGCTATGCATTGCCCGCGCTCTGCTGAAAAACCCAAAGGTTCTGATTCTGGACGATTCCACTTCTGCTGTTGATACCAAAACGGATGCTTCCATCCAAAAATCCCTTTCGACCTTCCTCCCTGACACCACCAAGCTCATCATTGCTCAGCGCGTCAGCTCTGTGCAGCACGCCGACTTGATCGTTGTTATGGACGATGGCAAAATCGCAGCGTGCGGAACGCATGATGAATTGCTGAAAACCTGCGATATTTACAGAGAAGTGTATGAATCCCAACAGGAAGGAGACAGCGAACATGAATAAGACTTCGGAAAACTCCATGCAGAAGCAGCAATTTGACACCAAGACACTGCGGCGGCTGCTTTCCTATATGAAGGACTATAAGGGGCAGCTCATTTTTGTGGTGGTTTGCATTTTGCTCAGCGCCATTGCGTCCGCTGCTTCGGCGCTGTTCCTGCAATCCCTGATCGACGATTATATCGCACCGCTGCTCACAAGCTCTGCCCCGGTATTCACACAGCTTTTGAAAGTGCTGGTCGTAATCGGCGCAGTCTATCTGATCGGTGTTCTTGCCACGCTTTTTTATAACCGTGTCATGGTAACCATCGCACAGGGAACGCTGAAAAAGATTCGGGACGAAA
>OGLI01001757.1_pt1 | contig 12452 bp, 11 predicted proteins | sample 1572661 | NCBI WGS metagenome assembly OGLI01 (sample SAMEA2581901, study PRJEB24529) | metagenome | biome: Human gut stool | place: China | collected 2011 | reverse complement strand
AGATGCTCAGCATGACCATCGATCCCGATAAGATTCGCGAGGTCATCGGCTCCGGCGGCAAGACCATCCAGAAGATTTGCGCCGAGTGCAATGTCAAGATCGACATTGAGGATGACGGCCATGTATTTGTTTCCGCCATTGATATCGATGACTGCCGCACCGCTATCAATATCATCGAGACCATTGTCAATGATCCCGAGGTCGGTGCTATCTATAAGGGCGTTGTTACCCGTCTGATGAACTTCGGCGCCTTTGTTGAGATCGCACCCGGCAAGGAAGGCCTTGTCCACATCTCCAAGCTGGATGCGAAGCGCGTGGAAAAGGTGGAGGATGTGGTATCCGTCGGCGATGAGATCCTCGTTATGGTTACCGAGATCGACCAGCAGGGCCGTATCAATCTTTCCCGCAAGGATGCTATCGCCAAGATGGAAGCCAAGAAGGAAGGCAAGGAATAATCACCTTAGCGTAAGCCAGCGGGGCAGGGGAGAGTCAATTACCCGTGCCCCGCCTTTTATCACCAAGCTGTGAATAAAGCCTGAACATTTTATCCATGGTCTTGCCGTCCTTCTCGACAAGGTCCCACTTGTTGACCACGATGATGCAGGCCTTGCCCGCCTCGTGGGCCAGGCCCGCGACCTTCGTGTCCTGCTCGGTGACGCCGTCGCGCGCGTCGATCATGATCAGGCACACATCCGCGCGCTCGATGGCGAGCTTGGCGCGCATGACGGAGAATTTCTCAATGCGGTCGTCCACGCGCGACTTGCGCCGGATGCCGGCGGTATCGACAAAGATATATTTGCCGTATTTGTTCTCAAAGCGGGTGTCGACGCTGTCACGCGTCGTGCCGGCAACGTTGCTGACAATGACGCGCTTTTCGCCGAGGATGAGGTTCACGAGCGAGGACTTGCCGACGTTCGGCTTGCCGATGACGGCTACTTTGATGGCGTCAGCGTCGTATTCGTCCGGCTCCTCCGGCGGGAGGTTCTCGAAAACGGCTTCCAGGAGGTCACCGGTGCCGTGTCCGTGCACGGAGGAAACCGGTATCGGGTCGCCGAGACCGAGGTTGTAGAACTCGTATATTTCCGGAGGCGGAGTGCCGATGCCGTCCACCTTGTTTACGGCGAGGACTACCGGCTTGCCGCTCTTTATCAGCATGGAGGCTACGTCGCTGTCGTTGGCGGTGACTCCGGTGGTGATATCGGTGACGAATATGATTGCGTCGGCGCGCTCCACTGCGAGCATTGCCTGCTCCCTCATCTGCGCGAGGATGACGTCGTCGGTCTTTGGCTCTATACCGCCGGTGTCGATGAGCATGAACTCCTTGCCGAGCCACTCGCAGCGGCTGTAGATACGGTCGCGGGTAACGCCGGGCTTGTCGTCCACGATGGACAGGCGCTGACCCACCAGCTTATTGAAAAGTGTGGACTTTCCCACATTCGGGCGTCCTACTATTGCTACTACCTGCATATTATTTCTCCTGTTCTCAGTTTTTAAACCATATAACTATAGTATAGCATATTTCAGCGTTATTTTCAAGGAATTATATGTATATTTGACGATAACTCTTAAATTGTTTATAATCAGCAAAAATCCCCCCGGCTGAACCGGAGGGACTTCCCGTAAACTTGTGTTTAGTTACTGAATGAAGGCAAATTATGCTTCCTTAGCGATAACGACCTTATCATTGTAATAACCGCAATTGCCGCATACTCTGTGAGCGAGCTTGAGCTCACCGCACTGCTTGCAGCGAGAGAAGGACGGTGCAGATAACTTCCATACCTGTGAACGTCTCTTGTCGCGTCTTGCGCGGGATACCTTTCTCTTCGGAACTGCCATTATTGCACCCCCTTAATATAACATTTCATTTCCTAAGAGTTCATACAATGAACCCTTTTACAGTCACGCATAATATTATAACATGCGAAATCCGTTTTGTCAAGGGTTTTCGGACATTTTACAAAAAATATTCCGGGTTTTGTCGAAATAGTCACTTTTGCACCCGAATTGCCCGTCCAAAACGGAATTATTGACTAAAATCATCAGGCTGGCGCGGAGCGTTTCAGCCCGGCGCCAGCCTGAAAAAGTCAGCCAGAAATTAAACGATGAACTTCTTCATAGACTCGGGCAGCTCGGAGTTATCAGCGGAAATAGTGCAGGTGATAACGGTGTCGCCGGAGACCTTAGCCAGCTTCTCGAACAGCTCGCCAACCTTAGCGTAGTCTCTGCCGGTGATCTTGAGTGTAGCGTCAACGAACAGATCTGTGCAGTCGTAGTCGGAAGCCAGGATACCGGAAACGAAGCCGTAGAATGCGTCAACGCCCTCTACTGCGTAGTCCTCGATGTTGATAAGGCGAACCTTCGGGGTGATGTCGGTGTTGAGGGAAGAGCCCTTCTGGATAGCAACAACGTTGCCGTTGGACTTGTTCTCTGCCTCGTGGATAGCGTCGATAAGGATCTTGGTCTTGCCGGTGCCTCTCTTGCCTGTGATAAGCTTAATCATAGTATACCTCCATGAATAGTGTTGTATTATTGCGAGGAAAGCGCCGCTAGATCGCGGATCTCTCCATTTTTGCCTTTGTTGGATCAGAGACCGAGCTTAGCCTCGAGCTCTGCCTTCTGAGCCTCGTAACCGGGCTTGCCGAGGAGAGCGAACATGTTCTTCTTGTAGCTCTCAACGCCGGGCTGGTTGAACGGATTTACACCGAGCAGGTAGCCGCTTATAGCGCATGCCTTCTCGAAGAAGTAGATGATGTAGCCAAGCTCGTACTCGTTAAGCTCGGGAGCCTCGAGAACGATGTTGGGAACGCCGCCCTCGGTGTGTGCGATAACGGTGCCCTCGTAAGCCTTGCGGTTTACAACGGACATGTTCTGGTTGGAAAGGAAGTTCAGACCGTCAACGTTGGTGGGGTCGTCCTTGAGGAAGAACTCCTTCTGGGGCTTTGCGAACTGCATAACAGTCTCGAACATTACGCGGGAACCGTCCTGAATGAACTGGCCGAGGGAGTGCAGGTCGGTTGAGAATACAGCGGAGGACGGGTAGATGCCCTTGTTGTCCTTGCCCTCGCTCTCGCCGAAGAGCTGCTTGTACCACTCGTTCATCATTGCGAAGCTCGGCTCATATGCGATGAGCATTTCAACGCTCTTGCCCTTGCGGTAGAGAATATTGCGGAGCGCTGCGTACTTGTAGCAGTCGTTCTTCTGGAGGTCGCAGTCAGCGTAAGCGGCGCGTGCGTCAGCAGCGCCCTTCATGAGCGCGTCGATATCGCAGCCTGCGCATGCGATGGGGAGAAGGCCTACTGCGGTCAGAACGGAGAATCTGCCGCCTACGTCGTCCGGAACTACGAAGGTCTCGTAGCCCTTCTTGTCGGAGAGCTCCTTGAGAGTTCCCTTTGCCTTATCGGTGGTAGCGTAGATACGTCCCTTTGCGCCGTCTTCGCCGTACTTTTCAACCAGCAGGTCGCGGAATACGCGGAATGCCAGCGCAGGTTCGGTGGTGGTGCCGGACTTGGAAATGATGTTTACAGAGAAGTCCTTTCCTTCAACGAGGGAAACTACTTCGCTGAGGTATGTCGGGCTGATGGAGTTGCCGATGAAGTAGATGTCGGGTGTGTCCTTCTTCAGGCTGTTGTAGAGGGAGGACTTGATAGCCTCGATAACTGCTCTTGCGCCGAGGTAAGAACCGCCGATACCGATAACGATGAGGACATCGCTGTCCTTCTTGATCTTTGCGGCAGCCTGCTTGATGCGTGCGAATTCTTCCTTGTCGTAGTCGACCGGGAGGTCTATCCAGCCGAGGAAGTCGCTGCCCAGACCGTTTCTGTTAACGAGCTGGTCGTGCGCTGCCTTTACTGCGGGAGCGATGCCAGTGAGTTCATGCTCTGCAACGAAACTGTTTAAATATCTGTCGTTGAGTTTGAGTGCCATATCTAGATTTCTCCTTTCGCGGCGCGGCATTTCTATATAATGTCAGGAACTGGTTTCCTGCTTGAACCGCACCGGTTATGCCTGTTTCTATTATACCTTATATTTAATTTTTTTGCAACAGATTTTCGGGCAAGCTGTTGATTTTGATTAAACAAAACGAATTTCCATTGCAAAACATGTGCATGTTTCACAAAAAAACAGCGGTGCAAAATGCATCGCCGCTGAATCATTTATACTACGGACGCGACCAGAATACCAACGGTAAACAGCTTTTCATTTTCTGCGACTTCTGCGTAGCCGTCGTCCTCTAAAAACTGGAGTATAGTCCCGCCGTCCGGGGAGATATAAAAATACCTCTGGTTGTCCCGACCATCGTGTTTTATGGCGCCGATGTATTTCCAGCCGCCTTTGTTGAAGCTCTCCACGGTCGGATATATCGCGAAGTCCTGCTCCAGACTGGTGCCTTCGGCGGGTTCGTTCTCGGGGTCGAAGAACGGAAAGTATTTCCCGCCGCGCAGGACGAATTCCGCCGCGGGTTCTGAATAGTCCACCCACCAGCGTTTCCCGGCGTATCTGTAGAATGTGCTGTTATTGTCCGCTATGACTGGCTCGCCGCCGACGTCAGTAGCCTCGTAAGTCACATAGCCGACTGTTATCTCCTCGGTTGCCGCTTCTGAAGTCCGGACGTTCCCGGACGGCTCAGCGCCCGCCGTTGCCTGGCTTGATTCGCGAGATAGGTTGGATAAGCTAGACGCGTTGGATACGTCCGGCGCGTCATCTGACGGAGTATTCCCGGAACAGCCGGTAAGCAGCAGCGCCGAAGCGAGTATCAGAATGCGCTTTTTCATAACGATCCCTCCCTTTGTGATGGTCACCTCTAAAAACCTTGTTTGAGTGAAAATGGGTTTTTAGAGGTTCCCTGATATTATAATGCATGCCGCAATAAAAATCAAGTGTTTTTGTTGACTTTACAGTTTTTTTTTGATATAATATGAAGTACACATACTCAGCTTATCCATGCAAAAACGGAGAATAAACATGACAAATTACAGATACATCGCGCCCTGCCATTTCGGCATAGAAAAGACCCTTTCCTTCGAGGTGAAGAAGATAGGCGGCGAGGACATCGCCGTATCGGACGGAAAGGTCGCGTTCAGCGGCTCGCCGGAGCTCTGCGCCAAGGCTAACATCTGCCTTTCCACAGCGGAGAGAGTGTGCATAGTTCTGGGGCAGCTCCGCGCCAAGACGTTCGACGAGCTGTTCGAGGGGATACGCGCGCTCCCGCTGTCGGAGTACATCGGAAGATACGACGCATTTCCGAACACGGGTCACTCGCTGAATTCGGTGCTGAAGAGCATTCCCGCCTGCCAGAAGATCGTGAAGAAGGCGATGGCGGTGAACCTCTGCAAGTCCTACGGATTGCAGACCATGCCTGAAAGCGGCACGACAGCTCAGATACGCTTCTCCATCATGAAGGACGAAGTGACCCTGATGCTGGACACAAGCGGCGTAGGGCTTCACAAGCGCGGCTACCGCCGGGAATCCAATGCGGCCCCCATCAAGGAAACGCTGGCGGCGGGGATCATCGATCTCGCGCGTATCCGCGAGAACGACACGGTGTGCGATCCGTTCTGCGGCTCGGGGACGCTGCTGATAGAAGCCGGACTGAAAGCGCTGAACATCGCGCCGGGACTCAACCGCAGCTTTGCGGCGGAGCGCCTCGGCTTCGTATCCGACAAGGCGTGGAGGGCGGCTCGCTCTGAGGCGGCGGACGCGATAAAGCGCGACGCGAAGTTCCGGGCGTTCGGCTACGATATCGACGGCGAGTGCATATCGCTCACGCTGTCCAACGCGAAGAAAGCCGCGCCGCAGCTCAACATCACCGCCGAGCGCCGCGATATCCGGGACTACGCCCCGCCCGCAGACGAACTCAAAATAATCACCAACCCGCCCTATGGCGAGCGTATGCTCGAGGTGGAGCAGGCGAGGGAGATATACCGTGCGATGGGGGAAAGGCTGCTTCCGCTGAACGGTTCGCAGCTTTATATCATCACGCCCGACGAGGAATTCGAGACCATCTTCGGGCAGAAGGCGGACAAGAACCGCAAGCTCTATAACGGCATGATGCTCTGCCGACTGTATTCCTACTTCAAATGAGCGCGAAAACGCCCGCTGCCGCTGTCCAGTCAGCGGCAGCGATGATATATTTTTTCAAAATGACTACAAAAACACGCGTCAGATATGACGGAGCCTCTCCAGTTCCGATAATATGCTATCTTGTATCAGTGTGCGCTGCGCTGATGTACACGCTGTGCCGCAGCCATTTCCTGCCCTGCGCGCTGATAATGGCAGCGCTTACGGCGGGAATATTCATGCTGTTCTACTGCCTGAGGAAAAAGCCGATGTGGATCACGGCGTGCGTCCTGCTGCTGATCGTGGGGTCGTGGGTGAGCGGCACCATCGCGGGGCGGCACGAGAATGCAGACGGCGGATTCATGAATTTCCTGTTTACTGCTTCGGCGAATTTTGACATAGTATTCGCGGCTGCTTCGATATTCATGTTTTCGTCAATAATCGGCTTTATCGGGTTCTATTTCTCGGTGGACAGCCCTCGGCCGTGCTTTCTGCTGCTTCTCAGCTTTATCCCGCTGATACTTTCGTCCAGGACTATGCGGGAGCTTCCGGTGTATTTCATGCTGATAATGACCGGTTGCTTCATCTTCGCTTCGGCGAATCTTTCCGTGCCGTGCTTCCCGGGAGTCAAGAACTTCGAGGGAAAGCACACGCGCCTGCGCCGCGCCATGCTGTCCTGCGCTGCGTCCCTGCTGATGACCCTGGCCGCGGCGGTTCTCCCGAAAAGCACGGAAACTCCGCTAGAGGACTACCTCAATAAAATGGTTCCGCAGACTGGCGGCTACAACATCAACGCGGGGCTTTCGCAGAACTTCGCGATACGTTCCTCAGTGAACACGGGAAATAATCAGCAGCCCGACAAAATACTGTTTTCAGTGGTGACGGAAAAGCCGCAGCTTCTCAAGCGCTGGGTGTTCGACCAGTATGACGAGGACGGCTGGACGGCGCTCGACGATTTTAACAACGGAGAAGCCGGCTGGGAGAACAACGCGGATTTATGCAATGCCCAGCGCCTGCTTGAGGATATGGTTTACTATCCGGATATGGTAGACGAGAATTACAGCTATCTTACGGATGGTTTGCCGGATTCCGACCTCGAAAACTACAAAATGATAATCTACCTGCGCGGAGAGGTTCAGACCTACGTGATACTCCACCCGGAGACGACCTATATGATGTCGATACCGGACGAATGCGGCAGGAGCTACATGACGCCCCGCGGCGACTGCTTCTCTGAAAAACCCATGCCGGACGGTACGTCGTATGTTCTGCGCTGCACGAACCCGGCTCCTAATGCGGAATTCCTGCGGAGAATGGATAAGAACACGTTCCTCGGGCTGCTCGACAGTTCTTTAACTACGTACAGGTCTTCCGCGCTCAGGGCGCAGTATATGGACGCGCAGACGTATCGGAAAACGGTCGGGGATACCGGTATAACTCCGGAGATACAGGCGCTTGCGGACGAGATAACCGCCGGACTTACCAACGACTTCGACAAGGCGGAGGCGCTTGAAAAGTGGTTCGGCGACGACGGCTTCGTATACGATCTTTCCTACGCTCCGGCGGAGCATACCCCGAACTATTTCCTGCTTGAAAGCAAGCGCGGAATATGCAGCGACTACGCCTCCGCGCTGACGCTGCTTGCAAGGGCGGCGGGGCTTCCCGCGCGGTACTGCGAGGGCTTCGCGATGCCGCAGAGCGTCTACAACGAGATCACCGGAGCGTACGATATTACCGGTTCGCAGGCTCATGCCTGGACGGAGGTCTACATACCCGGCGGAGGCTGGATTGCCCTCGATGGAACGCGCCGCGCCGCCCTTGCAGAGGACGGCGGCAAAATGCCGGACTGGGTGTTCGCGGCCGCAATAGCTGCGGTGGTTATACTCGCGGTGTTCCTGCTGAGGAAGCCGCTTGCCTGGGCGGGATTCAACCTTTTCTATCCGCTGAGGAGCACTGAAAGCAAGGTGCGCGGAGTGTACGTCTATACGCGCAGGCTTGCTGCGGGGCTGTCCGGCGCCGATGAAGAATGCATGTCGGCCGGAGAGGTTCGGCGGCTGCTTACCGACCGCCTCGGAATGCCGCAGGAATCCGGCGCTATATGCAGTGCCGCCGATGCGCTGATGTACTCCGGCGGGAACATTTCAGAAGTTGATCCTAAGGCTTTGCTGAAGTATCTGAAGGCGCTTCGCAGGCGCAGAAGGAGGCTCGGAAAGTGAATGTGAACAAACGGCTTCGGCTGAACATTCTCGGGTATGTCCAGGCGCTTTTGTTTTCAGCGATGCTGCTTATCTTTATCAACGGTGAAGCGGGCTGGGGAATGATCTACATTATCGCGTCGGGTATCGCGGCGTCCACGGTGGTTTTCGCGGCGTCGCACAAGCATTTTACGGTGGAGTGCAGCAGCTTTTCCGGACTGTACCGCAAGGGTGATACAGTGAAAGCTGAACTGGTGTTCCGTGCGAAGGGATTCTGCATTCTGCCGCACATCACGGTAAACGGAGACTTCATGGGGAAGCCCTTTACAGTGCGCTGCGACCTTATCGGAAGAACATGCCGTGTGGAGATCTCCATGGCTGCGGAGTACTGCGGCCTTAACAGGCTCAGTATAGAAGATGTGATACTCCGCGACAGCCTGGGGCTTATAACCTACCGGTCGGACATTATTCCGGAGAGCGGCGCGGCGGCTGTGCTTCCGGATATCGTGGAGTATACGGGGCCGGAGGTGCTGCCGAGCGCGCTTCCGTCCGACAATGACGAGGAAGCAGAGGAAGGCTCGGTTTCAGGAGGTTTCCCGGGGTACGAGCACCGCGGCTACGAACCCGGAGACCCGCTCAACCGCATAAATTACAAGCTCTCAGCCAAGAAGCGCACGCTGATGGTGCGCCGCGATGAGAACACCTCTGCGCAGAGCACGGATATCGTTATAGCTCCAGGCTCTGACGATACCTGCATGGAGCAGGCGCTTGCACTTGCGGGGAGGCTGGTCGGGCTGGGCGGAGCGGCACGGGTCATCTGCGGCGCGGACAGCTTCGGCGTGGCTTCCCCGGCTTCACTGGACCGCCTGCGGGAGTGGCTGGCTTTCCGGGATCTTTCATCGGATAAGCTTGCCGAACCGCTCAGGTCGTCCAGCGTGTCGCATTCAGTCGTGACTATATCGCAGGACGGAATATCGGTTCAGCAGATTTCTGCATGATAAGTGTAAAATAATTGAGCGGCTGTTGATAACAGCCGCTTTTGCGTTAAGATTATTAAGTCAGCGAGTATTTCCCGTTTGGCTCTAGCTGAATATGTCCGAGTATCTCAAGCTCCGTGAGCGCTTCCACGGTCTGGGCGTAGGGAAGCCCGGTCTTGTCTACAAGTTCGTCGACTAAAAGCGGAGATTCCTCAATCAGCTTCAACAACTTTGACTGCACCTCGTTGAGTTCGGCGTAGATGTCCTCCGGAACCTGCCGTTTCGGAGGTTCTTCCGGGGCGGGTTCCTGCGCTGTTTCCGGCGCTGTCTGCGCGGGAGCTTCCGGAGGTCTCTCGCTTGGCGCCGCGCGTTCCGGCTTAGGGCGTGGAGTTCTTTCGGCGGACTGCTGCGTGCCGGTGCCGGGTTCGCCGTGTATTTTGCTCAGGAAGTGATACATGTACTCGTTGACGATATCGAGGTAGTCGAACACCGGGATAGCGCCGTCGCGCAGGAACTGCACAACTCCTGCGCAGCTTTCCCGGGTGATATCCCCCGGAGGTACGCAGAACAGGTCGCGACCCTGCTCAATGGCGTGATTTGCAGTGATAAGGCAGCCGCTGCGCGTGGAGGCTTCCACAACGAGGGTGCCGAGTCCAAGCCCGGATATCATGCGGTTGCGCTGGTGGAAGTACCTCCCTTCAACGCCGGCATGCGGGAGAAGTTCGGAGATGACCGCGCCGCCCCCGTCAACGATACGGCGTTTCAGTTCCTCGTTCTCGGCGGGGTAGTTCACGAGCTGACCGCAGGCGAGAACTCCGATGGTGGGAGTTCCATGCTCCACAGCGCAGGAGTGCGCTGTCGCGTCGATCCCCACAGCCAGACCGCTCACCAGCACAGTTCCGAGCCGCGCAAGATCGCTGCACAGCATTCGGGCGGCTCTGCGGGCGTAGTCCGATGGGTGCCGGGGACCTACCACGGCGAGGGAAACCTCGTTTTCAAGGCACATGAGCGAACCGCGTACAAAAAGCACGATAGGCGGCGAGTAGATGTTTTTCAGCAGGGTAGGGTATTCCGGGTCGTCAAGAGTGATGATCCGAATGTCGTTCTGTGCGCACTCCTGCATGATCTGGCTGACTTCGCGGCTGCGGATATTGCGTGCGCGCTGCTTCTCGGCCTCGGAAAGCCCGGGGCAGTTGCCGTCGCGGATCGCACAGGCGAGTTCCTCGGCGGAATCGAAGTGCATCACGGAAGTGGGCGGCGACATCCTCTACATCGAGTCGGTGCTCACGCCCGGCAAGGGCCGCCTGAGCCTCACGGGCAATCTGGGCGACGTGATGAAGGAGTCGGCCACGATCGCCTTCGAATGGGTCAAGGCACATTGTACGGAACTGGGTATCGATCCCGAGAAATTCGAGAAGTACGACCTCAACATCCACGTGCCCGAAGGCGCCATTCCGAAAGACGGCCCGTCGGCCGGCATCACGATGGTCACGTCGATCGTCTCGACCTACACGGGCCGCAAGGTGAAGGAGCGTATCGCCATGACGGGCGAGACCACGCTCCGCGGACGGGTGATGCCCGTGGGCGGCGTGAAGGAGAAGATCCTGGCCGCCAAACGCGCCGGCATCACCGAGCTGATCCTCTCGGAGGAGAACCGCAAGGACATCGCCGAGATCAAACCCGAATATATCGCGGGCCTCACGTTCCATTACGTGAAGACCAACGAGGAGGTGTTGCAGCTGGCTCTGGAATAGTTTTTTCGTGATGGCGGCGAACTCTGGCGCTTCTTTCGTCGGCTTCGGCAGCCACATACCCCGTGTATGCTTCTGCCTTGCCGGTTTCACGAAGTCCCGGATTTCATCCGCCCTGACGAAAAAACGGGAGGCTGTAATTATGAATTTTGAATTATGAATTTTTTGGCAATCATCCCCGCGCGCTATGCTTCGACGCGCTTCCCCGGCAAGCCGCTGGCCGTGCTGGGCGGCAAGCCCGTCATCCAGCGGGTCTACGAGCAGGTCGCCGGCGTGCTGGACGATGCCGTGGTGGCCACCGACGACGAGCGCATCCGCGACGCCGTGCGGGCCTTCGGGGGACGGGTCGAAATGACCTCCCCGGACCACCGGAGCGGCACCGACCGCTGTTGGGAGGCCTACTGCAAGCAGGGCCGCGAATACGACGTGGTGGTCAACGTGCAGGGCGACGAACCTTTTATCCATCCTTCGCAGCTGGAGGCCGTGAAACGCTGTTTCGACGATCCCGCGACCGACATCGCCACGCTCGTCAAACCCTTCACCGAGGCCGACGGACTCGACGCACTGGAAAATCCCAATTCGCCGAAAGTCGTGCTCGGCAGCGCGGGCCAGGCACTCTATTTCTCGCGCTCGGTGATCCCCTACCTGCGGGGCGTGCCGCGCGAGGAGTGGCTCGCACGCCATACCTTCTACAAACATATCGGCATGTACGCCTTCCGCCGCGAGACGTTGTACAAGGTGACCGCCCTGCCCCAGTCGGCACTCGAACGGGCCGAATCGCTCGAACAGTTGCGGTGGCTGGAAAACGGGTTCCGCATCCGTGCAGGTATCTCCGACGTCGAGACGATCGGCATCGACACGCCGGAGGATTTGGCGAAGGCGGAAGAATTCTTAAAATTAAAAACGAAAAACTAAGGATCGGAAATCAGGGAGGGGGCTTCGGCCGAACGACGGTTGCCCGCAGCCATGCGAAACCCGACCCGGATTTCAATCCTCGGCTTTCAACCGTTAATTCTCGACTCATGAATACCTCATTCATCGCGGGGCCGTGCGTGATCGAATCGGCCGAACTTCTCGATACGGTGGCGGCCCGACTGACGGAGATCAACCGCAGACTGGGCGTGCAGATCATCTTCAAAGCGTCGTTCGACAAGGCCAATCGCACGTCGATCCGCTCCTATCGGGGCGTCGGCATGGAGAAGGGGTTGCAGATGCGGCACCCGTAGGCGAGGTGGTCGACGTGATTCAGATTCCGGCCTTCCTCTGCCGCCAGACCGACCTTCTGGTCGCCGCAGCGAAGACGGGGCGCACGGTCAATATCAAGAAGGCGCAGTTCCTCTCGGGCGAAGACATGCGCTACCCCTATGAAAAGGCTTGCGACGCCGGTGCGGCCGACGTGTGGCTCACCGAACGCGGCAATTCGTTCGGCTACAACAATCTGGTGGTCGACTTCCGCAACATCCCCGACATGC
>OGLI01001756.1_pt1 | contig 12468 bp, 9 predicted proteins | sample 1572661 | NCBI WGS metagenome assembly OGLI01 (sample SAMEA2581901, study PRJEB24529) | metagenome | biome: Human gut stool | place: China | collected 2011 | reverse complement strand
GAGGATTGGAGAATCGCTTCTGTCTATGGCTGTTCTCTCCTCCACATCTGATACTTTCAGTCCGGTTTCCGGGCTGATGTCCGTAACTATCTTTTCAAAATCAAGGATCACCACTAATTTTCCTTCCAGCTTGATAACCCCTGTTGCAGCACTCTTATCTTCCGTGTTGATCGTAGAATCCGGTTTAATGATGTCCTCCCATGATACTCTGTGGATACCGATCACTTCATCTACATGGAATGCAATGTTTAATTTATTAAAGTTTGTGATAATGAATAAGCCCTTTTTCTCGGATGGTTCCATTCCCAGACACTTTTTCAGGTCAATAACCGTCATCATCGTATCACGCGGCATAAAAATTCCTTCCACACAAGGATGTGCATTTGGAACCGGTGTTACCTGCTGATAGGTAAGGATCTCTCTGATCTTTGCCACGTTGATTCCATAATAATTGTCACCTAACGTAAATTCAAGAACTTCTAATTCATTTGTACCTGACTCTAAAAGAATATTTGTATCCATTGTGTCTTCCTCCCACGTATATGTTCTCTTGTTTTTAATTTGATTTAATATATGAACCTCAGTCCGCAGTGCACGCCAGAAAAATCAGAGATTTTCCTGGCTGTCGGGCATTCGCCCTATCATAGACAGGAAAAATATTTCCTTGCCTGCAAGCAGTCAGAAAATATTTTCTCTGTCTATGGCACTGCTCATTGCTTACGCACATTATATCATGAACTTATATTGTTTGCATTGTTAAGTTAGGAATTGTTATGGGAACGAAAGACAAGTGAACGGTAATAGAAAATTTGTTAATGAGAAAAATAGTAAATAATGATGCTTGACTTTTCTGTTATCCTGTACTATATTCAATATACCCCACAGGGGTATATTGAATATAATGAATGACAATATCATAAGTGGTAGAAAATAATACTCAGATAACAAAATGAGGGTGCGATGGACAGAAAGGATGTGGAGGTTATGACATGTTGTTGTAAAGGCAATGAGGATGGCAATGTAAAACATAAACAGCGTGATGAGCAGGAGAAGAAAGCACTCATGACACGTTTGAGCCGTATCGAAGGACAGGTGCGTGGAATCAGGGCGATGGTGGAGGACGACCGCTATTGTGTGGATATTCTCACACAGGTGTCAGCAATCCAGGCGGCTTTGAATGGGTTTAACAAAGAACTTCTGGCAAGACATATCAAAACCTGTGTTTCGGAGGATATCCGCGAAGGAAATGAAGAGGCAGTCGATGAACTGTGCGAACTTTTGAAGAAACTGATGAAATAAAGAACTCTGGCAAAGTTATATCCGAAGTTTCAGCAGAACTCCGGATATTCAAAAACAGAACATAACAGGAAAGGACGATATACATGAAAGAGAGATTTGATGTTACAGGCATGACCTGTTCCGCCTGCTCTTCCCATGTGGAGAAAAGCGTGAGCAAGCTCACCGGGGTGGAAAATGTCAGCGTGAATCTGCTGACAAACAGTATGCAGGTCGAATTTGATGAGAATAAACTTGATACGGCGGGCATTATCAAGGCAGTGGAGGACGCCGGATACGGTGCGGCGGTAAAAGACGGGCACGCAAAATCCGGGACAAAAACGTCCGGACAGTCGGACAGTCAGGAAAACAGCGGACTTTCAGCCGTAGAGCAGAATGTGAAAAACATGAAAAAGAGACTGATCGTCTCACTGATTTTCTGGATACCGTTGATGTATGTGTCCATGGGACATATGATATATCAGTGGCTCAACATTCCGATGCCGCCGTTTACCATGAACTTTCTGCATGGAAATGAGAATGCAATCACCTATGCGTTTACGCAGTTTTTACTGTTGCTGCCAATTTTGATCGCAAATCAGAAATATTTTAAAAACGGATTTAAGACATTGTGGCACAGAAGTCCAAACATGGACAGCCTGATCGCAATCGGTGCGGGTGCGGCAATTCTCTATGGTATTTTTGCAATTTACCGTATCGGTTATGCGATGGGACATGGCGACATGGCGGTCGTACATCAGTATGCCCACGACTTATACTTTGAGTCAGCCGGAACAATCCTGACACTGATCACCATTGGAAAATATCTTGAGACAAAGTCCAAGGGAAAGACAAGCGAGGCAATCACAAAGCTTTTGAATCTCGCGCCAAAGACGGTGACGGTCGTAAGGGATGGTGTGGAGCAGGTCATTGATGCAACAGATGTGGAAAAAGGAGAAATTTTTCTTGTAAAACCGGGTGAATCGGTTGCAGTGGACGGTATCGTGCTGGAGGGAAAATCTTCTTTTGACGAATCGGCGATCACAGGTGAGAGTATTCCGGTGCCAAAACAGGAGGGAGACACGATTGTTTCTGCATCCATGAACAAATCCGGTCTGATCCGCGCAAAAGCAACCAAAGTCGGCGAGGACACCACAATCGCACAGATCATACGGCTGGTTGAGGAAGCTTCCTCAAGCAAAGCCCCGATTGCAAAAATGGCGGATAAAATTGCTGGAGTTTTTGTGCCAACCGTTATTACCATTGCATTGATCACAGGAATTATCTGGCTGATCTCCGGTGCAACGTTTGAGTTTGCAATGTCAACTGCGATTGCAGTGCTTGTGATCTCCTGCCCGTGTGCACTTGGTCTTGCAACACCGGTTGCAATTATGGTTGGAACCGGAAAAGGTGCGGAGAACGGAATCCTCATCAAATCCGGTGACGCATTAGAGACAGCACACCAGATCGATACCGTTGTGTTAGATAAGACAGGAACCATCACACAGGGAAAACCGGTCGTGACAGATATTATCTGTGTTGCCGGAAAGAATGCAGATAAAACGCAGCTTCTTCAGATTGCAGGAAGTCTTGAGAAGGGAAGCGAACATCCGCTTGCCGAGGCGATTGTAAACTATTGTTTGACAAACAATATTTCCCTGGAAAAAGTAACAGATTTCAACGCTTTATTTGGAAAAGGAATCGAAGGTACAATGTCCGGTACACACTACTATGCCGGAAATGAGAAGATGATGGAAGAGAAAGGGATCAGCCTTTCCACAGAACAGAAAAACCAGATCCAGGCACTTGCCAAACAGGGCAGGACACCACTTCTTTTTGCAGATGAAAAACAGTTCCTTGGAATTGTGGCAGTTGCAGATGTGGTAAAACCGACCAGTAAAGAGGCGGTACAGAAATTCCGTGATTACGGCATACATGTCATTATGTTAACCGGTGACAACGAAGTGACCGCACAGGCGATCAAAGAGCAGGTTGGTATCGATGAGGTGGTCGCCGGGGTTCTGCCAACACAGAAAGAGGAGAAAATCTCAGCCTTAAAACAGGCAGGACATAAAGTAGCGATGATCGGTGACGGCGTCAACGATGCACCGGCACTTGCCTCCGCAGATGTGGGAATTGCGATCGGGGCAGGAACAGACGTAGCGATCGAGAGCGCTGATATCGTACTGATGAAAAACGATTTACTTGACGCTGTAGGTGCAGTAAAATTAAGTAAAGCCGTGATCCGCAACATCAAAGAAAATTTGTTCTGGGCATTCTTTTACAACAGTATCGGAATCCCGCTTGCAGCTGGTGTTTTGTATCCGCTTTTCCAGATAAAATTGAACCCGATGTTCGGTGCAGCAGCCATGAGTCTGAGCAGCGTATGTGTGGTAAGTAATGCACTCCGGTTAAGATGGGTAAAACTGCATGATGCGAAAAAGACACAAAGTGAACCGCATCAGGATGTCGCTGCAAGTACAATTGCAGATATTAACCAGCACAATGCACTGGATAATAATATAAAATCAACAAACAATGATAAAGGAGAATCAACTATGACAACAACAATTTCAATCGAAGGCATGATGTGTGCCCATTGCCAGGCACATGTAGAGAAAGCATTAAAAGAGGTCGCAGGCGTAACAGAAGTTACCGTAAGCCTCGAAAACAAAAATGCAGTCGTAACAGGCGACGCTTCTGTAGAAACATTAAAACAGGCAGTTGTAGATGCAGGTTACGAAGTGACAGATGTGAAATAAAGTATTTTCGAAAAAGACAGCCACCGGAATCCGGTGGCTGTTGCTTTCCCTAAAATGATAGCTTATAATATAGAAATATATCATGTTATTGTCAGGGAAAAGAGAGGTATTCATGGCAAAAATTTTTAATGTAAATGGAGATTGCAAACCGAATCTACACTATATGGTTAATATCTCAGAACGTCTACGGCAGATAAAAAATATGGTAGATGAGGGACAATACTTTACGATTAACCGTGCAAGGCAATATGGCAAAACAACAACACTGCGTGCTTTAGAGGAATTTCTTCAGAAAGAATATACGGTAGTCAGTCTGGACTTTCAGCGTATGAGTTATGCAGATTTCGAAAACGAAAATTCATTTGTCATGGCATTTTCAGGGGAAATTTTAGATTGTATGCGTTTCCCGGAAGAAATTCCAGATACAATAAAAACAACTTTGCAGGGTTTTGCGGATGGGGATGAGAGACAGGTTACGCTTTCAAGATTATTTCGTTGTCTGAGCCAATGGTGTGAGCAATCAAATAAAAAAATAGTGCTTCTGATTGATGAAGTTGACAGTGCATCTAATAATCAGGTGTTTTTAGATTTTTTGGCGCAGTTACGTGGTTATTATATTAACAGGGACAGAAAGGCGACTTTCCAATCTGTGATATTAGCAGGAGTACATGATATCAAAAATATTAAACGCAAAATTTCTGAAAATGGTGAACATAAATTAAACAGTCCATGGAATATAGCAGCAGATTATCTTGTAGATATGAGTTTTTCGGCACTAGATATTGCAGGTATGCTTAAGGAATATGAGGGAGATCATAAAACAGGAATGGATATTAATGCAATTGCCGGAATGATTTTCGATTATACATCCGGGTATCCATTTTTAGTATCGAAATTATGTAAACTAATCGATGAGATCGTAGCAGAAGAACCACAGTTTCTGAACAATTCATGGACAAAGGAAGGTTTATTAAAAGCGGTAAATATACTGCTCAAAGAAAAAAACACTTTATTTGAATCACTGGTAAACAAACTGGCAGATTATCCGGAACTGAGAAAGGTAATTTATGCATTATTGTTTAACGGAAAAATGATTCCGTACAATCCGCTGAATCCTGCAATTGAGATGGCAGAAATGTTTGGCTTTATAAAAAGGGAAAACGATACAGCAGTGATTTCCAACAGAATTTTTGAGACTGTTTTGTATAATTATTTTCTTTCGGAAGAATTTTTAAATAGTAAGATGTATGATGCTGCTTTACAAGATAAAAATCAATTTGTGAAAAATGGACAACTCTAATTATCGGAGTACCTTGATTATTACCATTTACAAACAGGATATATGCTGAGTTTTTGTTTTAATAAAAATAAGCAGATTGGTGTTAAAGAAGTTCACATAAAAGGAAAGAAATTAATAGAGGCAATCGTATAATTGAAAAGGGTGTGTGAAAAACTCTCGTTTTTTTACACGCCCTTCTCTTCTTTTGTAAAAAATAATTCTTAGTCGCTACTTTTGAAAAAGGAACGTAGCAATAAGTAAAATTAGCAGAACGCTTTGTTTTATGGTGTATTTTTTTTCTCTGTGGAGAGTAATTAGATTCTTTCTGTGTTTTGGTCAAAGGGTTTACCTTGCTACTTTTTAAATAAAGTGCAAGCGGATCAGTTTGATTCATAATTCTTGAATAGAAATTATTTAACCATGCAACGTCGTCTGGATGGCATATGTTTTCTTCCTGACAATCCGGTTCATGGACAATCTGGTTCCTGATCCAACGGTAATGCTTTAGTTTTTTCAGATCATTATCCCAATTGTGTACTTTAGTAGAACCATCAGAAATTTTTGCCATTTCATCAATGTAAGCAGAGATTCGGCGTTCATCATTTAAAATATCACCACATAACTTTTCAAGATGCTTGTATGCATTCATGAATTCCATATTATTTCCCTCAGATAGTAAAATGAGAACTGGTTAATTAGGTATAATAAAAAGAAGAGCCAGTAAAGACACTGGCTCAGCGGAGATAGCGGGATTTGAACTCGCGCGCCGGAACATTTACCGACCTACCGCATTTCGAGTGCGGACCCTTCAGCCACTTGGGTATATCTCCATAGAAAAACGTGATACGCTTTTCTTTTTGTATAAAAATACTTGTTTAGTATACCATATTTTCTATAATCTGCAAGCTTTGAAATAGTTGTACCTGTTAAAAAAATATATTATAATCTAGATTAGCAATGAAATCATTTAATATAGTAAAGAGAAAGGACTGTTTACGTATGAAAAGAATCGGAATGTTGACAAGCGGCGGCGACTGTCAGGCACTGAATGCTGCTATGCGTGGTGTGGTAAAAGGTTTGAGTGAAAATGTTGATGAACTTGAGATATACGGATTTCACAATGGATACAAAGGGCTGATCTATGGAGATTACCGTCTTTTGACTTCAGCAGATTTTTCCGGAATCCTCACGAAAGGTGGAACAATCTTAGGATCTTCCCGTCAGCCATTCAAACAGATGCGTGTGCCGGATGAGAATGGTCTCGATAAAGTAGAGGCAATGAAGCAGACTTATCATAAATTAAATCTGGACTGTCTTGTGATCCTTGGCGGCAATGGAACGCAGAAAACGGCAAACCTTCTCCGGGAAGAGGGCTTAAATGTGGTTCATCTTCCAAAGACAATCGATAATGATATTTATGGAACCGATGTTACCTTTGGTTTCCAGAGCGCGATCAACATTGCGACAGAGGCAATCGACTGCATTCATACGACAGCAGCTTCTCACAACCGTGTATTTATCGTGGAAGTTATGGGACACAAAGTCGGCTGGCTGACGTTATATGCAGGAATTGCCGGTGGTGCGGACATTATCCTGCTTCCGGAGATTCCATATGATATCAATAAAGTGATAGGAGCTATCAACAAGAGAACAAAAGCAGGAAAAGGATTTACAATTCTTGCAGTTGCGGAAGGTGCGATTTCCAAGGAGGATTCATCCCTGACAAAGAAAGCATACAAGGCAAAAGTGGCCGACCGCAAATATCCGTCCGTTTCCTATGAGATTGCGGATCAGATTTATGAAGCAGCAGGCGTTGAGGTCCGTGTTACGGTTCCGGGACATACACAGCGGGGCGGAAGCCCATGTCCATATGACAGAGTGCTCTGTACCAGACTTGGCTCTGCAGCAGCACAGGCAATCATTGAGGAAGATTACGGCTGCATGATTGCAATGATCAATGGAGAGACAAAACGTGTGCCATTGGCAGAGGTTTCCGGCAAATTGAAAACCGTTGATCCGGACTGCCAGATGATTCAGGAGGCAAAACGTATCGGAATCAGTTTTGGTGATTAAAAACATAAAAAACGAATGCCCGGCAATCTGCATCGTCAGAGCCGGGCATAACTAAGAGAGGAAAAACAGCATGTCATATACGGCGTTGTACCGGAAATTCCGTCCACAGGAATTTGAAGATGTAAAAGGGCAGGATCATATCGTAACAACTTTGAAAAACCAGATAAAAGCAGATCGTATCGGACATGCCTACTTATTTTGCGGAACAAGAGGAACCGGTAAAACGACGATCGCAAAAATTTTTGCAAAAGCAGTCAACTGTGAGCATCCGGTGGATGGCAGCCCTTGTGGGGAATGTCCGACCTGTAAAGCGATTGCGGCGGGCAGTTCCATGAATGTGATCGAGATCGATGCGGCGTCCAACAATGGCGTGGACAATATCCGTCAGATCCGTGAGGAAGTGGAATACCGTCCGACCGAAGGAAAATACAAAGTATACATTATCGATGAGGTTCATATGCTTTCCATAGGAGCGTTCAACGCACTGTTAAAAACGTTGGAGGAGCCACCGTCATACGTTATTTTTATTCTTGCCACAACGGAAGCACACAAGATTCCGATAACGATTTTATCTCGTTGCCAGCGATACGATTTCCGGAGAATTTCCATTGATACGATTGCAGGACGCCTGACGGATCTTATGGAAAAAGAGCAGGTAAATGTGGAGGAGCGGGCAATCCGTTACATTGCCAAGGCAGCAGATGGTTCCATGCGGGATGCATTGAGCCTTTTGGATCAGTGCATTGCATTCTATCTGGGGCAGGAACTGACATATGAAAAAGTGCTTGAGACGCTTGGCGCAGTAGATACGGAAGTGTTCAGCCGCTTGCTCAGACAGATTTTGGATAAAAACGTGACCGGGGCAATTCAGGTGATTGACGGGATGGTCATTGAAGGACGCGAGATGGGGCAGTTTGTCACAGATTTTACATGGTATCTGCGAAATCTTCTTCTTGTCCAGAGCTCAGATAATATGGAAGATGTACTTGACATTTCTGCGGATAACCTTGCATTGTTAAAAGAAGAAGCGGAAATGGTCGATCCGGAAATCTTAATGAGATACATCCGTATTTTTTCAGAACTCAGCAATCAGATCAAATATGCAACGCAGAAGCGTATTTTGATTGAAATAAATGTAATAAAGTTATGTAAACCAGAAATGGAAAAAGATTATACATCACTCATAGACCGTGTGGACAGTCTGGAAAAAAAGCTGGAAAAAGGTGTTGTTGTTGCACAATCCCAAAGCCCCAGGCAGGGCAGTGAGGTAACTGCATCGGAAGAAATTGCAAAAATGGAGCTTCCGAAAGCAATCCCGGAGGACATCAAACAGATTATTGGAAACTGGAAGGGAATCCTGTCCCAGCTTACCGGAATTACCAAAACATATCTGAATAAGGCAGTTCCAACACTTGGACCAAATAACTGTCTGCTTCTGGTATTTGAAGATCCGAATGCGTATGAGTACATTTCGGAAAATCGTTCAGAATGTCAGGACAGTCTGAAAATGATGATTGCAGAGCGGATTGGAAAAGAAGTGGAACTTCAGGTGAAACAAAATGACACCGGACACGCGAGTGAGGAGATTTATCCGGATCTCAGACAACTTATCAATTTTGAGATTGAAGAAGATGATTTCTAATTTCCAGCTGGACGAATCTGGAAAATTATATTATCATGTAGCATAGCTTCATGATCGCTATCTATACGAGCCTTGCTCGACAGTCTTTATATATCATGAGTTGAAAACAATTATGGAGGAATTACAATGGCAAAAAGAGGTGGATTCCCAGGTGGTATGCCTGGAAATATGAATAATCTGATGAAACAGGCACAGAGAATGCAGCGTCAGATGGAGGAAGCTCAGAAAGAGTTAGAAGAAAAAGAAGTAACTGCAACAGCAGGCGGCGGAGCAGTTGAAGTAACAGTTTCTGGAAAACATGAAGTGACAAAGATCAAATTATCCGAGGAAGTTGTTGATCCGGATGATATCGAGATGTTAGAGGATCTTATCATGGCAGCTACCAATGAAGCATTCCGTAAACTCGATGAGGAAAGCCAGAGCTCTATGGCAAAAATCACCGGTGGCATGGGTGGTTTAGGGGGACTTCCATTCTAAAACCGGAGTTTCACTTAGGAACTGCCGCCTGTAGGTGGTGTTACGGATTTTTGCAGGTTATGTTAATTGCATGCCAACAAAGTGTATAGAAATATAAAAAATATAACTGTTTGTTTTCAGACCCGGCCGCTCCCAAAATCCTGAAAACAAATCAGTTCTATTTTTTATTGAGCCAAGACTGTGTGGCATGCAATATCCAGGTTGTGAAAATCCGTCAATCCATGTTACAAGCGGCAGAACCCAAAGATGAAACTCTGGGATGGACGCCTATGAGAGAATGACAAAGATCAATCTGCATTCTCAAAGCAAATTAATTATAACTTCTGTAAATCAATTTTAATAGAATGAAGTACACAGACTTTGACATAGTACCATCTAAGTTATCGGGAAAGTGCCTAGAAGATATTTTGGCTAATATTAACCGAAATATCTTTTAGAAGATTGCATAGTATCATGCTGTTGGGTATAATAGAAGATATTTAGGGATACAATAACCGAAATATCTTTTGGGAGAAAATGTCATGGTAAAAGAAATTAAAAGAGATTACTATTTAGAACAACTTATAAAGCGTGAAGGAAATGGTCTGATTAAAATTGTAACAGGAATACGAAGATGTGGAAAATCATATTTATTGCGAACGCTGTTTAAAAATCATTTGCTTGAACATGGAGTGGATGAAAAACACATCATTGAAATGGCATTTGATTTATTTGATAATATAGACTATCGGGATCCGAAACACTTTTATCCTTGGGCAAAGGAACAGATTCAAGATGATGAAAAATACTACTTTCTTTTAGATGAAGTGCAGTTGCTGGATGAGTTTGTGAGTGTGCTTAACGGTTTAGCGGATAAGAAGAATTGTGATGTGTTTGTAACGGGAAGTAATGCAAAGTTTTTATCCAGAGATATCGCTACTGAATTTGGTGGCAGAGGGGATGAGGTTCATATGTACCCTTTGAGCTTTTCGGAATTTATGAGTTGTTATGATGGAAATAAATATGATGGATGGAACGAATATATTACTTATGGCGGTATTCCGTTGGTGGTATTAGCTGAAACAGATGAGCAAAAAATGAATCTATTGGATAATCTGTTTCAGGAAACATATATCAGTGATATTGTGAAACGAAACAAAATTAGAAATGTTGGAGAAATGGAATCATTGCTTGATGTTTTGGCATCCACAATTGGTGCGTTGACGAATCCTAACAAACTTCAGAAGACATTTAAAAGTGTAAACAATTCGAAAATTACAGCAACAACGATTACGAAATATATTGAATATTTGGAGGATGCTTTTTTAATTGAAGAGGCGAACAGGTATGATATTAAGGGAAAATCCTATATCGGTACGCCATTGAAGTACTATTTTATGGATATGGGACTCAGAAATTCAAGAATTCATTACAGGCAACTGGAAGTGACACATTCTATGGAGAATGTCATTTACAATGAATTAAGAATGAGAGGCTTTCATGTGGATGTTGGTAATCTGACTGTTATTGAAAAGGGGAAGGATACAAAACCGGTAAAAAAGCAATTGGAAGTCGATTTTATCTGTAATAAGGGTTCTAAAAAATATTATATCCAGTCAGCGTATATGCTGGAGACGGAAGCAAAAATGGCACAGGAAATTCGCCCTTTTTTGAAAATAAATGATTCCTTTAAGAAGATTGTAATTACATCTGATATACCAAAACCTTTTTATAATAATCAGGGTATTTTAATCATGAATGTATATGATTTTTTATTGAATGCAGATTCGTTGGAACTATAAGAAGTAACTGGTAAATCGGATAAATGCTTGATTTTAGCGGACGCATCATAATGGTGACATGAGTTATTGAGGTGTTGCTTGAAGTTGTTCTAGTAATTTGTGATACTGAGGTTACATCTGCAGATGAACTAATTATGAAAGGAAGATTTAATATGGTCGAATTTGGCGAACAACTAAGAAGAGCGAGAGAAGAAAAGGGAATGACCCAACAGTCTCTTGCCGAGCAATTATATGTAACCAGACAGGCAGTATCAAGGTGGGAATGTGGGGATCGTTACCCTGATTTACTTACTACAAAAAAAATATCGCAGATTCTGGAAGTGAGTCTTGACGACCTGTTATCTGGAAAAGAAATGGAAAAAGTAGTAGAACGTAACCCTGTTATTGAAAAGAAGAGCGTCAATAACATAATGACAGCTCTTTATGCGTTTGTAGTAATTTCATTTTTTATCACTATTGTGGACATTATAATTAGATTCCCGTTGCAATCAGAGATGATTGATTATAATGATATTCAAGCGATTGTAATAAATGTATTGGCATTGCTTATTCAAATTGTTTTCTTTGCGTATGGTTTTGTTAATGCTATACGAGGAATGCTATCACCAAAAAGGATGGGTGCCGTCATTGTTGCATTTTTTGCTGCGACCTGTATTACTGGAACTGGAAATATGGTAATTAATTCAAATGTTCAGATTGTTTTATGGTGGATTGTTTTAATTATCCCCAATATAGTTGGTGCTGTAGCAACATTCGCTTATTTTGTTTCGGGTAAGAAAAGTAAGATATATTCTATAATAATTTATTTGGCTGCGATTTGGGGAATGTTCCGCATCATTTATTCAAATTATAATCTTATAGTTCATGCAAATCAGTATCTGTCTATGAATAGCACGGTTAGACTTGTACTTGGGATAGCAATACATTGTCTAGTAATATATCAAACGTATGTATTATGGATTAAACGCCAAAATGCAATAGACATAAGTTAACCATTTATTTCATCTTTGTTATGGGAAATGGTTCTGTAAATTCCAGATTAACGAATGTAATGTAGCAGATTTTGTGGTGCTTTCTTAAGTTGTGAAAGGGCAACCATAAGCACCTTCTCACAAGTCGTGATCTTATAGGTTTATGAAAAGAAAAACGGTACAGACGAAATATGATGTTCCTGTTCGC
>OGLI01001755.1_pt1 | contig 12469 bp, 8 predicted proteins | sample 1572661 | NCBI WGS metagenome assembly OGLI01 (sample SAMEA2581901, study PRJEB24529) | metagenome | biome: Human gut stool | place: China | collected 2011 | reverse complement strand
ATTTTTTCTATAAGCCGCTCGAGTTCGTCAAGCGTTGTAAGCTCGCTGCACATGTCGCGGAACTTCGCCGCGCCCTTCATGCCTTTAAGATACCAGGAAGCCGGTCGGCGCGCTTCCTTCATTCCGACGCGCTCGCCCTTATCCTCGACTATCAGCCGGATATGCCGGCGCATTATGTCGAGTTTTTCCCCGGCGGTGGGTTCTGGGGAATAGCTCCCGGTTTCGAGGTACTCGCGTATCTGCCGGAACAGCCAGGGTCTGCCGTAGCTTCCCCTGCCGACCATCACAAGGTCGCAGCCGGTGTATTCGTACATTTCCCTGCAAAGCTCCGGGGTGGATACGTCGCCGTTGCCGATGACCGGAATGCTCACCGACTGCTTCACGGCGCGGATCACGTCCCAGTCAGCCTTCCCGGCGTAGAGCTGAGTTTTCGTGCGGCCGTGGACTGCCACCGCCGCCGCGCCGCTCTGCTCCGCGATTTTCGCAATCTCCACCGCATTTATGCTGTTTTCGTCCCAGCCGGCGCGTATCTTCACCGTCACCGGGACATGCGCGGCTTCCACAGCAGCCCTTACTACATTGCCGAAAAGCTCAGGAGTTTTCATGAGCGCGCTCCCCGCGCCGCCGGAAACTATCTTTGGCATGGGGCAGCCGGAATTTATGTCGATAATGTCGGGCTGAAAACGCTCGGCTATCTCCACTGCGCCCTTCACGAACTCCGGCTCGTTTCCGAAAAGCTGCACCGCCATCGGGCGCTCCCCGGGAGTAACCGAAAGCAGCTCGGCGGTCTTTCTGTCGTTGTAGCACAAGCCCTTGCAGCTTGCCATCTCGCCGACCACATAGCAGGCTCCGTATTCCTTCGCCATGATACGGTACGCCCTGTCGGCTACGCTCGCCATCGGAGCAAGCGCGGCGGTCTTTTCTATCTTTACGCCGCCTATATTGGTGTATTCCATCGGTTTTCCTCACATTCTGCCGATTTTCATCATAATTTCATTTTATTATTGTATCACAAAATGCAAAACTGTTCAAGTTCTTCTTGTAATTTTTCTTGAAATGTGATACAATGTTATGTATGTTGTACAAATAATCAGAACGGAGATATACATAAATGGATAATACAAAGAAAAGTTCCGGCTCGTCGAGGGTCGGTATCCTCGACGAGCTCCGCGGATTTGCCATAATCTGCATGGTGGTCTACCACGCCATGTACGACCTGAAATACCTGTTCGGTCTGGATATTCCGATTTTCTTCGACGGCTGGTTCGATGTGATACGTGATATCTTTGCGGGACTGTTCATATTTATTTCCGGTACGGTCTGCCGCTATTCCTCCAACAACATCAAACGCGGCGCGCAGTGCTTCTTCATCGGCATGATAATGACCTTCGTCATGCCGTTCTTCACAAGCGGAACCGTCATGTTCGGTATACTGCATTTCCTCGGCGTCAGCATGATGCTGTTCGGGCTCGGGCAGAAGCTTTTCGACCTGCTCCCCTCCTGGGTTGGCATAGGCGTATGCGTTCTGCTGTTCATTCTCACGATGAACGTCCGGCTGACCTACGCAAACGGCATGATCTCCCCGGGTTACATAGGTATCCCGAATCTGTTCGCCATAAAACTCCCGATGGAGGCTTACAATGTCGGCGTGCTGTTCCCGCTGGGACTTCACAACGCGTCGTTCAGTTCCTCGGATTACTTCCCGATGATGCCCTGGTTCTTCCTGTTCCTCGCGGGAAGCTACTTCGGAATAATCGCAAAGGCGGGAAGGCTACCGAAGTTCTGCTACCCGACCCACATCAAATGGCTCGCTGCGGTCGGCCGGTACACCATATGGATATACGTTCTCCATCAGCCGGTTCTTTATGGAATTTTCAGCCTTATATTCCATCGCTGACGCTGCCAGAAAAACGAATTTTTACATATCCAGGTTGGCGAACGAGTATTTTCTGCTTACATATTAATGTGGGATTTTAATGCCACAAATAAGGGCTTGCATTTTTTCGCGAAATGTTATATAATAGTGTTCATACGAAAATGAAACAAGAGAAAGGGGACATAAATATATGAGCAACACAACTAAAACAGCCAACGAGCTGATCCCTGCCATCTCCCTCAGGGGGCTTGTTGTATTCCCGGCTATGGTGCTTCACTTCGACATCGGAAGGGAGCGCTCCGTTAACGCTGTCAAGGCGGCGGCCGAGGGCAATGGAAGAATCTTCCTCGTAGCCCAGAAGGACGCGGCCCAGACCGAGCCGGAACTTTCTGACATCTACGAGGTCGGCGTTATCGCAGAGGTGCGCCAGCTCCTTACTACTCCGGACGGCTCCACAAGAGTGCTTGTGGAGGGTCTCACACGCGCAAAGCGCGTAAAGAGCGTTCCCGGCAAGGAGTACCTCCAGTTTGAGGTGAAGGAACTGCCCGTCCGCGGCATGGAGCTTTCCGAGAGCACCGCAGCAGCCGCAGTACGCGCGCTGAAAAACACCTTTGCAGAGTACGCGCAGATATCCCCAAGAATGCCCCGCGAACTGTTCGAGGGAATAATGAGCGAGGAAAACTGCGCAGAGCTTTTCGAAAAGGTAGTTTTCAACGTAGTGCTCAAGGTCGAGGACAAGCAGGCTCTGCTTGAGACCAACGGACTTCTGCGCCGCGTGAAAACGCTTATCTCCATGCTCGAAAGCGAGATCGAAATAATCGAAACTGAGATTGACATTCAGGAGCAGGTCAAGGAGCAGGTCGACAAGAACCAGCGCGAATATTACCTCCGCGAGCAGCTCCGCGCCATCTACAAGCAGCTCGGCGAGGGCGACAACCCGCAGGAAGAAGCCGACGGCTACATAGAGAAGATCAGGGCGCTGAACCTCGCCGACGAAATTACAGAAAAACTCGTCGGCGAGGCGCAGAAACTCGTGAAGATGTCCTACTCCTCTCAGGAGGCGGGCGTTATCCGCGGCTATCTCGACACTGTGCTTGAGCTTCCCTGGAACGTCAAAACAAAGGATAAGCTCGATATCGACAAGGTACAGAAGCAGCTCGACAAGGATCACTACGGTCTGAAGAAGGTCAAGGAGCGTATCACCGAGATTATTTCCGTACGTGCGCTCGCTCCCGATGTCAAGGGACAGATCATCTGCCTTTACGGCCCTCCCGGAGTCGGCAAGACCTCTATCGGCAAGTCCATCGCTGAAGCGCTCGGCAGAAATTACGTACGCATTTCTCTAGGCGGCGTTCACGACGAAGCCGAGATCCGCGGTCACAGAAAGACCTATATCGGCGCAATGCCCGGACGTATCGCGGCTGCGCTCAAGCAGGCAAAGAGCATGAACCCCGTAATGCTGCTCGACGAAATCGACAAGATGGGCAGCGACTACAAGGGCGACCCTGCTTCCGCTATGCTTGAAGTCCTCGACAGCGAGCAGAACACCACCTTCACCGACCACTTTCTTGAGATTCCGCTCGACCTCAGCGACGTTCTGTTCATCACAACCGCTAACAGCCTGGATACTATCCCGGCTCCGCTGCTCGACCGAATGGAAGTTATCGAGCTTTCAAGCTACACCCGCGAGGAGAAATTCAACATCGCGAAAAAGCACCTGCTCCCGAAGCAGCTCAAGAAGCACGGCGAGAAATCTACGACCCTCAAGGTCAACGATAAGGCGCTGTACTCCATCATCGACTTCTACACCCGCGAAGCCGGCGTGAGAAAGCTGGAGCGCTCCATCGCGGATATCTGCCGCAAGGCCGCTAAGAAGCTGGTTTCCGGCGAGAAGAAGGTCACGGTCACCGATGAGAACATCACAGATTTCCTCGGCGTAAAGAAGTACCTGCCTGAGCACCTCGAAGCTCACGACGAAGTAGGTCTTGTGAACGGCATGGCGTGGACCTCCGTAGGCGGCGTGCTTATGCCGCTTGAAGTACTGATACTCGACGGCACCGGCAAGACCGAATTCACCGGCAGCCTTGGCGATGTAATGAAGGAATCCGCGAAGATAGCGGTCAGCCTGACCCGCTCCATTGCGAAGAAATACAACATCGACCCCGAGTTCTGGAAAACCAAGGATATCCATATCCACGCTCCCGAGGGAGCAGTCCCGAAGGACGGCCCCTCAGCCGGCGTAACGCTGACAACTGCGCTTGTTTCCGCGCTCTCCGGCACTCCGGTGCGCAGGGACGTTGCAATGACCGGCGAGATAACCCTCCGCGGAAAGGTACTCGCGATAGGCGGTCTGAAGGAAAAAACAATGGCCGCATACCGTGCGGGCGTTAAGACGGTTTGCATTCCGAAGGAAAACGAGCCTGACATCGACGAACTGGACGACGTTGTAAAGAACAGCCTGAAGTTCGTTGTTGCCGAGGATATCTCCACAGTCCTGGAAACTGCACTGGTCATTCCGAACTGCAACCCGAAGGAAAAGGCTCCGCTCAAGCGCCGCACAACCGCCAAGGCCAAGGTGGAGAAGAAGCTCCCCGCGCTTACTGCAAACTAAATAATGCTGCCGCCGGGTAGTACTCGGCGGCTTTTTTTAAGGTGACATATGAACTACAACAACGCAGAATTCTACACGTCCTACGGCAGTTTCAAGCAGATACCTAAGTCCGAGCGTACTGAGATCGCGTTTTCCGGGCGCTCCAACGTCGGGAAATCCTCGCTGATAAACAAGATATTCAACCGAAAATCCCTGGCAAGGGTCAGCGCGGTTCCCGGCAAGACCGCTACCATCAACTTCTACAGCCTGGAGAATCTCTATTTTGTAGACCTCCCGGGATACGGTTACGCGAAGGTCGCGAAGTCAGACAAGGAGCGCTGGGCGGGACTGATCGAGGGGTACCTTCACGACGACCGCGAGCTTGCGCTGGTGTTCCAGCTCATCGACTTCCGCCACCCGCCGACCTCCGACGATGTGATGATGGTGAACTTCCTGATCGACAGCGGAATACCGTTCGTTGTGATACTCACAAAAGCGGACAAGCTGTCCAAGAAGCAGCGGGAAGAGCGCCGCGCTTCCCTGCTGAACGAACTCCCCTGCGCCGAGGACATCACTATTATCGAATTTTCAGCCCAGACCGGAGAGGGGCGTGACGAAATACGCGCAATAATCGAGGAAATCGCTGCGGACGATGAAACAGAAGAAAACGAAGAATAAATTAAAATTTTTTTGAAAAAGCACTTGACAAACCGTGTTTGACGTGATATAATAATTATGCTGTTCTAAAGACAGCAGGCTGACGAAAGTCTTTAATGGTTAACACCGCCTGCCGAGGAATGGGAATGAGATTATAACATCTGCTCCCTTTCTGTGTCTACAGAGAGGGATTTATTTTTCTCCTCATTACTGAACAGCGCAAATTTAGTAAAGGAGTGAATTAAATGCCTAGTAAAAGCGTACTCGAACAGAAGCAGGCATATGTCGCTGACTTAGCTGAAAAGCTCAAGAACGCTGCCGGCGGTGTTCTCGTTGACTACAAGGGTATCTCCGTTGAGGCCGACACCAAGCTCCGTAAGGATCTTCGTGAAAACGGCGTAGAGTATTTCGTAGTTAAGAACACACTGCTCAAGCGTGCAGCTGAAATCGCAGGGATAGAGGGTCTTGAGCCCGCGCTCTCCGGCACAACTGCTATCGCTCTTTCCGCTGAGGACATCATCATTGCCCCCAAGCTCCTGTTCAAGCAGACCGAGGCTCCTGACAGCACATTCGCTATCAAGCTCGGCTTCATCGATGGCAAGGTTATTTCTAAGGAAGAAGTTGAAGCTTACGCAAAGCTTCCGTCCAAGGAGACCCTGCTCTCTCAGCTCGTATTCATGCTTCAGTCTCCGATTCAGAGAGTTGCTATCGCACTCAACGAGATCGCAAAGAAGAACGAAGAGCAGTCCGCTTAATTGCGGCGCAGCCTGCGATTTGCTTCGCACGGCTTAAACTTACTGCGTGAAAACGCACAATAATTTTAATTTAATGGAGGATACTAAAATGGCATCTGAGAAGATTACCGCTATGATCGAAGAAGTTAAGGCTCTTTCCGTTCTCGAACTGAACGAGCTCGTTAAGGCACTTGAGGAAGAGTTCGGCGTTTCCGCTGCTGCTGTAGCAGCTGCTCCTGCTGCTGGCGCTGGCGCTGCTGCTGCTGAAGAGAAGACCGAGTTCGACGTTGTTCTCGCTTCCTTCGGCGACGCTAAGATGGCTGTTATCAAGGCTGTTAAGGACGTTCTGGGTCTGGGTCTTAAGGAGGCTAAGGAGCTCGTTGAGGCTGCTCCTAAGGCTCTTAAGGAAGGCGTTTCCAAGGCTGAGGCTGAGGAGATCAAGGCTAAGCTTGAAGAGGCTGGCGCTAAGATCGAGCTCAAGTAATTCCTGTTATTTACGCTCACTTTACACATATACCCCCGTTCGCAGGATCGGGGGTTTTGTTTTTTAACTATATTTTACTATTCAACATTGACAAATACGATTCTTTGTGGTATCATTAAGAAGAAGACTGGTAACTTTATTAAAGTTAGTTCACGAAAAGGGTAATTGATATGTTCAAGGGAAAAGACAAGAACTACAGGATCCTCGGCATATGCGGCTCCAAAATGCCGAACGAGGATGTCAAGAGCATGATGGACTCAATATGCAGAAGCGCTGTAGACAGTGGCTGGAAAGTCATGATGTTCACCACTTTCTGCGACCTGTACAGCCGCTCACATGAAACCACTGGTGAAGCCAGCGTCTATAAGGTGATAAATACTGATATCATTGACGCTCTTGTAGTGCTGCCGGGCTCCATCAATAACAACGATGTTTCCGCTTCAATAATCGCCGCCGCAAAAGACGGTAATATCCCGGTGGTCACAATAGACGTACATTTTGACGGAGTTCCCAGCGTAATGTTCGACTACGTCACCACCTTTGAGCGGATAATCCGTCATGTCGTTGAGGACCACCACTGCCGCACCGTGAATTTCATAGCGGGATTCAAAGATAATGACTTTTCTGAAGCCCGCATCGACTGCTTCAAGCGCGTACTAGCTGAAAATGGCATCGAATTTGACGAACGCAGGTTAGGCTACGGCGATTTCTGGGAGGAACCCACCCGCCGCGCCATGGACTGTTTTGTGGAAAGCGGTCTTCCCATGCCAGAGGCTATCATCTGCTGCAATGATTCCATGGCGATAACCGTCTGCCAGTACCTTTCGGAAAAGGGATACGCTGTCCCGGATGATGTGATTGTCACCGGATTCGACGGCATCGAACTGGAGAAATTTTACCAGCCAAGGCTCACCACTGGCTGTGTGGATTATTCGGCAGTGGGCGCAAGAACGATGGAAATAATCGGGAAAGTGCTAGCCGGAGATACTGTCCGTGACGCTGTGATACCCTACAGAATGCAGCTCGGCGGCTCCTGCGGCTGCAACAAAACAGACTCGGCAAACGCCTGCGATAAAATAATCAAACTCTATGAAAGAGTCGACAATTCGATCTGGCACGAAGACTTTATGTTCAGCTTTCTCAGAAAAGCAACACAGTGCCGTGATCTTTCAGAGCTTGCAGATGTTATGTCTACCCATGGCGACTACTTCGAATGCCTGAACACGGATCTTTTCAGCAAAACGCCTGACGAAGCGCGCTATCACGATCTTTTCACTGAAAAAATGAACGCGTTTTTTGTCCGCAGAATGGAAAATCACACCAACACCGACATCATTTTTCCGGCTGAAAATATTCTGCCCGATCTTGAAGATGCGCTTGATAAGTTCGATGTGCTGTATTTCTCGCCGCTGCATTTTATGGACGAGGTTCTGGGTTACACCTGTGCGGCTATCGCTTTTGCAGACGAATTTATTTACTCCAACCGCCGAAGATATATCAGCAATACAGTCCAGATACTGGAAAATCTGATACATCGCGTGAAGCTGGAACGAATGAACAGCGAGCTTGCTGAAATGCACATCCGCGACCCGCTGACAGGACTTCTCAACCGCCGTGGATTCTACAAAAAATTCGACAAGCTGTGCGGCGAGGGAAAATTCATCTATCTTTTCTCCATCGACATGGACAGGCTGAAATATATCAACGACAATTTCGGACATAACGAAGGCGACCGTGCGATAAAGACAGTCGCAGCAGCGCTGATGTCCGCGCCCGGCTACGAGCTGGTATGTTCGCGGTTCGGAGGTGATGAATTTGCCGTGATAGCCTCTGGCGATGATTTCAGCCCGGAGGACTATATCACGGAGGTCAGGGCTTATCTTGCGGGCTACAACCGCAGTTCCGGCTGCCCTTACCGCGTGGAAGTAAGCGTCGGCATGGAAAAAACTGATCTTTCAGGATGGAGTTCTTCCGACAGCATAGACGATATCATCAGAATAGCTGACGCCAGAATGTATGAAGACAAGCGCAGCAGAAAAGCTGTAAGGGAGCAGTAACAGCGTCAATCAGACCTGCAATAAACTCAAGCCTTTTATCGCAGGTCTTTTTTGTACAATGTTAACAAAGATACGCTATTGTTATTGTTGAAGTATTGCAAATATAATCCAGGTATGATATAATTAATATAAAAAATATGATTCTGAAGGTGATATGATGACTGAACGTATTTTCTACCTTGATATTGCCGCGCTGGTGATCCTTGTTATAGCTCTGATATCACAGCTCACCCGCCGCATGACCAAAGGCACTGCAAATCATTTCTTTCTGATCCTTGTATCGGTAACACTGCTGAGCTGCAGTCTTGAAATATGGGCAGACACGCTTGACAACCTCTGCGTTCCGGATCTGATGTTAAGGCGGTTTGCTCATTCGGTGCAGATGATAGTCTACAATACCACAACGCCATGCTTCCTTTTATATGTGCTGAGCCTGACCAGCGTATGGTACAAGCTGCCGAGGCAAAAATCAATGTGGATAACGCTGGCTGTGCCATATATCGCTGACATTTCGCTGCTGATATGCAACATATTCACCGGCACTGTTGTCGATTATCCCGATGGTGTATATACGATTAATCCTATGGCTTACGTTACCTATGCGACAGCCGGATTCTATATTATCATCGCAATGTGCTATGTGTTGTTCTATCACAAATTGTTCTCATTTCCGAAGATAGTCTGCCTGCTGTTCCAGATACCGCTTGCGGGAGTTGCAGGCGTCCTGATACCGATGTTTCCGGATATCTGCGTTACCTCTTTCACAGGTGCGGTCGGCATTCTGCTGATCATCGCTATGATACAGCGGCCGGAAGAAATCATTGACTCCGCCACCGGATTGCGCAAAATGAGCGCCTATGCGGACGATATGAAAAAATACTTCCTGACTGCAAATCAGGTATCAATTATCATGGTCAACATTTCCAACTATCGGACAATCAGCAACATTATCGGATATGAACTGATGAACGAGCTGCTGATGAATGTCGGCAGAATAATGATAAATACGAAAAAATGCATAAAGAATTACGGTGAAGTATATAACATCGGTGAGGGCTGTCTGCGTCTGACTCTCAACAACTGTGACAGCGACCACACGCAGAAAGCCGCCGAAATGATAAACAGCGAGCTAAAAAAGACTTTCAAGATAAATCAGTACGACATCAATCTTATTGCATATGTATGCACCGCGCAGTGTCCGGAAGATATCCGCGACCTTAAGTCGCTGACAACTTTCGGTGCAGAGTTCAGTTCCAAGATTCCATATAACGGCGAAGTGCTGCACGCCAGCAGCGCAAGCGTTAAAAGAAGCATGACCCTGCTGTCAGAAATTGACTGCATAATAGACAACGCATTTGCAAATCATGGATTCCATGTCTACTATCAGCCAATCTATTCCGTTGAAAACAAGAGGTTCGAATCTGCGGAAGCGCTGCTCAGGCTCATCGACGAAAAAGACGGATTCATCTCCCCTGAAATATTTATTCCCGCCGCTGAAAAGAGCGGAGCTATACACAAGATAGGCGAGTTTGTGCTTGAGGAAGTATGCAGGTTCATCGGCAGCGATGAGTTCAAAAAGCTCGGATTAAGCTATATCGAGGTGAATCTTTCCGTTTCACAGTGCATGCAGCACGGTCTTTCAGAAAAGATACTCGGAATAATGAACAAATATGGAGTTTCTCCGGAGCAGATAAACCTTGAAATAACCGAGACCGCCGCCAGCTTCGACCAGAGCGTGATGACCGAGAATCTCGCAGAACTCAGCAGCGCAGGAATATCTTTCTCGCTTGACGACTATGGCACGGGCTATTCCAACATGTACCGCATCGCAGCTCTTCCGCTCAAGATAGTGAAGCTCGACAAATCCTTCGTGAACAACCAGACCAGCAAAATGTGGACTATCCTTCAGAATACCGTTAAAATGATAAAGGACCTCGACATGGAGATAGTAGTCGAAGGTATCGAAACCAAGGACATGGTGAAGAAGTTCTCAGACCTGCGCTGCGACTACATACAGGGCTATTACTACTCAAAGCCTGTTCCTCAGGACGAGTTCGTGAAATTCGTCAGCGAAAGAAACAGCGCCGCCGCTTCCGTATAAGCAAACCCCTCCGACTCTGACCGGAGGGGTTAAATAGTAAATGCTGCCGCAATAGTGCGGCAGCATTTTGCGTTTATCAGCCGTTGATTATGGAATCAATTACCGGTGAGTACTCGGCGCTGAGCTGTGTGAAGGACTCGCCGTGGAACATCGGGTCGAACAGGATAGTGTTGCAGATGGTCTTGAGATCGTCGTTGAAGCCCCAGCAGTCGTCGAAAGTGAAGCTGAACTTGCTCGGATCCATCATATCCTGCCAGAGGTCATACTGACGCTCGTCCCAGACAAGCGCCCACTTCTGAAGTCCCTCGTACTTACCGCTGGTGAAGTAAACAGGCTCGGGATTTATCGCTTCCTGCTTCTTGGTGGCATTTACAGCCGGGTCAGTTTCGTAAACGCGGCAGAGGTTGATCCAGTCGAGAGCGCCCTTCTTGTTCTTTGCACCCTTTGCAACAAGGTATCCGAATGTGTCGTACGCGATGTAGTATTTGTCAGCCTGCGGGTCTCTCGGGAACGGAACAAACGCGAAGTCAGACACGGTATTGCAGATGTCGTCCGCTGCGCCCGGCTTATTCTGAACCTGACCGGCTGCCGCGCCGTATGTCCACTCGGGGTTCATGCCCAGGAACAGAATGCGGTCGGAGTTATCAGCCCAGAGCTGCGGAGATACCCAGTCGCCTATTTCGTTCTGATAGGTCAGACCGTTTCTGTAGAGGTCTGCGCAGTATTCCATCGCGCGGGATACGTTGATATCGCTGATGTTGTTCCTGGCGGTGCCGTCCTCCTGTACCTTTACAAGAGATGTGCCAGTCGTTGCGATGAAGCTCATCGCGCCCTCGCCTGCATAGCCGATGTGGCTGTCGTCAGCGCTGCACCAGTCGATAAGGAGCTGCTTGAATGTATCCCATGTCCACTGATTGTTCATGTAGAGGTCGTAGGGATCGTCAAGCGCGTATTCCTCAAGGGACTTGCGGTTGTAGTTCAGCGCGAAGTTGGTGGTTATGCGGTAGGGATAATAATAGTGCTTGCCCTTGTACGCAAAGCGCTCAGCGGTCTCGGCCATGTCAGACCACAGCGGGGAGGTCATGTCGATCTCGCCGTCGAGCGGCTCGTACATATTCTTGCTCATGCCCGTCGGGAATGACTGCCACTCGTATCTTACGATATCCGGAGAATCGTCCGAGGATATCATAGTAGCCAGCTTCTCAAAGTAAGCCGTGCCGCTGGTTGTTGATACATACTCAATATCGCCGCCGTAAAGTTCGCTGTTGAATATCTTGTACTGCTCGGAAGCGCTGCCGTCAGTGATGAGGTCATAGTAGCCGAGCCACACGATCGTGCCGCTGTTGCCGTCGGGAGTGTAGGAGTCGGTGCCGACTTCCTTGATTTCCGCGTCGGTGGGAGCATTATCGTCCGGGTCGGTGGTCGTGGTCGCTGCTGTAGTAGTCACAGCGGGGGCGCCCGGTGTGTTCCCTGCGGAATTTCCGCCGGATACCGCCGGCTCCTCATCGCACGCGGTGAGGCTGAGAATCATTCCCGCAGCAAGCAATCCACTGAGTATTCTTTTCGTTAATTTCATGTTTCTCCTCCTGATTTCTTATGATGTCATCATCAAGATAACGTTTACATTATACACCTTTCCGAAGAAAAATGCAAGTAAAAATCAGATAATTACTTAAATTTCTTTTTACTTTTCAAATCTGAACGATCTGAAATCGAAATTGCTGCCGGGAAGGAACGTAAAACTGATGTTCTGCTTACCTGCAATGCCATCCAGCTGGAACTCACGCTCAACGTAGCCGGATTCGCCTTCCGTTCTGAACTCGCAAAGGATACGCTCTGTTCCGGCGGTAAGGTGGATACTGTTCAGCGGCAGCGGGGATCTTCCGCAGATAACGAGCTTCGACGGCTGCTCGTCAGTGAAGTCAAACTCGCCGAAATCAAGCACGACATTGTTGCCTATCCCTGTCACT
>OGLI01001744.1_pt1 | contig 12535 bp, 6 predicted proteins | sample 1572661 | NCBI WGS metagenome assembly OGLI01 (sample SAMEA2581901, study PRJEB24529) | metagenome | biome: Human gut stool | place: China | collected 2011 | reverse complement strand
TGACTTTATCATTCACCTTGTGGTTAAGTTTTAAGCTTAAATTATCACGTCGGAAAGAAGACCCCAGCATGATAGCTTTGTCATTCATGTGGGCATATCCCATGTTGAATTTAGTTTTATCCGAACCACCGCTAATTGTCAAGCTATGATTGAAGGTATTTCCTGTACGGCCGAATACTTGGTCTTGCCAGTCATTGGTTGGAGCGTTTTCATACAAGTCTGCATCTTGCCAGTTGCCGAAAAGACTGGTAAATTTGCTTTCATTACCTCTCAACAAGGCGTATTCTCTTTGCCATTTTACATAATCAGTTTCGCTCGATGTCTCCAAGGTCTTTGCCATTTTTTTCCAGGAATAGTAGGTATTATAAGATACACTCAGTTTTCCTTCCTTTCCGCTTTTAGTCGTTACCAGAATTACACCGTTTGCACCGCGGGAACCGTAAATAGCTGTAGAAGATGCATCTTTCAGTACAGTCATATCCTCAATATCGGATGCGGGAATGTCGCTGATAGACTCTACCGGGAAACCGTCTACGATAAACAGCGGAGTATTGTCACCTGTGATAGAACCACCACCACGTACGCGAATCTTCATTTCTGCGTCAGGAGAACCTTCGGTAGTGGTGATTTGTACACCCGCCATTTTACCTTGCAAGGCTTCTGTTGCCGAAGCTACGGGAACGGCGCTCAATACTTCGGAACTAACCGTAGCAACGGAACCTGTGATATCTTTCCGTTTGGCTGTACCATAGCCGATAACAACGACTTCATCTAATGCTTTGGTGTCGTCAGACAAAGTTACGTCGATTTTGTTTTTTCCTTTGATTGCAATTTCTTGTGTCTTCATACCGATGTATGAAACAATAAGAGTGGCATTGGCAGGAACTTTGAGAGAGAAATCACCATCCAGATTGGTAATCGTACCATTGGAGGTATTTCCTTTTTCTACGATGGAAGCACCGATAATTGGATCTCCGGTTGCATCTTTCACATTACCGGTTGCGGTAATAGTCTGCGCTGATACGCTTAGCGAAAAAACTGCTAATATCATTAGCAGTAAAACTCGCATGTTTTTCATTCTTTTAGACATCATTTTTCTTTTAATATATAGATTGTTAATATTATAAACATTCGGTTACTTGTAAGGCTTTGTTTGTGCAAAAATAAGTCATCGACAGCGCTATCTATGTGCAATAATTGTTTTTATCATGGGAAATATTGTTTTTCCACCTCTGAGTAACAAAAAAGCGGAAGTATTGCTATATACTTTCCGCTTTCCTGTGTCTGTTTGGAAGTGTTATGTGTCAAAATTCTATTTCTTTGTGGGGAATAAATGATTGACCAGATTGTTCATATATACTTCCAGATTTGTGTATTCCGGACTTAAACTATACTTAGTACCATCGGCAGGGTCGTTCGGATCCAAATTATTTTTCTTTTCCCATTCATCCGGCATACCGTCACCATCGGTATCGACTAAAGTTACTTCCGATTTATATTCCGGCCATCCTCCTACATCCGATGGCTGGTCTATCATGCCGTTGGTGCTACCGTGGGAACCTTCATAAGTATAATTACCTTTGCGGGTTTCTTCTACAATGCGTTTGTCTATTATGTCACGACGATACGAAGCACCGGCATATTCGAGCACGTCTTTATATGCTTTTTTCGCAGATTGCAAGGAAGTACGTTCGGCTATATTGAAAGCTTTAGAGGACAACAACTTTTTTTCAGGTGCAAAGTCGTTCTTGATTACCAGTCCGTAGGCATTGTCTCTGTTCACTTTGTAAAGAGCTTCTTTTTGTTTATCGGTGAGTTTAGAACAAGTAGGGTCCATATAATTACCATTAAAGTAGAATATACCGTGGACACCGGCTTCATTCTTATTCGTTCCATCGTCGGCGTATGCGGTAAACAAACGTTTAAAAGAACCTTTTGTAGCGCTGAAAGGTCCCGGTTTATAATAGTTGTTAATGAAATTGTAGGAACCTCCTTCGCCGGCATAAGCTCCGTCACTACCATAATTATAGATTACATTATTGAATAAATCAACTTTTTCTTCTTCCGGTTTACCAGTATAGCGGCTTCCGCAAAGACGAGGAGTACGGTTGGTGTGATGAGCCAATAAGTTGTGATGAAAAGTTGCAGTCTGTCCTCCCCAAATGCCTCCATAGCCGTGAGCTCCTTTTTCATGAATGGAGTTGGCAAGGCTTTCGCTGATGATGCACCATTGGAGAGTGAAATTGCGATTATTATAAAAAGTGGCGCATTCATCGGTACTCCAACTCATGGAGCAGTGGTCAATGATAATATTTTGGTGGTTTTTGATGCCGTTCATAGCGTCGTCTCCTTTTTGTTTGATGTCAACTCCCATGCGTGAGCGGATAAAACGGACAATTACATTGTCGGCTTGAATGGAGAAAGTATAGTTTTTTAGGCAGATACCGTCACCTGGAGCTGTTTGTCCGGCAATGGTCAGGTCTCCATTGTTGACTCTCAGAGGTTTTTGCAGCTCTATGATTCCGTCTACTGCAAAAACGATTGTGCGAGTACCTTTTTGGTTGATAGCCCAACGGAAAGTTCCTTCCGAGCCGTCATCTGCCAGTGAAGTTACAGTGTATACTGTTCCACCGGCACCTCCTGTTGTATATTTCCCTGCACCGTCGGCGCCTGGGAAAGCCGGAACTTTTGAACGGTCGGGAGTAGCATTCTCTTTGTACGAATTGTCAGTATTTGTATTCCCTTGGATAGAAGGGAGCATAAATAAGGCACATAGCCCTACCAGGATTTTTTTGTTCATAGCTACTTAGTTATTGGTTGGGTATAAGGAATTTACCAAACTATTCAGATAGACTTCGAGGTTGGTATATTCCTTGCTTAAGTTATATTTGTTTCCGTCACTGCCGTCGTTGGGATTCAGCCCGTTGGCTGTTTCCCATTCGTCCGGTATCCCGTCTTTGTCACTATCCTGCTGTGTAGTGGTAGTGGATGCGTATTCACTCCATCCTTCCACATCAGCTTGTGTATCGATCAGTCCGTTCGTTCCTCCGTTTGAGCCTGTGTATGTGAAAGTGCCTTCCTGGGTTTCTTTTACAATACGTTTATCAATCTTGTCACGCAGATTGGAAGCACCAGCGTATAGTAATACAGACTGATAGGCATCTTGTGCAGACTGAACGAACGAATAATCATCTAAGATAGGAAAACGTAAAGATACAAGCAAATCTTTTGTTGAAACTTCGTTGTTTTTTACGCAAAAAGCGGTTGAGGAGGTATTATCTGCATTTGCATTGGCCAATTCTGTCTTTTGTGAATTAGATAACTTCTCATGTGTTTCGAAATAATTCCCGTTTACATAGAATTTTCCATATACTCCTTTTGCCTGTTGATTCTTGCCATCATCCAGATAAGCGGTGAAAATACGGCAATGTACTTTCGCTACGGCATTAACAGGTCCCGGTTTATAATAGTTATTCATGATATTATAAGAACCTCCCTCTCCCGCATAGGCCCCTTCGCCAGTCCAATTATAGATTACATTATTGCATAAATCGACTTTTTCCATATCCTCTCTGTTGGAGTAGCGACTTCCGCAGAGGCGGGGCGTGCGGTTACTATGGTGAGCCAGCAGATTATGGTGGAAGGTTGCAGGGCTGCCTCCCCATATTCCGCCATATCCATGTCCTCCTTTGTTATGAAGAGAATTTGTCAGACTCTCGCTGATGATACACCATTGCATGGTAAAGTCGGTATTTCCATAAAATGAAGCACATTCGTCCGTACTCCAGCTCATTGAGCAATGGTCGATAATAATATTCCTTTTGCCGGGATAAGAATCTTGATACCCATTCATCGAATCATCTTCCGTCTTACATTCATCCCCCATGCGTGAACGGATAAATCGGATAATGACATTGTTTGCGTTGACACGTAAAGTGTAATTTTTCAGGCAAATACCGGGGTGGGGAGCTGTTTGACCTGCGATGGTTATATCATCATTCTTTATTTGCAGCTGTTTGCTTAAAGGGATGACTCCACCAACAGCGAATACAATCGTCCTTTTGCCCGACTTCTCTATCGCCCAACGGAGAGTACCTTCTGAACCGTCATCTTTGAGAGAAGTTACTGTATATACTGTTCCTCCGGCTCCACCACTAGTTAGTTTTCCGGCTCCTTCGGCACCGGGAAAAGCTGCGACTGTCGAACGGTCGGGAGTCGGATACTCCGGCAGCTGATCCTCTCCCGAATCATCCGGATCAGTAGAATCTCCCGGCTGTTCTGTTGGAGGATTTGTGTCCTGTTCGAGATTTTCTTCCGAACAGGCTGTGAATGATATGAAGACAGATGCAAGAAAAGCTCCTAAAAAAGTTTTATTCATGGCATTAGTTCTTTAAAATATTGGTTGTACTCACGTATTGTGTTAATTATATGGTTGCAAATGTATAGGGAAGAAAAGACGTCGGTGTGCAATATTTGTTTTTCACATTGTATTTTTTGTTATTAGATTCAATTAGAGCATAATTTATTGCGCTTTACTCTGTCCCATTCACCGATTTTTATCCGGTATTCATCGGTTTACTGACCGGAAATCATCTGAAAAGCCTGTAAGAGCACAAAGAAATGATGTATCTTTGAACCATCAATCATTAATCATAGAAACGATGGAACAGAAATCTAAATTCTCATCTCCTACAGGTTTTTCAGGAAAACTTTTGGTAGCTTCATTATTTATCCTTTCAGGGATTTTGTTGTTCGCCCGCAATATGGGTTGGATTACTGCTGAATTATTTAGTATAATAGTATCATGGTATTCTCTTTTTATTATAATGGGAATTTATTCGATGATACGCCGTCATTTTGTTGGTGGAATTATCCTTGTATTGGTAGGTGTTTATTTTTTGCTAGGAAGTCTTTCATGGCTGCCTGAGAATTCTCAGGCAATGGTCTGGCCCTTAGCTTTGATCATAGCCGGAGTTTTATTTCTTTTTAAATCCGGACACAGAGGACCATGGAATGATAAACAGCGTATGTTTCGTGACCATAGAGAATGGATGAAACATGGACATTATGGTCATGCGGGCATGAACTTTGCCAACAATCAGCAGCAAAGTGAATCGGAAGATGGCTTTCTGCGTTCTGATAACACTTTTGGAGCTGCACGTCATGTTGTGCTTGATGAACTTTTTAAAGGAGCAGTCGTCCGTACCTCTTGTGGAGGAACAACGATTGACCTGCGCCATACTCATATCGCACCGGGAGAAACATACATCGATTTGGATTGCAGTTGGGGAGGCATCGAAATATATGTCCCTTCTGACTGGAAAGTAGTATTTAAGTGCAATGCTTTCTTTGGCGGTTGTGATGACAAACGCTGGCAAAACGGGAATATTAACAAGGAAAGTGTATTAGTCATTCGGGGAAGGCTTTCTTTTGGCGGACTGGAAGTTAAAGACTAACGTATGAAAACACATCCGATTATAGATTATCCTTATCGTTGGGTGCCGGTATTGGTGGTAGCGCTGGTTCTGGTGTTAGCTCAGGTAATGATAATGAGTGTATACACAGGTGCGGACTATGTGCCTGCTGTCATAGACGGAATAGCGACAATCGGTTGGTTGATGGCATTAGGTTATTTGGTCTGGTTTGTTGTCGGAGTAGTCTCTATCTTTCAGACGGAAGTCATTACTCTGGTGGCAGGAATACTGATCTGGATAGCCGGCAGCTTTATGGTTTACGATATTGTAACAAGGATAACCGGTATACCCTATATCACTTTTGCGTCTACCATCCCTTTTCGTCTGTTGTTTGGCATTCCGACCTGGGTTGCCATTCTTCTTTGGTATCGTTTGATTGTCGCTAAAGAAGATGCACTGAATCAGGAACTGGAAAAAGAATTGATAATGCATCAACCGGTTAGCCTGCCGGAAGAACCGCAGATAGAGCAGATCGACCGTATCACAGTGAAAGACGGTTCGAAAATTCATTTGATTAAAACGGATGAATTAATCTACATACAAGCATGCGGAGACTACGTTATGCTGATTACTCCTTCGGGGGAATATCTGAAGGAACAGACGATGAAGTATTTTGAGACTCATTTGCCTTCCGATACCTTTGTTCGTGTCCATCGCTCAACGATTGTCAATGTCACTCAAATCTCCCGTGTAGAATTGTTTGGGAAGGAAACGTACCAGCTATTATTGAAAAATGGGGTTAAACTTCGGGTAAGCCTTTCGGGTTACAGGTTATTAAAAGAACGTTTAGGACTATAAGAAATAGCTATTTGATCAACGGATGATTCATTTTCGTTCGTTATCAGCTAAAATTTGAGTGTCCATCAGGCGGCTAGCATTTAGAGTAATGAATGCTAGTCGCCTGATGGACACTTTTATTCTAATCCAAGCAAATACTGAAAATGACTAGTCGAAATTACTATGTAAAGTAAAATATGGAATTTTTGGTATTTTAATCCCAAAATCTCGTATCTGATATTTTAGTGATAAAATAGTGCACCTAAACGCTCAAAAAGTCCCCTCGCTTTATGTTTTATATAACTTCTTTTGCACATATGAAACAAAAAATAAGAACTATAAACCAGGAATATTAATGAATAAACATAAGATAATTCCTGTTTCAATTTTCCCCATGTTTTCAACGATTGATTTGCATGTAATATAAGTATTGATTAGATAGTAATATGTATTAACTTTAAATTGAAATGAATGAAAAATTGTGCATTTATTAAGAAATGGAAATCCTGGTATCAACGCTTTCCTGTGCTTATTAGAACGACGTTTGTGGTAACTCCAGTCTTTTTCAGACGTTACCTGGTACAATATCCTTTTTGTGCTTGTCTTTTATTTTTAGGGGCGTGTACCGATGTCAAAGGGTTTACTAATATGGAGTTAGGTCCCTATGCGAAAGGACCGGAGGTATTAAAGGCTTTCCCTACAGCTGAAGGCTTCGGTAAAAATGCTACGGGAGGTCGTGGAGGAAAAGTCGTTATAGTGACCAATACCAACGATGACGGAGAGGGCTCTTTTAGATGGGCATTGCAGCAATGCTCACAAAACGAAGCAACTACTGTTGTTTTTGCAGTTTCGGGCAAAATAGAATTAAAGTCGGAAATCCGTTGCAAAGCTAAGAACTTCACGCTGGCTGGACAAACAGCTCCCGGTGATGGTGTTTGTATCATAAAGAATGAAATAAATTTTGGTGGTTCGGAGAACTTTATTATTCGGCATATGCGTTTTCGTGTCGGTGAAAAAGATGCGAGTGGAAAGGAACATAATGCTGCCTGTCTGCGGGTGGAAAATGCGAATAACTTTATAATTGACCACTGTTCCTTCAGCTGGGCTAGTGAAGAGAATACCGATTTTATTGATACTCATTTTTCTACAGTGCAATGGTGCATTTCCAGCGAGGGGCTTTATTATTCGGTCAATAAAAAAGGTGCACGTGCTTATGGTGGTGCGTGGGGAGGAACTTCATCTACTTATCACCATAATCTGTTTGCTCATTGTAATAGCCGGACACCATTGATGAATGGCGCACGGGGGAAGGATCCCGGACAGGATATCGTTGTTTATATGGAATATATTAATAATGTGAATTATAATTGGGGCAGCCAAATGGCTACTTATGGAGGTATGGACGAGTCTCAGGATCCGGAACATCATGGATGGTCATGTAACTTTGTGAATAATTATTATAAACCGGGGCCCGCTACGACAGCCCGGGTAAAAGAACTGAAATTCTTCCGGCAATCAAGTGCCCGTGAACCCAATAAAGCACCTTTACGTGCCGTTTCAAAGTGGTACTTTCATGGCAATGTAATGGAGGGTAATTCTCAACTGACTTCCGACAATTGGGAAGGTGTATATACGGATGGTAATTATCCTTATTCTATCGATGAGATGAAAGCTTCTTCTTTCATTATTCCTTCAGGGAAAGAGAATTATGAACAATATTGGTTCGACTGGGAATCATACACTTTATCTGACCAATATGAATCTGCGGAGAAAGCTTATCAATCTGTGTTGGCTGATAAAAGTGGTGCCGGCGCATTTCCCCGTGATAAAGTAGATGCGCGTATTGTAAAAGAAGTGAAGAGCGGACTTTGTACTTATACAGGAGCCGGAGACGCCAATAGTGGTGCTATCCCGGGCATAATAAATAGCCCGGATGAGGCTGAAGGTCTGGATGGACTGACGTATAAAACCAGCGGAACCATTACGGATGCGGATCAGGATGGCATGGATGATGCCTGGGAGAAAAAGGTTGGTTTGGACCCTGCTAATCCGGAAGACCGTAACAGGACAACAGAGGTTGGTTATACAGCTTTGGAAGTATATCTTAATAGTCTGGTAGGTGAAAGTATTTCCTACAACTTTAAGAAGTGAAATCAGTGTTAATATTAAAATAGAATGCTATGAATTTATTGAAATTAATGACAGTAGGGTGCCTGTTAAGTTGTTTTTCAGGACTAATGACAAGCTGTTCGGACGATGATGATGCCGGCTCAAAAGTATTGTTACGACCGGTTACTGCTATGGAGATAGTGCAAAACAAGGCATATCTTAGTTGGAAAAGCGTAGAAGGAGCGACCGAATATATCGTCGAGGTGTATAAGGTGGTGGATAAAGGGGAAGAACTTTATAAGACGGAGACCGTGCCGGGTGACCGTTCTTCCTGTGTGATAGATTTAGACTGGGAAGAAAACTACAAGTTTAAGGTGAAATGTGAAGGTAACGGAAGGCTGTCCGGTTATTGGGAAACAGAGGTGACGGGTGTTCTTTACCGCCCTTTGTCGATAGAGTTAGGAGAAGCTCGTACTATAGATACACAGGCTCTTATTTCGTGGACGCCTAATGATACTGTTGTGATTACAGCTCTGACTGCTGTTCCGATGGGGCTGGAGACTGTTAATTCTCAAGATATAAAGGTTTATAACGTTTCTTCCGAAGAATATCTGGCCGGCTCCAAAATTATAGATGATTTAACTCCGGAGACTTCTTATCGTGTTAGTTTTTATTCGGGTGATGAACAGAGTTCGGATACTTATCAGGCACGCATAGAAGTAAAGACAACTGTAACCGAAAATCTGGATAAAGATTATGGGACGGCAAACCGGATAGATTTGCGTAACGAAGCATTTGATCCTGATTATTTTAATAAACTTGACTGGAACTCTCTGGCAGAAGGTACAACCTTTGTGCTTCCGGCAGGTAAGACGTACGTGTTGAATAGTGGAGAAACTGTTATTGAGTTTGCACATTCAGTTCATTTTGTTACTCCGCAAACGTTGGAAGATTATCCGACATTTAGTTTTGATAACGCTTTCCGTATAGTAGAAGGCGGAGTTGTAGACAAGGTTACTTTTAAACGCATCAATCTTAGGGCTTCCAAATCATTAAGTGAGGTTGCTGATAACAGTTTGAGTGGTAAACAAGTGATTTGTCCGGAGTCCGATGTTTTTCTGATTAACACGATTGATTTCACTAATTGCTATATTGAGAATTTCCGTTCTATTGTCCGTTCAAAAAAGGCTACAGGAAATGTAGGAGCTATTGCTTTCAAAGAATGTACCATTAACGCAATCGGTAATCAGGGTATAGTTTCGACTGATGGCAAAAATGGAAATTACATCAATGATGTCTCTTTTGATGAGTGTACTATCACTAATATTTGCGGTATTGCAGATTTGCGGAATAGTAGCAGCGGAAAGAGTATTTCGATTACAAATACTACATTCTGTTATGCGCCGATGGAAAACTCCTTCTTATTCCGGGTAGATCCGAGTATTGCTGTCAAGATTGAAAATTGTGTATTTGGCGGTTCCATGAAAATAGACGGAAAACTTCCGAAATTTAATGAACTGGGGTCCGGAGGACAGGATGATTATACCGGCGTATATCCTTTCAGTTCGGTTAATAGTTTTCAGGCTAATGATCGTACCTCAAGCAAAGGAAGCCTCGGACTGAGTGATTCTAAAATGTCAACTGCCACTCTGTTCACTGCTCCGGGGACTAACAATTTTAAATTGAACGAGTTATTCACAGGTTGTTCCAGCGTAGGTGCTTCAAAATGGAGACGATGAACCGCGCATTAAATAATATATATAATATGAATAAACACATTGTATTTATGAAGTTCAAGAGATCTTCATTCATTAAAAAGGTAGGCGTGCTATTGTGTTTCGTAGCATTTGCGCTGTCAGCCAATGCACAGACCCGAAAGGTTACAGGACAGATAGTGGACGAAAGTGGCCAGCCGATTATCGGAGCTACTATACGGTTACAGGATGCTACGACAGGTACTATTACTGATATTGACGGTCACTTTTCGCTGAATGTGCCGGATGGGAAAAAGGTGGTAATATCTTATATCGGATATCTGAAACAAGTAATCCTGCCGAAAGGCGATACTTTGAAAGTCATTCTTCAGGAAGATAACCAGAAACTTGATGAAGTAGTCGTAGTAGGTTACGGTAGTATGAAACAGAAAAACATTACCGGTTCCGTATCGACTATTTCTGCTGAAGAACTGGAAGATCTTCCGGTATCCAATCTTTCGGAAGCCTTGCAGGGAATGGTGAATGGCTTGAATGTACAGTTAGGCTCCAGCCGTCCGGGTACGAATGCCAATGAGGTTTATATCCGTCAGAACCGGACTTTCACCGGAATATCCAAGGATGGCGGTAATTCCACCCCTTTGATTATTATTGATGATGTCATTCAGTTAGGAACGAATGGACAGCCGAGTATGGAGCAGTTTAATATGCTGGACCCTTCGGAAGTAGAAAGTATAACTGTGTTACGTGATGCCAGCGCAGCGATTTACGGTTCTCGTGCTGCCAATGGTGCAATTCTTGTAAAGACCAAAAGAGGGAAAAAAGGAGTACCTGTTATTTCCTATTCAGGTAAATTTGCCGTGAATGATGCCGTTAGTCATTCCAAGGTGCTGAAAGGTTCTGCTTATGGACGTTTCTATAATGCTTTGGCGATAGGTTCCAATAAAGCGAGTGGTTATGATGACCTCGACGTGTTGTATAGTGATATGGAATTGGCTGAGATGGATAACCTGAATTATGATTGGCTGGATAAAGCAGGTTGGAAATCGGCTTTCCAACAGACACATACACTGAATGTTACCGGTGGAAGTGAACGTGCTACATATTATGCCGGAGCTACTTATTTTGACCAGGGAGCTAATTTGGGTGATCAAAGCTATAAGCGTTATACTTACCGTGCCGGTGTTGATGTGCGTTTGACGAATGATATTAAATTATCAGCCACGGTTGCCGGTAATGAGGGTAAATCCGATCAGATCTATACAAAAGGGGCTCGCTTTAAACTGTACGGGATGAGTGGAAGTACGGAAAAATCAGACTATAGTGCTTTGCATCATATGCCCAACCATATGCCTTGGAGTGTGACTTTACCGGATGAGAACGGGCAAGATCAGGAATATTGGTTGGGACCTATAGAGAATACATATAGTAGTCCGAGTTTTAATAGAGATTATGTCACTTCCTGGAATTATTTTGCGTTGAATAATAGTGGTTCGTTCAGTAAGAACAGAAGCAACAGCTGGAATGCTGATATCTCATTGACCTACGAAGTTCCTTTTGTGAAAGGTTTGTCGCTCCGTGCCACTTATTCGTCTTCGCACTCAAGTGAAGCAACCGAGCAGGCTAGTTTCCCTTATGAACTGGCGTATGTAGGCGGCAGAATGCCTGCCGATCAGCATTTGGTTTATACCATCCCGAGCAGTTCCTTTAAAACGGCTATCTTTGATAAAAACAGTACATTATCATTTAAAGATAAACAGGCGGAAAGACGTCAGATGAACTTTTACGTAAACTATGACCGTACGTTTGGCCAACATAGCATTTCGGCTATGGCTTCCATCGAGCGTTATGAATCATTCTATGATTCTCGTGATATTGAATATGCCGATCTGGCTCATGACATTTCTGATACTTATCTGGGAGTCGGTGGTCCCTCCATCGTCGGGCCGGACGGCAAGTCAGCTCTGGCTTCCGACAATACAGTGACGCTTAAAGGTGAATCGGGCTCGCTTTCTTACTTGGGACGTGTGGCATATTCTTATGCTGACCGCTATATGCTGCAGTTTATTTTCCGTTCGGACGCTTCGACTAAGTTTGCTCCGGAGAATTACTGGGGATTCTTTCCCGGTATCTCTGCAGGATGGATCACGTCTGAAGAATCATGGTTCAAACGCTCGCTTCCTTGGTTTGAATTTTTGAAGGTACGTGCATCCTGGGGACGTACGGGACGTGACAACATCAAAATGTGGAAATGGAAAGAACAGTACAAGATGGACATGAAAGGAATGCAGTTCGGTGCCGAAAGCGGAAAACCAGGTACCAGTCTGATCCCGCAGTCATCTCCGAACCGTAATGTGAAATGGGATGTTTCCGACAAGTTTAATCTTGGTTTTGATACTCGTTTTTTTGATGGTCGTTTAAGTGCGGTATTCGATTTCTACTATGATATCAATGATAACATCT
>OGLI01001742.1_pt1 | contig 12552 bp, 11 predicted proteins | sample 1572661 | NCBI WGS metagenome assembly OGLI01 (sample SAMEA2581901, study PRJEB24529) | metagenome | biome: Human gut stool | place: China | collected 2011 | reverse complement strand
TAAACTCTTTCCCTACACGACGCTCTTCTGATCTTGCATGGCGGCAGATTCACCGATGATTCGCGTTGGCTCAGGGGGAAGAGTCAAAGCTTCTGTTTGTTCTTTTAAAGCCTCCTTCTGTTGTTTCAGGGATTCTACTTCCGTCCGGCTGAAACTGAGTTGCAGTGCGGAGGAAACGGTAGCTATCAGTTTTTCGTTTTGCCAGGGTTTGGGAATGAAATCTGTGGCACCTTGTTTAATGGCTTGCACAGCTTTCTCCGTATCTGCATAGGCTGTGATAAAGATAACGACCGCTTTGGCATCCAGTTTCAGTATCTCTTCCAGCCAATGAAAGCCTTCTTTGCCACTGACAGCGTCCTGACGAAAATTCATGTCGAGCAATATAACATCGAAACGGGTACGTGAGATGACAGGTAACAATTCTCTTGGGTCATTTAGAGTCGTTATGCTTTCTGCAATAGGGCGCAGCAGCATTTTCAGAGTGAAGAGGATGTCTTCATTATCATCTACGATTAGGATTTTACCTCGTTTCATCATAATTCGAAAGGATTGGTTTGACTTATTGGTGAAGATTGGTACGCGGACGACACAGATTAGGCGGACGAACGCGGATTTTTATTTATCAATGTTACAGCGCAGCCTTTTATATCCGCGTTCGTCCGCCTAATTCCGCGTCGTCCGCGTACCCATTGCAAAGATATAGAAAGTTTTCGAGATAGTAGTGTACGGAAGCGTGCATTCGGTGTACGATATCGTGCAATTTTGTGTAGATAGTATTTAGATAAATCTTTGTATATTAGCTATCTAACCATTTGGTATGGTTGTTGCCATCTATTTTAAAGTAAACGAATACGAAAAACATATGCTACACAAAAAACTGATTTATATTGTATTAATTGTTTCTTTTATAGCTTGTAGCTCTAAGAATCCGGGTATGAGTAAGGATGAAATTGTCCGGACTTTGGATGAGCAAGCCATGCAACATGAAACCGCCGTGAAGGCGGCTTCTGCTGCAATGCCGGAAGTTACGGAAGATTATACACCTCCTGCCGGAATAAAATATCGAGCTAAAATAGAAACTGCCGGAGTGAAAACTCTTAATGTACAGGCTGCGTTGAAGAATGTACGTTCTATGAAAGTTAGCGAACTCGGTACACTTCGTATCCATCGTACAGGAGCATTGGTACCAATGGGTGGTAGTTTGATGTCAGTGGAAGAGGGTTACTTATTGAATGGTTACCAAGGTATCTACTTATTGGATAAAGGCTTTAAACTTATCAAACAGTTATTTAAAAATGATGTTGTTTTTCAACGCGACGGAAAAAGGGGCTTTTTCCAATTACGCACCCTACTGCAGAGTGTCTATTATGATAATGCTCATAAACAAATTCAAGGGGTGTATGCGGTACGTGATCATGAAAAAAATAAATCCCGGACTTTTCTGGCTTTTCTTCCCTGGGATGTTTTAACGGCTGCCACAGAACCTTTGATGGAAAAAGATATAGCGAACAGCATTCCTCTGCAGGGTAACTTGGGGCATGGAGGTTTGTTTAAGTTCACACCGGAAGGTTTTATACGTGGCATACCTTACTCCAGTCGCTTTTATACCAATGAGCTAAAGGGAGATACCCTGTGTTATTTTGATCCGACTCATTCACCGGATTATCCCCCTTCAGAAAGTGCCGGTTCTGTACGAAACGGAGAGTCGCATCATATTTATGATTATCAAGGTAAAACACGCATACGTTTAGCCTATGATAATACGCTTTACCAACAGGAAAATGCTTCTACGCTGAAAGCTATTTATCGATTGGATTTTGGCTCTTTACAGCGTGCTGATGGGCAGAAGGTTATAGGTGGCAGCAATGTGGATGATTCTTATTTTGTGGATCGGTGGCTGGAGACAGACCGCCACCTGTTTATCAAGATAACGAAAGGGTATGACTCACCCAATGCCCGGAAAGCTAAATCCGTTTCTCTTTATTCACTTATATATGATAAACGATCCGGAGACTTCTTTGCACTTCCTCCTGAAAGCAATAGTGAAAAACCCGAATTTCCGTATCTTACTGCCGATGGCGAACCAAATATGTCGTTTTACCCCGATGGAGTAGTTGGAAATATCCCTTATACTTGTCTCGATGCAATGAAGATGAAAGAAAAATATCCGGATGTTCTGAAAGGACAGGATATACCGGATGATGAATTAATAGTGTTAACCATAGAATAATAAAAATAGGAGAATAACAGATGATAAAGCATTATGTGAAAGTTGCGCTTCGGCTTATAAAGCGGAGTTTCTTGTTTTCTTCCATCAATATGCTGGGTTTTGTATTCGGCATGGCGGCGGCGTTCCTCATCTACCTTTGGGTAGTAGACGAACTGACGTATGATGACTGCTTTCCCGAAGTGAATCGTATTTACCGGACTATTGAGGTGAAACGGGAGCCGAGTGGGGAAATAAAGGAGTCTCCTTCGACGGTACGTTCGCTTACTAAAGTCTTTCGTGAAGAATTTCCACAAGTAGAGGAAGCTACAGCTATTAAGTATGGAGACTTGCATACATTTGAGACGGAAGGCCACAAGAAGATCAGCGGACATGGGGTATATGTTGATTCTGCATTCTTTCGAATATTTCCTTTTCCGGTGTTGGAAGGAAATCCGGAGTATATAAGTAATAATCCTGATAATGTCGTTTTGTCGGAATCGACGGCACAGAAAATGTTTGGTAAGAAACCGGCAGTAGGACAGAAATTAACTTATAGCGGGTATGGAAGAGAAAGAATCTATAATGTAGTTGCAGTGGTGAAGATACCTTCAAAGAGCCATATCCGGTTTGATATTGTTTATCCGATGGAGGCTTATGGCATGGGGATGATGGGTCATAATTGGGATCATTTTCGTGAGAGTATCCATGTATATGTAAAGATGAAGGCTGGTGACGAAGGAAAAATGTATCAGCAGGAATTGAAAAGCATGAGTCGGGCGCTTAGTAAGTTTGGGGAAAAGCGAACTTTGTTGCGTTTTCAATCAGTCAAAGATATTCATCTGAATACTACTTTTCCCGATCCTTGCGTAAAGAATCATGGCAACATGGCCACTATCTATCTGTTTACAGCTCTGGCTATATTAGTTATCTTTATGGGAGCCTTCAACTTTACAACACTTTCTACGGCACGGGCTTCCATGCGTTATAAAGAAATAGGCGTACGCAAAATAACGGGAGCCAAGCGGAAAACTCTGATCTCACAGTTTCTTTCGGAAAGTCTGGTGCAGGCATTCATCTCTTTGATACTGGCATTAGCTTTGACAGAGTTGATGTTGCCGTTATTCAATAAGTTTATGGATACGGAAATTTCACTGCGGCTGAGTTGGGCTGTCTTCTTTTATATATTGTTCGGTATAGTAGGAATCGGTTGTTTGGCAGGGAGTTATCCGGCTTTTTATCTTTCTTCCATCAATCCATTACTTGCTTTTAAAGGTGGACAGAAAACTGGTAAGAAGGGAGGACTTATTAAAGGATTGGTATGCATACAGTTTATTATAGCTCTTACACTGATGTTGTTGACTGCTATCGTCTTTAAGCAGCTCCACTATATGCAAAACAAAGATTTGGGACTTGATAAGGAAAATGTGGTATCTGTCTATACCAGTTTATGGTATAATGTAGCTGGATTCAAACAGGAATTATTGAGAAATCCAAATGTGAAAAGTATATCTATGGGAGCACCTATCGAGAATCTTGGAGAAGGTGAAGCCCATGGAGACGGTAGCCTATTCCGTTGGACAAATATAGACGGACAGGAAGATTCGCTAAAAATGGTAATGGTATTTGCAGATGGGGATTTCAGTAAGACATTTGGTCTGGAGTTGATAAAAGGGAAATTGCTGGAATCTGATTTTGGCAAATATTGGGGAGACAGGAATCCTGGTATTGTGATTAACGAGGCTGCCTGGAAGGGTATGAAGGTAGCTGATCCTATCGGTATGGAGCTACAAATGAGTACCTGGGGTAAGATGCATATTGTAGGAGTGGTGAAAGATTTCAATTTCCAGTCTCTGCGCGAAAAGATAAAGCCTGCTATTCTTTATTATTCTCCGGAAGCACTATCATATATGCATATAAAAATAGCTCCCGAACATCGGCAGGAGACTCTGAAGTTCATTCAGAGAAAATACGAAGAGATGGCTGTACAGGATGATTTGTTCGTAAAGGATTTCAGTTATCAGTTCTTTTCCGATGCATTGAATAAGAACTATGCCAAGGAACATCAACAAAGCCGGATGTTGCTATTCTTCACAGTACTGGCCATCCTTATTGCTATGCTGGGTGTATTTGGTCTGGTTGCCCTCTCCACAGAGCAGCGAACGAAAGAAATCGGTGTCCGTAAAGTGAACGGTGCCCATTCCGACCGGATCGTAAAGATGTTCTGTATGGAATACCTCAAATGGGTGGGAATTGCTTTTGTTGTGGCATCTCCCATTGGATATTACCTTATGTACCGTTGGCTGAGCGAATTTGCTTATCAGACTGCCATAAGTTGGTGGTTGTTCATACTGGCAGGAGCAGTCATTGCAGGGATTACTTTGCTTACGGTAATCGGGCAAACTTGGCGAAAGGCTTCTCAAAATCCGGTAGTGTCCTTGAGATATGAATAAATAAATGTTTAAGATAATAACAATACAATATACGATTATGATTAAAACAGTTAACCTCACCAAAATATTTCGTACGGAAAGCGTACAGACCACTGCATTGAATGAAGTAAGTTTAGAAATCAATCAGGGAGAGTTTGTTGCCATTATGGGGCCTTCCGGTTGTGGCAAGTCTACCTTGCTGAATATGATAGGTTTGCTTGACAATCCCACTTCCGGTGAACTTTGGTTTCTGGATCAGGAAGTTTCCCACTACTCCGAGAATGACCGTACGGATTTGCGTAACGGAAATCTTGGTTTTGTATTCCAAAGTTTCAACCTGATAGATGAACTTACAGTCTTTGAAAACGTGGAACTTCCTTTGCTCTATGCTGGAGTATCTACGCGTGAGCGTGTGAAACGTGTCAATGAGGCTTTGGAGCGCATGCAAATAGCTCACCGCACCGAGCATTATCCGCAACAACTTTCCGGTGGTCAGCAGCAGCGTGTGGCCATAGCGCGTGCCATTGTTACCAATCCCCGCATTATCCTCGCCGATGAACCTACGGGAAATCTGGATTCTACGAACGGTAATGAAGTGATGAGCCTCCTGAAAGAACTGAATCGTGATGGGGCCACTGTTGTTATGGTTACCCACTCTGAAGAGAATGCCCGCGAAGCAGAAAGAATCATACGGATGATGGACGGATATATATTGACTGAAAGTAAAAACACTCGATAATAGATACATAATACTAAAGAAAACAGACTATTACGAAATAATCGTAATTTTGTTTGTTGATCTCGGAGAAATCATATAGTTTTGTGCATAGATATATAATTTTATAACTAAACAGCACGTATATGAAAAAAGAGATTGTAACGCTGTTCTTAATGACAAGTGTTTGGGCAGCACAAGCTCAAGGGACTTTTACAATAGAAGGGCAAGTAAAGAATGTAGAAGACGGAGCTTTAATCACTTTGTTTCGTTTAGATGGAAATGTGGGTAACAGTATCGGTGTTGATACGATTCGTAACGGACATTTTCGTTTTCAGGCAGAAACATTGGGGAACGAAACAGAAATAGTGGATATGATGGGAAGAAGTGACAAGTTTCCTTCCATGAGTTTAAGGCTTTGGGTTCGTCCGGGAGATAATATACGGATAAGCGGTGAAAACACACTGATACGAACTTGGAATGTGGAAAGCACTGTTCCGGAACAAGTGGCTAATCAGGCCTTTATAAACGACTCACGCGAATTGTGGAATGAATATCAGCGCAATTCTTTGTTGCAGCGTGCATATCGCCGGAAGTATGCAGGAAGTGCGGTGGACGAAGAAAGACAGGCGATACGTGCACAAGCTGATAGTTTACGGAAGCTGGAAGATGAAATTACGATCCGTATTGATGCCAACACTATAAAACGTATGAAGCAGATTCCTGTTGACGATATTTGGCTGGAGCAATTGGAGAAGTTGGCAATGTCAGCAAAGTATACTGAAAATTATCCTTATAAAGAAGAAGTGATTGCTCTCTATGAAGGACTGACCGATGAAGAAAAACAGACCGATTTGGCAATGAATACATATACATATCTCTTTCCTCCCCAAGTAGTGGAAGTGGGTGATGAAATGGCAGATGCTGATTTGTACGACCTGGAGGGAAATGTACACCGCCTGGCTGATTTTAAAGGTAAGTATATCATGTTGGATTTCTGGAGTCGTGGTTGCGGTCCGTGTCTTATGGCTCTACCCGAAATGAAGGAAGTGGCTGAGATGTACAAAGATCGCCTGACAATAGTAAGTCTGAGCATCGATACCAAGAAAGGTTGGGAAACTGCCTCTAAAACCCATGAAATGACTTGGCAGAATCTGAATGAATTGAAAGGAAGTAATGGATTATTTGCCAAATATGGAGTACGTGGAATTCCAAATTATGTCCTTATTTCACCTGAAGGACGTATTGTAGAAAAATGGTTCGGATATAGTGCACACAGCTTGAAACGAAAACTTCGTCGCCTGCTGAATGCAAACGAATATGTGATGAGCTTAGGGGAAGAGAATGGATATAAAGTGGTGAACTTCCCGACTGTGAAGAAAAGCAATAACGATATTCCTGAAATCCGCCAGGTAGTGTTGACGGATACTGCTACGATCCTGCGGATTCGTGCCTATTATATACCTAAATACTGGATACAAATTATGAAGAATATCCAGTTGGTAGCGGATAATGGAACAGTGTGTCCTGTTCTTCGTTCGGAGGGTATTCCTTTAGGGGAAAAATTCTATATGCCGGAAAGTGGAGAAGCTGATTATACTCTTTATTTCGCTCCATTGCCGGCCGGAACACGTTCTTTCGATATGGTCGAGCCGGAAGGTTCAAACCCGGATCGTGTAGAAGGTATCGCTTTGACACTTGAATAAGATAGCAGAGGCTTTCTTATTCTAAAATCTTGCTATCTGCACTCTTTTTCGTACATTTGTAGCTTTCAAAAAGAAAGTTGTTATTTAAAAAAATACTCTGTATGAAATCAGACATTGAAATAGCTCGCAGCATAGAGCTGAAGAAAATTAAGCAGGTGGCCGAAGGTGTGGGTATTCCGCGCGAAGAAGTAGAAAACTACGGACGGTATATAGCTAAAATTCCAACGAATTTGATTGATGAAGAGAAAGTGAAGAAAAGTAACCTGATACTGGTTACCGCCATTACTGCCACCAAAGCAGGTATTGGTAAAACAACAGTTTCTATCGGTCTGGCTTTGGGATTGAATAAAATTGGTAAAAAGGCGATTGTTGCTTTGCGTGAACCTTCATTAGGACCTTGTTTCGGAATGAAGGGTGGGGCAGCAGGTGGCGGTTATGCCCAAGTGCTTCCCATGGAGAAGATAAATCTGCATTTTACGGGGGATTTTCATGCCATCACTTCGGCTCATAATATGATATCGGCTTTGCTCGATAATTATCTGTATCAGCATCAGGCAGACGGCTTCGGACTGAAAGAAATTATCTGGCAGCGTGTACTGGATGTGAACGACCGTTCTTTGCGTAGTATTGTCACGGGTTTAGGTCCCAGTACAAACGGTATTACTGAAGAGTCCGGCTTCGATATTACTCCCGCATCCGAAATTATGGCTATTCTTTGTCTGGCAAAGGATATAGATGACTTGAAACGACGGATTGAAAATATTATTCTTGGTTTCCGCTTTGATGGTTGTCCATTCACAGTGAAGGAGTTAGGTGTTGCTGGAGCTATTACTGTCTTGTTGAAAGATGCCATTAATCCGAACTTAGTTCAAACTACCGAAGGATCGGCTGCTTTTGTTCATGGTGGTCCCTTCGCAAATATTGCACATGGTTGTAACTCTATTCTGGCAACGAAAATGGCCATGACTTTCGGTGACTATGTTGTAACGGAAGCCGGCTTCGGTGCGGACCTCGGTGCGGAGAAATTTTATAATATCAAATGCCGTAAAAGTGGATTGCAACCAAAGTTGACTGTGATTGTTGCCACTGCACAAGGTTTGAAAATGCATGGAGGTGTCAGCCTCGATCGTATTAAAGAGCCCAATATGGAGGGATTGCAGCAAGGTTTCGGTAATCTTGATAAGCATATACGTAATCTGCGTTCGTTCGGTCAGACGGTGGTGGTTGCTTTCAATCGTTTTGCCAGTGATACGGATGAGGAAGTAGAAGCGATCCGTCATCACTGTGAGGAAAAATTAGGCGTTGGTTTTGCTGTCAATAATGCATTTGCAGAAGGTGGAGAAGGAGCTGTGGAACTTGCTAATCTGGTAGTGGATGCTATTGAGAAGAAGCCTTCCGAACCTTTGAACTTCAGTTATAGTGAGGATGATAGTGTAGAACAGAAGATAGAGAAGATAGCTTGTAATCTATATGGTGCCAGCGTGGTGACTTATAGCATTCATTCACGCAAAATCATTAAACTGATAGAGAAGATGGGCATTGGCCATTATCCGGTTTGTATAGCCAAAACTCAATATTCTTTCTCTGCCGATCCGAAGATATATGGTGCAGTGAATAATTTTGAATTCCACATCAAAGATATTGTAATCAATAACGGTGCGGAAATGATTGTTGCCATTGCAGGAGAAATTTTACGTATGCCGGGACTTCCCAAAGAGCCACAGGCTATGCATATTGATATTGTGGATGGAAATATAGAAGGGTTGAGCTAAATCAGCTATTAGACATAAAAAAGAAATCCGCAGCCTGATGAAGACTGCGGATTTTTTATAACTAAAAGTTTTTATATACGTTTTCTTAGTATGCAAACAGCGGATATTTTTCCATAGTCTTATTCACGCGTGCGCGAACTTCAGCAATAACCGCTTCGTTTTCTACATTGGACAGAACCGTTTCAATCATTTCTGCAATTTCCAGCATCAGATTTTCTTTAGCACCACGAGTAGTGATGGCAGGAGTACCCAGACGGATACCGGAAGTCTGGAATGCAGAGCGGCTATCGAACGGAACCATATTCTTGTTTACAGTGATATCGGCAGATACCAATGCTTTTTCAGCCACTTTACCTGTGAGATCAGGATATTTGCTACGCAGGTCGACCAGCATAGAGTGATTATCCGTACCACCTGAAACGATTGTAAAGCCACGGTCGATTAATGCTTGTGCCAGTACGGCCGCATTTTTCTTCACTTGGGCAGCATATTCTTTGAATTCGGGTTGCAGGATTTCACCGAATGCAACAGCTTTTGATGCAATGACGTGCTCCAACGGACCACCTTGGATACCCGGGAATACGGCTGAGTCGATCAATTGAGACATCATCTTGATTTCACCCTTCGGTGTCGTTTTGCCCCAAGGATTAGGGAAGTCTTTGCCAATCAGGATGATACCTCCGCGAGGACCACGCAAAGTCTTATGTGTGGTAGAAGTAACGATATGAGCATACTTCACAGGGTTTTCCAGCAATCCGGCTGCAATCAGTCCGGCAGGGTGAGCCATATCGATCATCAGGATAGCACCTACTTTGTCTGCGATTTCGCGCATACGCTTGTAGTCCCATTCGCGGGAATATGCTGAACCACCACCGATAATCATCTTTGGTTTTTCGCGCAAAGCAACTTCTTCCATCTGGTCATAGTCTACGCGACCAGTTTCCTTATTCAGATTATATTCACAGGGAGTATAGATGATACCGGAAGTATTTACTAAAGAACCGTGTGAGAGGTGACCACCGTGAGCCAGATTCAATCCCATGAATTTGTCACCCGGATTCAATACAGCGAGGAATACAGCTGCATTAGCTTGTGCGCCTGAGTGGGGTTGCACGTTAGCCCATTCTGCACCAAAGATTTCCTTTATGCGGTCGATAGCAATTTGTTCGCTCTGGTCTACTACTTCGCAGCCTCCGTAATAACGTTTGCCGGGATAACCTTCTGCATACTTGTTAGTGAGACAGGAGCCCATTGCCTCCATTACTTGGTCACTTACAAAATTCTCTGATGCAATCAGTTCAATACCTTTGAGCTGACGTTGATGTTCTTTTTCGATGATATCGAAAATTAAATCGTCTCTTTTCATTTTGCTTACTTAGATAAGTTTGATAAATCTGTGTTCTCTTATTAAGCGCACAAATTTACGGTAAAAAAATGAATAAACTGTCAGAAAAGACAGAAATTTACTTTCTAAAAGAATACTCCAAAGGAAAAGCTGAGAACATTGTCTCGTCGGTGGAAACGTATTTCGTCAGCGGGTGGATCACCTTCAGCGACACCGTCATCATAAGTCACTTTACGCGATATATTATGTAATCCTATATCATAACGGAAGTCGAAGAAAATGCGGGAAATGGTAACGGCTACTCCAAGGGTAAAGCTGAGGTTCAATGGCCGCAATCTTTCGCTGATTCCCTGCTGGTCAAAATTCTCAAAAGTGACTTCGCTTTTTTTATTCCAGATATAACGAAACTTAGGACCGCCGAATACAGCCAGACTATAAGGTCCCTCCTTGATAACATTATATCCATAGATCACAGGAATATCTACGCTGTGAATGGATGACGTAATAGATGCCATTTCCAAAGGGGCATCCTCTGCGGCAGGTTTTTCGAAAGTAATGTTGCAACGGTTAATGTTGTAGGATATTTCGTTATGACAACATTCTTAGAAGTATCAGGAACTGTAACCTTACAAGTCATTGTTCTTGATTTACAAGTTGCAGTAATTGTTGCAGCTCCATAATTTACAGCTCTAATTCTACCTTTTTTTGAAACAGTAACTGCAAATTTATTAGATGTTCTCCATTTAACTTTCGTTCTCGCTGAAACATTTTTAACTTTTATTTTTTTTCTTTTACCCTTTTCTAATGTTACTGTACTTTTAGAAATCGTAGGTGTTGCTCCATAAGCCACTTCACTTTTTAATTGAAGTCCTGAAATAATAGCCGCCATCACGATTATTATTCCAATTGTTCTCTTTAAAAATTTCATCTTTTCCTTCTTTCATTCTTTATCCGTCACATTATTTTGCTGTTTTAAATTTCTTCTTTCTCCATTTTCCGTAAGCTGTACCGTTTGAAGTCTTTACATAACCTCTAACTCTTACGTAATATTTTTTATTTGCCTTTAACTTTTTAAATTTATAGCTAATTTTCTTAGTTGTCTTTGTTACTGCCTTCTTGAATTTTGAAGATCTAGACAACTGAAGCTGATATCCTGATACTTTTGCAATCTTTTTATAAATTACCTTGGCACTCTTCTTAGTTTTTACGATTTTTGTTATCCTTGTATTCCCAACGCTAACTTTCTGTGCTGTAGGTTTCTGAGTTTTTGTTAACTTTGCAGTTGTAGTTGGTGTTGGTGCAACTGTAGTTGTCTTTGCTGTTGTTGTAGTTGTTTCTACTGCCACTGGTGTTGTTGTCTCTGCTGTTGCAGTTGTAGTTGTTTCTACTGCCACTGGTGTTGTTGTCTCTGCTGTTGCAGGTGTAGTTGTTTCTGCCGCTGCAGGTGTAGTTGTTTCTGCTGTTGCAGGTGTAGTTGTTTCTGCCGCTGCTGTTGTAGTTGTTTCTGCTGTTGCAGTTGTAGTTGTCTCTGCCACTGCCGATGTAGTTGTCTCAGTTTCTTTAACAATTTTAATCTGTCCGTCTGCTATTTCAATATTTAACTGATCCTTTACAACATCCTGACCTTCTGTATTCACCAATCCATAAGAAATTGTATATCTACCTTCCTTATCAAAAACGACTCTAATAGTTCTGTCTAAATCATTACCTGCAATAGTCATTTCCTTATTAAATCCGCTAATGTCGTACCACTCTCCGCCATCTTTGTATTCAATAGATGATACCTGATTGTCGCCTGTTACTGAAACAGTTCTTACAACCTGCTTTCCAACAATGCCTGATGCCCAGAACTCTAGCTTAAATTCCTTAGCTGTTCCTAATGTGTATGCACCTTCTACGCCATCTTTCTTCACATAAATAGCTGCGCCAAAATTGTCGTCGCCTGTGTTATCACCGCCATCCGCCCATGCTGGTATAACCATAACCGCAAGCATTGCCATAATTGTTACAATACTTATTAACTTCTTGTTCATTAAATATCTCCTTCCGAACTTCTCTGTTTTTTCGCACGTTACTTTAATTATAACATATTCCTAAAGATATATTACATATTTATTACAAATTTTTCGATATTTTTTTGTTTTTACATTTTATCCCCATGCAGCCGAAAAATTTTCATGCAAACACGTTTAGAGTTCTTATTTTGCTCCGCCGCCTATTGTAAAACAAAAATCAAAACTCGCCTACGGCTCAGACAGTTGATTTTTGCTTTACGCTATGCTCGCAAAATTGCGAATCTCTGCCTATTGTTTGCTTTGAGAATTTTTCGGCTGCATGGTAAAAATGTGCGAAAAAAAATCTCAGGAACATTCCTGA
>OGLI01001736.1_pt1 | contig 12611 bp, 12 predicted proteins | sample 1572661 | NCBI WGS metagenome assembly OGLI01 (sample SAMEA2581901, study PRJEB24529) | metagenome | biome: Human gut stool | place: China | collected 2011 | reverse complement strand
AGGCACGGCTGTGAAGATCAATCGGACGTTCTCCGATTACGCATCCACCGGGATATGCAAGGGAAACCTCCCCGATTCTTCCAAGCATCGCACCAAGAAGCATAATCGAGGAGCGCATACAGGTAACATTCTCATTCCGGATCGCCTCCTGCTGCAGTGCAAGATCCGTAAGACAGGAAGCATCGACCGTAATGGCCCGGTTGCTCCGTTTCACCTTACAGCCAAGGGATTGCAGCAGATTCTTCATATGCTCCACATCCTGAATTCTCGGACAGTTCTCAATGGTACACACATCATTGATCAAAAGGGCAGCCGCCATCACCGGCAGCACTGCATTTTTTGAGCCTTGTATCGTCGTTTCCCCGAAAAGGGCATTTCCGCCTCTGATATGAATTGCATCCACTTCTTCCAACACCTTCCGGTTTAAAGTATGACCTACTCTATACTATGTAGATATGGAAGAAAAGGTTACCTGCTATCCTGTACTACAGGTCTTTCAACCGGATTCCTCTTCCGACACTGAACACAATGCCGATCTCCGCAAGAAGAAACATAACCGACGATCCTCCGTAGCTGATAAACGGAAGGGAAATACCGGTGTTGGGAATGGTATTTGTTACTACCGCCACATTTAAGATAACCTGAATGGCAATATGCCCCATCACCCCGACAACTAAAAGTGCTCCAAACAGATCCGGTGCATTATTGGCAATAATCATACAGCGCCAGATCAGAAGAATAAACATCATTAAAACCGCAATGGCACCAAACAGTCCCAGCTCTTCACAGATAATGGAAAAGATCATATCATTCTGTGCCTCCGGAAGGAAACCAAGCTTCTGCATGCTCTGTCCAAGACCCTTACCAAGAAGCCCTCCGGAACCGATCGCATACAGGGCCTGTAGGGTCTGGAATCCCTTACCGCTTGCATAAGCCTCCGGATCCAGCCATGCCAGTATACGTTCTCCACGGAAGCTTCCGACACTTCCACTCTCTGACATTTTAACAATCAGAAAAACGATTCCTGCCACGCCTGCTATCCCGATCAGTCCAAGGATAATGAACCTCTTATAATCCGGGCATGCCACAAAAAGCATGACAACGGCAATTCCCATAATAATGATCGCAGAGCTTAAGTTTCGTGTAATAACATAGATGAGACCACTTATCGGCGCTGCCGCTCCAAGCACCACAAGGAAACCCTTCATGGTACGGATATTTCTTCCCATCTTACAGATGAGATACGCCAGAAACAGAATCATGGCAAGCTTTGCCACCTCCGCCGGCTGTAAGGAAATACCGAACACACGCAGCCACCGCTTTGCACCGTTTGCTTCAATACCAAACGGAATAATCAGAAGCACCAGTGCAACCGATACACCATAACCGATAACCGCGAACCGCTCCCAGAGGTGATATGGCAGATGGGACACAATAAACAGCACGACAAGTCCCGCCAGCGTTGAAAAAATCTGCTTGCGGAACAAATAAGTGGAATCATTATAGGTCAGATTTGCATCATAGGCACTGGTCGAATACAGCATGACAAGACCGAATGCCAACAAAAACAACACTATAAAAAGTAACGTATAATCGGAAAAGGATTCCTGATTTTTACGTGCTCCTCTCTTAAATCTGTCCATTGACCAAACCTACTCTCCTAATTTATGAACCAATATAACTGTTCAGTTCCTTATGCCTTCAGCAGCAAGTGCTTCAGGCTGCACCGAATAATTATAAACCATTTCCTTAAACATCTTACCGCGAACCTCATAGTTCGGGAACATTCCCCAGCTTGCACACGCCGGAGACAGCAACACAGCATCTCCCGGAACGGCATTCTGTACGCAGATCTGAAATGCCTCTTCAAAGGTATCTGCAAGAATAATATTAGAAAATCCATGCTTTCTTGCACACTCTGCTATTTTATCCCTCGTCTGTCCGATCAGGACAAGGGCTTTTACCTTGCCATCAAAGTTTTCAATCCACTCATCGTATTCGCTCTGCTTGTCATAGCCTCCACCGATCAGGATGGTAGGCTTTGTCATGGCACGGATCCCCTGAATCGCCGCATCCGGATTCGTGCCCTTTGAATCATTGTAATAATCTACTCCGTTCTTCGTAGCAACAAATTCAATCCTGTGCTCCACTGCCTTAAACTGACGGATCGTTGCAAGAATCACATCCATCGGAACATCCATTGCACGGCAGATGGCAATTGCTGCCATCACGTTTTCCACGTTGCATAAGCCAACCAGATTCATTTCATGAATGTTCATCAGCCTCTGTACCTTTCCATTCTCTGCGAGCATAATCTCTTCGCCCTGCAGGCACATAAACTGCCTGAACGGAAGTGATAGAGCCTTTTGTTGTTGAAGTGATACGCTCCTGTAACTGACCCATTTCAGTTGCAAGGGTAGGCTGATAACCAACGGCTGACGGCATTCTGCCAAGCAGAGCCGAAACCTCAGAGCCTGCCTGAGTGAATCTGAATATGTTATCGATAATTGAGTACACAGACATCCTCCTTCGTCTGGTTTGATGCAATCCTCTCCTTCGTCTCCACATAGCACTCCATGGTGTGGTGACGGTTTAAATGATCCGGTGTAATATTCAGGATCGCGGATACCTTCGGTGCAAAGGTATGGATGGTCTCTAACTGGAAGCTGCTGATCTCCGCAACCACCACAGAATCCTCTCTCGTGTCCATCGCAATATCCGTATAAGGATTTCCAATGTTTCCCACAACAAAAACGGACGGTTTGTACGCGCTCATGATTTCTCCAACGAGCGTAGTCGTTGTGGTCTTTCCGTTCGTACCGGTAATGGCAATCACCTCACCTTTGGAAAAGACATATGCAAGCTCGATCTCTCCCCATACCGGAATTCCTCTTTTTTCAAAAGAAACCACCATATCGGAATCAATCGGGACACCGGGGCTTACTACCAGAAGCTCCACCTGTTCCTCCAGCTCTAAAGGAAGCGTTCCTGTCACAAGCTGTAAGGAAGAAATTCCTGCTGTCTTCTCCTTTAAAGCTTCCACATTAAGCTTCTCATTACTGTCAAACAGAATCGTCTTCGCTCCGGCCTTCGACAAAAGCCCTGCGGCTCCGATTCCGCTTTTTCCTGTTCCAATTACCAGTACGGTTTTATTCTGTAAATCCATGTTCTTAACCTCATTTCTATATTCGTAACAGCTAAACCCTGCCCATTCATATCCGGCGTCTGCCCTATATTCCCAGCAGTGCAGCAATACACATTACCGCTGTTATTATGGTAAATAATGCAACAATGCGTGTTTCCTCCCATCCGCACAGCTCAAAGTGATGATGGAGCGGTGCCATTTTCAGAAGTCGCTTTCCTCCGCTTACCTTAAAATACACTACCTGGGCAATCACGGAAAGCACTTCGATCACATACACGATGCCAATCATTGGAAGCAATAACGGCAGATCCATCAGATACGCACAGGCTGCCACGAAACCTCCCAGTGCAAGGGAACCGGTATCTCCCATGAAGACACTCGCCGGATGCACATTAAATAAAAGAAAGCCCAGCAATGCACCTGCGGCTGCTCCCGTCACCGGAAACAATCCCTTATGCCAGAATACGGAAATGATCAGCCACAGCATTGCAACCATCAGAGTCACACTCGCTGCCAGTCCATCCAGTCCATCGGTAAGATTCACTCCGTTTACCGTTCCAATCACAATAAAGAAAAAAACCGGAATCGAAAGAGCTCCCAAAGACAGGCTTTTCCCATTGGAAAACGGAATCCGCATCAGAAAATCCATTCCACGCACCTCATACAGGTAATACCAGAATCCTGCCGTTAACAGGAACTGCAGGAGAAACTTCTGAAATGCGGACAAGCCCTTCGACCTTCGAAGGACTACCTTGATAAAATCATCCAGGAAGCCGATCCATCCGAATCCAAACGTTACACACAATACCGGTATCCCCTCCGGAAACCTGTGCAGAAATGGAAGTGTCGAAAGCAGAATACTAAGCAGAATGATAATTCCACCCATAGTCGGTGTTCCTGCTTTACACAGATGGGTGCTCGGTCCATCCTCTCTTACGGTCTGGCGTACCTTTACCTTCTTCAGCAGCGGAATCAGCAGCTTACCAAGCAGTGCACTCAGTAAAAAGGCTGAAAGAATCGGTAAAACAACATCTTGCATTTTCATTAATCATACCTTTCAATTATAATCCATTTTGTCCAGATATGGAAGAACATTTTCGAAAAGCTGACGCACGACAGGAGCGGCCACCTGACCGCCATAATATACACCCTGTGGATTATGGATGATCGCAATCGCAAGCACCTCCGGATCATCCGCCGGTGCAAATCCGATAAAGGAAGCGATATATCTCCCGGTTCCTCTCGGGAGCGTCTGGCTGGTCGCGGTCTTTCCTCCGACTCTTGCGCCTTCTACATAGCCGTTCTTCCCGGAGCCGCTCTCCACCACCTGCTCTAAGATCATCCGCATGGTTGCCGATGTTTCTTCCGATACAATCTGCCTGCCCTCTTCATAAGACAGCATCCGAATGTTCTCGCCCTGCCGGTCTGCCACCTTTACGCCAAAATGCGGGGTGATTCTTTTTCCTCCATTTACCAGCGAGGAAACCGTTGCCGCCATCTGGATCGGCGTCACCTGAAAGGACTGCCCAAAAGCAACCGTTGCAAGCTCCACCGCTTTCATGTCCTCCTTTTTGTGCATAATGGTCCCCGCCTCTCCCGGGAGATCCACGCCGGTCTTTTCCAATAAACCAAACTGCTTGAAGTATTTGTAATAATTGTCTACACCGAGCCGGAGTCCGACTGTGATGAATACCGGATTACAAGAATTCATCGTTGCCTCAACAAACGTCTGGGTTCCGTGTCCGGCAATCTTATGGCAGCGGATCCGGCGGTCCTCCACCATGATGTATCCCGGACAGTGAAAGGTGGATTCCGGTGTTACCACACCCTCCTCCAGCCCTGCCGATGCCGTAATGACCTTGAAGGTGGAGCCCGGTTCATAGGTATCACTGATACAGCCGTTACGCCACATCTGATTCAGCAGCTCCTGTTTTTGTTCTTCACTCACTCCTTCTCCTGCCTCTCCCAGATCATACGGATGATTCAGATCGAATTCCGGGACATCCACCATCGCATAAAGCTCTCCGTTCCTGGGATTGATGACAATGATCGATACCCTTTCTGCTTCTTTGGTTTCCATCACCTGCCTGGCAAGCTGGGTCGCATAGCTCTGGATATTCCGGTCCATGCTGATATACAGATCCTTCCCCGGTATGGGCTCCACACGTTCTTCTCCCCCGGTTGCAAGCTCCACGCCCCTTGCATCGGTCACGGTAAGAATCGTCCCTTCTGTTCCCTTCAATACCTCCTCATATTTCACTTCCAGACCGATAATTCCCTGATTATCTCCGCCGGTAAAGCCCAGCACCTTGGAGGCCAGCGTATCATATGGATAATACCTCTTATAATCCTCATCCACCTTTACCCCGGCAAGATCATAGCTCCTGATCCGGTCTCCGGTTTCCTTTTCCACATTGCTTTTTATCTTTTCAATTGAGGAATACTTCTGTACCCGCTTACGGACATATTCCTCAGACAGGTCAAGCTCCCGGCTTAGTACCTCTACGATTTCATCCGGTTCCCTGATCTGGTTATGAATCACGGAGACCGTACAGACCGTTTTGTTATCTGCAAGCACCGTTCCATTGGCATCGAGAATCCTCCCTCTGGCAGCCTTGATCATTCGTTCCCTTTCATGTAATTGCTGCGCTTTTTCCATATAATATTCCGAACAATTCACCATGAGATAGCCAAGCCGCACCATAAGCATACACATAAGCACAACACACCCAAAGAAAAAGGTCACGATCTTTTTGCGGTGAAAGGTCTTATTTTTCTGCATAAAAAACCTCACAGAAAAGGTATTGTTATAATTTATTACCCTTCCTATGAGGTTATGCCTTTGTATTGCCAAATAGTCACCAGGCTTCTATTGCGTCCCTGCTGTGGTGTCCTGCCCGGTGTTCTCTGTTCCGGTTCTTTCTGTTCCGGTTCTTTCTGTTCCGGTATCTCCTGCTGTATCTTCCGTGGTATCCTCTCCGGTTTCACCCTCGGCTTCGCCGCCTTCAAAGCTTTCCCCGTACACTGCACCCGTTACCGGATCGACATAAGCGCCAGTATTCGGATCCACCGCATAACCGGTTGCCGGATCAATCGAGAAATCCTTCCACGGTTCATTCCGTGGCGTTTCTTCCGTGGTTCCATCCCCTTCTGCCGTGGTATCTCCGGTATTTTCTCCATCCTCTCCTTCGGCTGTCGTATCTTCTTCTGAAACAACCGGAGTCCGGATCTCAATCTGAAGCTGCTCCAATTCTTCCCGTTCCTTGTCGGTCAGTTCCTCTGTCATAAAAATACCAAGATAAGGAAGTGCCTCTGTAAGAATGCTCCGCACGATACGGGTTGCATACTTCGCATCGTCCTGTGTTGCCACGTTCGGACGATCCACAACCACATAAATCGCAATCTGCGGATTGTCTGCAGGAGCATATCCCATAAAGGAAACCACATACTGGTGGTTGCCTCGGGGAAGCGTTTCGGCAGTTCCTGTTTTACCACCGATCATGTAACCTGCCGGACGGGCAGTTTTACCGGTTCCGTATTCTCCGGTCACAACGGTATTACACATCTCACGGATCTTTTCCGAGGTTTCCTCAGAAACGGTCTGCTTCAGCACACGGGGTTCAATGTTCTGCACGGTTGCTCCCGACGGGCTGATAATCTTCTTAACCACATGCGGCTCATAATAATATCCACCGTTAATCAGGGAGCTGAATCCACTGATCATCTGAATCATGGTACAGTTATAGGACTGTCCGAAGCTGTTCGTCGCAAGATCCGCAGAGCCCATTGTATCACTGGTAAAAATAAGGCTTGCGGTACGTGCCTCTCCTGCCAGATCAATATTCGTTTTTAATCCCAGATTAAAAATATGCTGGAACTTCGTAAAGATATCTACGCCCATGGCCTTGGCAACATACATCATAACCACGTTGCAGGACCGCTCTATTCCTTCCGACACGGTAAGAAGCCCGTCACCGTAACGGTTATGACAGCGGATCTTGTGACCTCCGACTTCAAGGAGTCCTTCACAGTTATAGGTTTCATTTCCGGTAATTGCACCACTTTCAATCCCGGCCGCTACGGTAAAGGGCTTGGAAACAGAGCCCGGTTCATACGTATCGTTAATACAGAAGTTCTTCCATAAGGCATTGAGGTTCTGGTAAAGCTGATCGCCCTCTAACGTTCCGACATTTTCTTCATTAATATATTCTTCGGTTTTCTCCCCGTTTTCATCAAGGAGCCGCATGCCAAGCAAAGCATCTGTGTTACGCACATCATTCAGGTTAAAGGTCGGATAGCTTGCCATGGCAAGAATCTCTCCATTATTGACATCCATAATGATGCAGCCTACATTATTCGCTCCATTTCCATCATGGGCGTTGTCCTTATATTCTTCGTTAAATTTCAGCAGATATTTCTCTACAATGCTCTGCAGGTTGGCATCGATGGTGGACTGCACGCTATTGCCATCTACTGCCGCAATGGTTGTCCGTTCCACGTTCGCATCGGAATTCATATAACCGTATTCCCGTCCGGGAGTTCCGGTCAGCACATCGTTATAATACTCTTCGAGTCCATAGGATCCGATATTGTCGTTCGTCGTAAAACCAATGACATCACAGGCAAGGGTATTGCCCGGATACATTCTCTGATATTCTTCCTCAAACCAGACTCCCTGAACCAATGAATCTTCCGCATTCTGTAATTCCTTAAAGCCTTCAATCTGTTCATAGGTCTGACGTTTCGCCAGTACATAATAACGGGATGAATCACCGTTTTCTGCAATGTAGGACCGGACTGCCGACGTATCAATCCCGAACTCCTGCCGCAGGGCGTCCAGGGTCGGCTCCAGATATTCCTCCTTCTCTGACACCGCTACCGCATCCAGTATGACATTATAGACCTTCTCGCTCGAAGCCAGAATGCTTCCGTTCCGGTCAAGAATGGATCCTCTTTTGTACGGAATCGTCGTACTGTCATACTTCTGCTGCGACAGAATCTGCTTCTTGTAACGCTCTCCATTATCTCTGCTGATGGTAAATAACCGATAGGTTAAACCCACAAAAGCCAGCAGCACTATCATAAACAGCACTACCAGCTTCTTCTGCATTCTTACTGTAAATCGATTTCCTTTTGCCTGTCTTGCCAAATTCCTACCTCTTACGGCCTGCCGTCTGCTTCCACATCCTGTTATATGATACGGAAGACTAGTTGGGAATTTCACCGGTCTGCCTCACATAATCACTGCTTTCTCCATTGAATGTGATGATCTGACCTTCCTGTGCATATCCCATCCCCAGTTCCTGAATGGCAATCCGTTTTACTTCATCCAGATTAATACTACTTGTTATTCTACTATAATTCTCGTCATTATCAAGTCTTAAATCGTTTAAAATCTTTTCCTGCCTGGAAATATTCTTAATGCTGTTCGTGATATCCGACTGCAATGACAGATACATGGTTAAAATCATTCCCGCAGCAACCATAGCGACTGCAAGAAACAATACATAGCCGATATTCATCCGGCGTGCTCTCGCACGGTTACGATGTGTCTGCTCGCTGACACGACGATGCGGCTGTTCAATCTGAGGCAGTACTTCAAGCCTTCTGGCTGTATTTCCCTGCACATAGATACTGTTCCGATATGCAGTTTTCCTGGTTGTTCTTGTATCAGCCCTCATAAGTTATGCCTCCATTCCCTAATTACACTTTTCAAATATTCGAAGCTTCGCACTTTTGGCTCTGCTGTTTAACTCCATTTCTTCTTCACTGGGTAAAATCGGCTTCCCGGTGATCACCGTCCCCCTGCTCACCTTTCCGCATACACATACCGGAAAATTCGGTGGACAGGTACAGGGATTCGCTGCCTGCCGGAATGCGGTTTTCACGATCCTGTCCTCTAAGGAATGAAAGGTAATAATACATAATCTCCCACCCGGATTCAAAAGATCGATCAGTTCATTTAAGGACTCCTTCAACACTTACAGTTCATGATTGCATTCGATGCGGATTGCCTGGAAGGTACGCTTGGAAGGATGTCCCCCTTCTGCCCTCATCTTTGCAGGGATTGCTGCTTTAATGATTTCGTTCAGTTCTCCTGTCGTTTCGATTGGTTTCTGTTTCCTGGCTGCCACGATGTGCTTGGCGATGTTCTTTGCGAACTTGTCCTCCCCATAATCACGAATCACCCGAAACAGTTCCATCTCGCTGTATGCATTAATGATCTCTCTTGCTGAAAAGCTGCTCCGCTGATCCATCCGCATATCAAGCGGCGTATCATACCGGTAGGAAAATCCCCTCTCTTCATTATCAAGCTGATAAGAGGAAACTCCCAGATCCAGCAGCATTCCGTCAATTCCATCAATCTGTAGCTGCTGTAAAACGGCCGGTGTATTCCGGTAGTTGTCACGAACGATCGTCACATGCTCTTTAAATGGCTCTAATCTCGCAGTGGCAGCCTCAATCGCTGCCTCATCCTGATCGATGCCGATGAGCCGTCCCTTACCGGTAAGTCTGCCTGCAACCACGCTGGCATGTCCTGCCCCGCCTAAGGTTCCATCCACATAAATTCCTTCCGGCTTGATGTTCAGGCCTTCGATTGATTCATTTAACAGCACTGACGTATGATTAAATTCCATTCGTTAACCCCTTTAGATTCCAATCCCAAGCTCAAACATATGATTGGAAATCTCATCCATATCCTCAAAGGAAACTGTTCCTTCCCAGCGTTCCCTGCTCCAGATTTCAATTCTGCTTCCTACACCGACTAAAACGGCGTCCTTCGTAATATCTGCAAACTCCCGTAAAACCGAAGGGATTAAAATTCGTCCCTGCTTGTCCACTTCCACGCTGGCTGCGCCTGCCAGGAAGTATCTGGTAAATTGTCTTACCTGTTTATCCATCATGGGTAGTGAGAGAAGCTTTTCTTCAAATTTCTTCCACTCTTCGTTGTCATACACAAACAGGCAGCCATCCATCCCCTTGGTCACTACAAATTCATCGCCTAAACTTTCACGGAATTTGGAAGGAATGATCAGTCTGCCTTTGGCATCAATTGTATGATTGTATTCACCCATAAACATTGATACAATTCACCACTTTCTACCACTTGGTTGACACTATCTACCACTTTCCACCACTTTTAGGTCTATTCTACCCTATTGAGATAGGGATTGCAAGCATAAAAATAGCGCCCTGTGAGTCTCACAAGGCGCATAAATACTGGATTTCTCTTTAATTTTTGCTTATATTGTGTGGTGTGTTATCCCACCAACTAGATATAGTGTTTCAGGTCTGATCTTCCCCCACAAAATTTTTTTTCGTCTCTTCCTTCTTCTTTAAACAGATGCGAACCACCACACCACAGATCACGGAAAAGACCACTAGGACAATCGCAAGTACCTGGGAAACCGGTATCGTTGTTCCGTGAATGTAAAGCTGGTCGGTACGGATTCCTTCGATCCATGCCCGGCCAAGCCCATAGCCGCCAAGATAAATCAGGGCGATCTCTCCTTCGAACCTCTTATGCTTCCAGTAAATGAGCATAATCGCAAGAACCATCAGACACCAGAGACTTTCGTACAGATAGGTCGGATGCACCTGAATGTAGTTCGTTCCCTCTATAATATGATTCCGCAGATTTTCGGAAATATCCCCACTTCGCACCATTTCAATCGGAAGCCGCATGGCAAGCAGATTATCGGTATATTCACCGAATACCTCACGGTTAAAGAAATTTCCCCACCGGCCGATTGCCTGTCCGAGGATCAGTCCCGGCAATGCCGTATCCATGAGGCGGAAGGGATTAAGCTTCTTGATCTTACTGTATACAAAGACCGTAATAAAAGCCACAATCACGCCGCCATAAATGGCAAGTCCGCCTTCCCGCAGGTTCAGAATGCTTAACAGGTGATTCTTGTAATAATCCCACTGAAAGATCACATAATAGATTCGCGCTCCGATAATGGAAAAGATTACCGCATAGATTGCAAAATCAAAATAGGTATCCGGATTCTGTCCGGTCTTCTTTGCCACCCTCGCTACCATCAGGTACCCGCAGATCACTGCGACCGCAATACAAATTCCGTAAATGGCAATTGTAAAGTCTCCAAAAATGGTAAATCCCTTTGGCACATATTTCAGATCAATTCCCAGATTAGGGAATGCAATTTCCATCTGATCCATCATATTGTGTACACTCTCTTTCTTTCCATTCACATGCACATGTCTTAACCGTTCCTCCATATTATTCGGAAAAAACATTTCTGCACGGTGGAACTGCTATTATACGTTGAATCGGAAGAGGATTACATCACCGTCTTTGACCACATAATCCTTACCTTCCATTCCGACAAGTCCTTTTTCTCTTGCGGCTGCAAGAGAGCCCTGCTCTAAAAGATCCTTATAATTAACAACCTCAGCCTTGATAAAACCACGCTCGAAATCGGTATGGATCTTACCGGCTGCCTGCGGAGCCTTCGTGCCGATCTTAATGGTCCATGCTCTGGTTTCATCTTCTCCGGCCGTCAGGAAGCTCATCAGACCTAATAAAGAATAGCTTGCACGAATCAGTTTCTCCAGACCGGATTCTTTTAATCCGAGATCCTCAAGGAACATTGCCTTTTCATCATCATCCAGCTCTGCAATCTCCTGCTCGATCTGGGCACAGATTACAAACACTTCACTTCCGTCTTCTTTTGCAAACTCGCGTACCTTCTGCACACCCGGATTATTGGCACCGTCATCTGCCAGATCATCCTCTGCAACGTTTGCCGCGTAAATGGTCGGCTTATAGGTAAGCAGATTAAGGCTCTTTAAGATCGCCTGCTTGTCTTCATCATCAGTCACATAACTCTTTGCCATCTTTCCTGATTCCAGATGTGCAATAAGCTCTTCCAAAAGCTCTGCCTCCTTGGCAAGGGACTTGTCCATTCTGGCTGCCTTACCGGTCTTTGCCATCCGGCGCTCCAGAATTTCCAGATCGGAGAAAATCAGTTCCAGATTAATAGTTTCAATATCACGGAGAGGATCAATACTCCCGTCAACGTGTACCACATTCGGATCCTCAAAGCAGCGTACCACATGCACAATCGCATCCACCTCACGGATGTTGCTTAAGAACTGGTTACCAAGACCTTCCCCCTTGGAAGCGCCCTTTACAAGACCTGCAATATCCACAAATTCGATCACAGCAGGAGTTACCTTTTTGGAATGATACAGATCTCCCAAAAGCTTTAAACGCTCGTCCGGAACGGCTACCACACCCACATTGGGATCAATGGTACAGAACGGATAGTTTGCAGATTCCGCACCTGCCTTGGTCAGTGAATTGAATAATGTACTCTTTCCTACGTTGGGCAAGCCCACGATTCCTAATTTCATATTTATCTTATCTCCTTTAAAAGTATTGATTTTACAAGCTTTTCAAGCCTACGAATTATGCAGGTGTTACAATTGGTGTTACATT